>ENA-OQEX01000769-OQEX01000769.1-human-gut-metagenome-genome-assembly--contig:-NODE-769-length-14858-cov-4.947390_pt1 | contig 14858 bp, 19 predicted proteins | sample MGYA00242802_ERZ504649 | MGnify/ENA primary metagenome ERZ504649 (study PRJEB26092, sample SAMD00036194) | human gut metagenome | host: Homo sapiens | study: EMG produced TPA metagenomics assembly of... | reverse complement strand
TTCAGAACCGTACCATTAATTCCATAACAAACTTGTCTTGTTCAGACTCCTTTGCCAAAGAAAGTTTATCATAAAAATATTTTCATAATTAAGACGCAAATCCGCTTGAAAAGCCTTTCCAAAGCTTAACGTCACACCTCCAGTCACACGCTGGCGGGAATAATCGGTAATGTAAAGTTTACCATCCTCATCCGCATTACCGTTACTATGATCTCCCATACTGTCATAACGTCCTAAAAATGAAATTTTCTGAAACAGACCTTTCTTGATAAACAAGTCGTAATTGACAAAGGCGTTGAAAGCATGTACATCATCAAATGAGTTTTTCGCATAAGTTTTATAAAGGTATTCGGCTTCTATATGCCAATTATCAAACTCGTAGTAAGTACGATATCATACATATAGATGCTGATTTTATCGGGATGTATTTTCTGGGTACTCAAAGTCAAGTTATAATTTTTCCACGGCATCAATTGAAGCTTAACAGAATAATTCAACGTGTTGTGCCACTCTTTCTGATTGGTGAGTCCGGAGCCGTTGAACAGTCCGCCCTCCAGTTTCAACGGCAGTCCCTCCTTTAAAGAGAAAGCTCCGGTAGCCCCCACATCACGCACATTCCCCACCTGTTTGGCTATGAACGAACGGTTGGCAAAATATTGTTGGTGGGGAGATCGATGAGCGTCTATGGTGAAAGGCACACGCATCTGTCCTAGTGTGACATTCCATGTATCATTGGGGACAAAGCGGGCGTATGCATCCAGCATCTTGATACTTCCCTCATCGGACAAGTCTATTTCAGCTTTATAAGCGATTACCGGAAGAACCTTCCCGTCCAGACTGACACGGGCGTTACGTACTTGGAACCGTTGCATTCCGTTAGTGGTTTGAAGTTCATATTTACCGCGGATCGTTCCATGTACTTCCGGCAAATATTCTTTAGGAATAGTCAGCTGTGCGGAAGCAGTTGCAATACTCAGCATTGTAAAAGCAGACGCTACAAGTGTATTTCTCATTTTTATTAATGTGACTTTCTTTGTTTACGGCTGCAAAGATATAGGTTCGGTATATCTGTAACATTTCATTCATATTACAAATCTGTTTCATTTGATATGGGGAATACATTTTACAGTCACATTCCGTATGCTTCTCATCTGCTGTGAACGCAGTGAATATGACCAAAAGAAATATCGACGTACCGACAGAGTTATTCAATAATACGGGCAGTTTCCACCTTCTCCAGACGTGCACGGAGTTTTCCCATCATAGATTTACGTATCCGGAGCCTCATCAGGCAATCCATATCATACGATTGCTCCAAGATGCAGGCTCGTCCTCTTTCACAATGCGCATGATATCATTCATAAAAGGATATTCAAAGGATACGGTGATTTCTTCATCCACTGTTCTTTCCACTATATCAGCAGCAGCTATTGCTTCGGCAGCGGCGGCCTTGTAAGCGACAATCAGTCCGCTGGTTCCCAATTTTATACCTCCAAAGTAACGGACTACTATAACAAGGATATCCGTCAACTCATTAGAATTTATTTGCCCCAAAATAGGCTTTCCTGCGGTACCCGAAGGCTCCCCGTTATCATTTGCTCTGAAATCCTTCCTTTCATGCCCCAGCATATAAGCGTAACACACATGACGGGCATCGTAATATTTCTTCTGATACGCGTCAAGATGCTGCTTTATTTCCTCTATGGTACGTACCGGAATGGCAATAGCTATAAATTTACTCCGTTTCTCCGTATATATGCCTTCGGCAATGTCTGTAATGGTTTTATAAGTATCTTCTTGTATCATGGGTTTCAGAAATCATAAATCTTTAATTATAACTCACAGAATCTGTCTGGCAATCCATGCACACGCCTCAGCATCAGCCAGCGCATGATGGTGATTCTCCAATTCAAAACCAAAAAAACCGGCCACTGTATGTAACTGGTGGTTTCTCAACCCTTTCAGCTTCCGGGAAGCCTGATAGGTACAATAAAAGTCATAATCAGGATAATCCATACAATAAGTACGGAACACAGCTTTCAAACATCTCTCATCAAAGGCTTTGTTATGCGCAACTAGCGGAAGCCCCTCTATTTTAGGGGCAACCTGTTCCATACTTCTGAAAAAACAGGAGCATGGGGCAGTATCTTCCTGTGTCAATCCATGAATACGGGTGTTCCAATACAAATAGTAATCCGGTTCAGGATGGACGAGGCTGTAGAACCGATCGGCTATCTCACCATTTCTCACAATAACCACACCCACACTACATATGCTGGTACGTTCATTATTTGCCGTCTCGAAGTCTATTGCTGCAAAATTATCCATACTTTTTTCGTTACACAGACAAAGGTACGACAAAAAAGCGATATACAAAATTCTTTTTTCCGGTACAATTTCTTATCTTTGAAACCTCAGCAGCAAAATAGACCAATATCTGTGACAATCAGCACTTGTAAAAGCTGAAAGATTAAACCATCTTTGCACTGTTTTTGTTTTTTAACTTAGACTAGATTTATAGTAAGATGAAAAAGATGAAATTCTCTACCTTGTTAATAGCAGCAGGGTTACTTTGTATCTCCGTTCACATAACAGCCCAACCACACTCCCGAAAGAAGGTGGGTATAGTTCTCAGTGGCGGAGGAGCCAAAGGAATGGCACATATAGGTGCTTTAAAGGTCATAGAAAAAGCCGGCATTCCCATAGATTATGTAGTAGGAACCAGCATGGGATCAATCATAGGCGGACTTTACTCCATCGGTTATACTCCCGAACAATTAGACAGCATGGTTCGCCGGCAAGACTGGACTTTTCTGCTGAGTGACAAAATACCACGCAGTGAACAAAATATGGCGGAACGGGAGGCCGCTGAAAAGTATGTATTCTCTCTTCCATTCGGAAAAGATGCCAAAACACAAGCCATAGGAGGATTGATAAAGGGACAAAACTTGGCAAACCTGTTCAGCGAGCTGACCGTAGGATATCATGATTCCATCGATTTCAACAAGTTGCCTATTCCCTTCGCCTGTGTTTCCGAGAATATTGTAAATGGCAACGAGGTAAATTTTCATAAGGGTGTACTGGCTACGGCCATGAGCTAGTATGGCCATACCGGGAGTATTCACTCCAGTCCGGCTGGACAGTATGGTTCTAGTGGATGGAGGTGTGGTAAATAACTACCCTGTAAATGTTGCGCGTGCCATGGGGGCGGATATTATTATAGGAGTAGACGTACAAAGTGACTTGAAGCCTGCCAACGAACTGAATAGCGCCGGCAGTATTTTGGGGCAGCTCATCAACTTGATGGGATTACAGCTTTATAAAAAGAACCTGGAAGAGACCAATGCTTATATCAAGGTGAATGTGGAAGGATATTCAGCTGCCAGCTTCACACCTAATGCAGTGGATACACTGATCCGCCGGGGAGAAGAAGCGGCACTGGCACAAGAAGGTGCTTTAATGAAGCTGAAGCAGGAACTGGGTCTGGACAGCACCTATATGCCGAAACCTCTTCCCAGCTATCCGTACTCCCCCAGCCGCAAAGTGTATATAAAAGAAATCACTTTCGACGGGCTGGACGAGAAAGACAAGCGATGGCTGTTGAAACGCTGTGATTTAAAGGAGGATTCTGAAATAAGCATCCGCCGCATAGAAGAAGCAACGGCCATATTGTGTTCTAACCTGGAATATTCCAGCGCCACTTATAATCTGCCCGAAGCCCCCGGCGGAGGCTATAATTTACATTTCCTTCTAAGCAAGAAATATGAGAATAAACTAAACGTAGGGATTCGTTTTGATTCGGAAGAAACAGCCAGTCTGCTGATTAATGTCACCAGCAATTTCCGGGGAAAAGTACCCACTACGCTGTCTTTGACAGGACGACTGGGGAAACGTTATGCCGCGCGCATAGATTATGGATTTGAACCGGCTCCTTTGAAGAATATCGGGCTGGCATATATGTTTCAATACAATGATATTAATTTCTATCGTTATGGAGATAAGTCACATAACTCCACTTTCCGCTACCATTTGGGGGAACTGTCATTCTCGGATGTATGGTACAAGAATGTGCGTTTTGCTATCGGATTAAGGTATGAATTGTATGACTATGACAAATTTTTATACCAGGAAGGCAATCAGGGTTTTGACGTAGGAACAGAACACTTCTTCAGTTATTTCGCACAAATGCATTACGAGACTTTCGACAAGGCGTACTTCCCAACCAAAGGCATATCGCAAGAGCCTCTTATTCGCTTTATACCGACAACTTTACCGGATATGACGGCCATGCCCCTTTTTCAGCCATAAAAGGTTATTGCCAGGGAGTGGTCCCTGTTACACGCAGATTCTCCATACTGCCTGCCATTTACGGCCGATTCCTGATAGGAAAAGATATTCCATATTCCAAACTTAATGCAATGGGTGGAGATGTGCAAGGACGCTTCCTGCAACAACAACTACCGTTTGTGGGAATAAACAATGTGGAATTAATGAGAAATACGCTACTGATAGGAAGCATGAAATTCCGCCAACGGATGGGAAGTGTACATTATCTGACGCTAACGGGAAATTATGCGCTGAGTGCAAGCAAGCTGAGGTATCTGTTGGAACAGGATACCATGTTCGGCTGCGGTATCGGCTACGGTTTGGATAGTATGTTCGGGCCCTTAGAGGCATCACTGAACTATGCAAACCGAGCCAATAAAGTGAGTATGTACGTCAATCTAGGATTTAAGTTTGATTCCTCGTTGATAACCGCCATCATACCTTCTATCTGAGCCAAAGCATCATACGGCCATGAAACGAATAGCCCGGGTTGTATCCTTTGCCGGCATCATCCAGCATCATGCGCCCATGATCCACACGCATCGGGACACCCGGACGCTCTTTCTCAAAAATACGGATCAACTCTATCACATGAGCACGCCCTCCCAAATGAGATGCTTCTATAAAATTCCCGTTGGGAAATGCATTGGTACTGCGCAAATGTACAAAATGAGTACGGTGCGCAAACATACGTGCCAACGAAGGTACGTTGTTATGCAATCCGGCACTGAGCGAACCGGCGCAGAATGTCAGCCCGTTATGCGAGTTATCAACCGCATGGAGGAGCCAGGTGATATCTTCCTCACTGGTCACAATACGCGGCAAGCCCAATACCTGGAAAGGGGGATCGTCCGGATGAATGCACATATTTATGCCATATTCATCACACACCGGCATGACAGCTGCAAGAAATAACGTAAGTTTCACGCAGGGCATCACGGTCTATCCCATCATACAAAGACAAAAGACGGCGGAATATGGCTACCGGATGCCGGTCTCCCTCCTTTATATTACCATTTACAAATCCCTGCGTCTTGACTATAATGGTATCGACCAATTCGTTTTTCTCGGTTTCGGTTATAGTCTTATCCAATTCACGCACCTGTTGTAATTCCCAATCGGTATAGTCTTTCTCCGCCCCTTCACGCTGAAGAATCATACAATCAAAATAAGCGAACCGGATCTTGTCAAAGTACAAAGAACTGGTCCCGTCCTCCCAAGGATGTTCCAAATCGGTACGTATCCAATCAATGACGGGCATGAAATTATAGCATACGGTCTTGATACCCGCTTTACCTAAGTTGGCCAGACTTACTTTGTAGTTTTCTATCAATTGCCCCCGTTCAGGACCAGCATATTTGATAGCTTCACTTACCGGCAGGCTTTCTACCACCGACCAGCGCAATTGGTGAGATTCAATGTAATCTTTTAAACTCTTAATAGCTTCCAAAGTCCATATTTCACCATTAGGTACATCATGAAGGCGGTCACAATTCCTTCCACCCCGATTTGTCTAAGCATGGGAAGCGTTATCTTATCTTTCCTCCCAAACCATCTCCATGTCTTTTCCATTCGTATTATGTGTTTTAGTCTGTACGACAAAGTCTTTATTAATCTTCTTTGAGCCTTTTTCTATTGATGTATAATCATTGCAGAGCGTGCCGGTACCATAAGTTCAGCACCTGAAACCTGTCCCAGGCCTTTCATGTTTATTTTGCCATCCTTACAGATTACAGTGTATTTACCCGACGGAATGTCCAACTTGACAGGCTCTGCACGGCTGTTCAAAGCTACGATGATATTTTTCCATGAGTCACCATTTGCATTGTCTTTCAAGATAAAGGCAACCACATTCGTATTTTTTACAGGTAAAAACTCCAATTGCCTACGTACCATATCAGCATCCCCCATACGGAAAGCGGGATGTGCTTTACGCATGGCTATTAAACCTTTCACATATTCGAACACATCTTTTATGCACGGTCTTATTTTTCCAATCTATCGTATTAATACTGTCGGGACTATTATAAGAATTATGAACTCCCTTCTTGTCACGCATCATCTCATCCCCTGCAAATATAAACGGTACTCCTTGTGAAGTAAAGACAAATGTTTCCGCTAACTTCTGCAAAGCTGCCAGTTCCTCTACCGAAGCATCTGGCATGGTAGCTTTCAGGCGATCGGCAAGACACATGTCATCGTGACAACTTACATAACTTATCATCTGGGTAGGTTGTAACGCCCAAGGTTTCTTACTATAATTCACAGAATCACTTATAACCTGCGGATGTTCGATTGCTCCCACAACTCCAAATTTGATGCTCATTTCGTGTCCCGGCTCCCCTACTAGAAAAGCTCCTTTGGTATCATCATCCCAACTACCTCGCAAACCATCACGCATTTCATCTGAGAAAGCGGCGATACGAGGCATCTTTTCCACATTGGCTTTCATTGCCAGTTTGTCTGCTTCTAATTGAGGAGAACTGGCAGCCCATCCTTCACCATACATGAAAATAGACGGATCTATTTATCAATAGCCGCACGTATCTCATTCATGGTTTCAATATCATGTATCCCCATCAAGTCAAAACGAAAGCCGTCTATGTGATATTCATTAATCCAATATAGAATAGACTCTATCATATATTTACGCATCATGGCGCGGTCGCTTGCCGTTTCATTTCCACATCCCGAACCATTTGCCCATTGTCCGTCCTTCGTCTGGCGATAGAAATAACCGGGAACCGTACGTTCGAAATTGCTTTCGTCTGTATTGAAAGTGTGATTATACACCACATCAAGCACCACCCTGATTCCCGCCTTATGTAAAGCTTGTACCATTTGTTTGAATTCCCTGATACGAACATCGGGTTTATAAGGATCTGTAGAATAAGAGCCGTCAGGCACATTGTAATTTTGCGGATCATACCCCAATTATATTGGGCCTTGTCCAGTTTTGTTTCATCCACCGAGGCATAATCATACGACGGCAATAAATGTACGTGGGTAATTCCCAGTTCTTTCAGATGGTCAATACCTGTCTTCTCGCCTGAAGAACTGATAGTACCCTGCTCTGTCAAAGCCAGGAACTTGCCTTTATTTTGAATTCCAGAAACAGAATCCAAAGAGAAATCGCGATGATGCATTTCATAAACCATAATATCAGCATAATTCTTCAAAGGAGGACGCACATCGTTCTCCCATCCTTCCGGATCTGTAGAACGAAGATCAAGCACAGCTGCCCGTTTACCATTTACCCCTACGCTTTTGCCATAATTCCCGGAGTGTCTCCTAACCATTTCCCGTTCACCTTCACATTAAAGGTATAGAATTTACCCTTCAGGTCCTCTTTTATTGAAATAGTCCAGGTACCATTCTCTCCCATCTCCATCGGAAAAGTATTAGAAGCTGAACCTTCATTACCCGATTCAAATAAAAGGACACGCACCTCTTCCGCTGTAGGAGCCCAAAGTGAAAACTTTGTTTCGGCAGGTGAGTACTCCATTTCAGTCAGCGCATCTTCACGGACAGGATATTCATCAAACGAATTATATTCTTTTTTCACAGACTGACAACTAATAGTAGTAGAAACAATTGATGCCCAAATAACATGTCTCACATTCATAATCTTATCTTTTTATTTTATCAGGATTCTTATTTATAAAATCTTTCCAGCCGGAATATTCTTTAGTCAATGTCGGTCTGCCCATTTGCAAATAATGACAATAAGCAGCCGCCAACCCATCTGTTGCATCCATAAAAGGCAGCATATCACTCTCTGGTATATGTAACATCCTCTTCAACATATCAGCGACCTGTTCCTTGCTGGCTTGCCCATTACCGGTTATCGCCATCTTTATCTTCAACGGCGCATATTCTGTTATAGGAATATCACGCTCAAAGCAGCAGCCATAGCCACCCCCTGTGCCCGCCCTAATTTTAACATCGACTGCACATTTTTCCCAAAAAAGGTGCCTCAATTGCTAATTCATCAGTAAATAGCTTCTATTATACCAACCACCCGTTCAAAAATACGGCGCAGTTTTAAATAATGATCACCATATTTACGAAGATCAATGACCCCCATAGTCATTACCTGCGGTTTAGTACCTACTACTTTCAGCAGACCATACCCCATTATGGTTGTTCCAGGATCTATACCCAGAATGATTTTCTCTTTTACCGGCTGAATCACTTAATTACCTCCATCAAAGTGGGAAAGCCAACCACCTTATCTTTAAATATCTTCATCATTTCCTCATTCAGATGCATCCCCTGCTGAGTATGCCAGCGGTGTAAGGTCGCTGTATCTTCCACCTCCCATTGCAATGAAAAACATTCTGAATCCTGCTCTTTATGACTAAGGATGTGCGTAAGACGGGGATTTTGCAATATTCCCGTTTTTTCCACTTCGGGAATGTAGCTTTCACTAAGCCAAATGACAAAATTACGCGCATCGTCAATACCTGTTTGATAAGTTGTATTATAAATTAACATATTTATAGTCTTTAAGTTAAAAAAGACCTGCTCCGCAGACCTTCATTTTCTCATTAAAAAGTGGAGCATGCGAGACTCGAACTCGCCACCTTTAGACTGCCAGTATGAATTCTGATCTGCGCTTACTATACTGACAAGCAGAAGGTTATCTACCCATTCAAAATCCTCCAAGATTCGTTTTAGTAAAAATCATCTTGATTTTCTATTTTATTCATTATTTTCCCTGTTCTAACGTCCAAATACTAAAAAGCCGCTCAACTCACTACTATAATTGAACGACCATAAACATTCAAGGGATTTCCTTTTCATACATTAACCAAAATTGTAAGGCATCAGAGAGCACAGACCAGCCAACCACTTTTTGTTGCCAGACTAAAACCTAATGCGTCCATAATACCCTCAATTTCCAATGAAAAGTACACTATAGATTTGCGAGCCATTTCTTGCCAGACTTGGTATTAAGCCAAACAGCTATAATAGAACCTATCACAGCCATTACCGCAAATAAAGATATTAATGCTTCCATATAATTACTGTTTTATTATTTTATAACCTATGTATGAAATATATAGGTAACAAAAATACCTATAAGTATAAGTACCCAATTTTCTACTTTTCTTGTTGTGTCGCAACAGAAACAACACTTCCTACCACTAATGCAGTAAAAGATATTTTTGCTAAATCATAAAAGAACTTACCAAGCGTTTCCCGACTTGTTTTCTCTTTTTCTTTAACTTCCTTCTTTACTTCCTGTTGTTCACTCCAACTTCCCATTCAAATTAAGATTTATTGCAAATATACGAAAATCAAACAATAAACAATAACATAAACCATTTATTTAACACACTTCACCCTTCGGCAAATTGGCCTGATTATGGCCAAAATATTGTCCATCGATTATATATCTATAGTGCACCTAATAACACATTATCTACATGCTGCTTTATTCGTGTGATTCTTTCAGATATAAACATCTTTACAGACATGTTGTTGGCAAAGGGAGGGAGTAATATCAGACTTTTTAAAGATGAAACAAGTTTTTATGTTTACATTTATAAAAGTACATGGTCACGAACTAATATTGAAGTGTTCTCTGATAATCATAGTAAATTTTATTTCACAGACGTGACAGATCAAATCAGTATATCAGATTTGGAAGAAATCTCTATATCTTGAAAAATATAGCGGTTTATTCAGATATTTATTACCTTTGCACTGCACATGGCGTTGTGCATATCAGGATCGGGTGGAACCGGCTTGTACCGGACCATCCGTTTTTTTATACCCAAGATACGGTTCACCAATTATCCCAATAATTACTATACCATTTCACTCTATATTTATAGATACTTCCGTTATAATTATATAATTTCTGAACACAACAGATATTAGGATTACCGATTACAACTAATATACAATTACGGACATATTCTAATTCTGAATCTTCTCTTAGTAAGTACATTCCACTATATTGCATAGAGCCTAATTCGTCTTGGGAATCTATATTTCTAGCATCTCTGAATCTTAACCATGTATCATTTATTCCTATCAGTCCCCCCAGATCGCCAACAGGCAGAAATTCTTGTTTAAATTCCTACCTGTATGAGCGAACTGTTTATGATCACTGTTAATAATTCTAGCATTATTCTATATCCCTGACGCAACGGTAACCAGCATAGCCCGCATCACCATAACCCAACCACTCATTGTTATAACCAATACTCATCAATCCCAGAAATCCTGTATCAGTTGCCTGTCCTGAACCATTCTCGTTATAATAACAGCAATACCCATACACTGTATAACTTCCATTTCCGTCAAGTCCTGAATTTATAGAAAATCTGGTGCGGCAATGAATGGAGGCCCGATAACGATTCTTCCAATCATGACCACTAAACATGTTTCCCTCACATTCTTTCTTATAAATAAACGTGTCATTGTAATCATAGGTATTTTCACCACTTGTGCGCCTGTCTTTCTCAAGAGTTCAGGAGCGGCCACCACGATCAATGCCAGCTCGCGCTGGTTAGGCAGACGCCATGACGCACTGGTCTGAACGGAACTTACCTTACTGTCTTGTTCCACATAACTGGCAGCTTCTGTTATCCAGGCATCCTTGGCATCCTTTGCTGTAGAGGTTATAAACGGATAATATTCTTTAGAAAAAATTTCCCCCCAAAAGCCATGTCCACCACAATAATCCTGTCTGACTTTTCCATACAAGAAATCACTTGATACCTGCAGAACCTTTGGAACCCTGTTTATGACGCTGCGCTCATTGTGGGGCGCCAGTTCCCTTGACGTGAACCCCCTCAATGCGATAGACGAAAGGTTCATTGTAATGGTCTTTGTCGTATTGTCATATTCATAATATCTATCAGGGAAAATGGTATAGCTTGTATTCCGTTTCGCAGCCTGGGTAATGCCAAGATTGCGGGCACATCGGATATTCCCCCGTTCCCGTTTGTGTTCGCCACCGAAACTGCATCCCTGCTCGCTCCAGACAAGACGGCTGCTCCGGCCCGAATTCGTGTGTATCCGGGCAACCGGATTCTCAGACGTCTTACCCGCCAGCAGTGTTTCAATGTCTTCCGGACACAGGACCGCCTCCGTAGGAAGTGCAGGTTCCGCTATCCACATGCCGATAATCTGGTCCCTCGCACATACGTACCATCGTATCTCATTCTCTTCCAACGTGCCACTACCGTCCAGGTCACGGTTACGGCCGGCCCACGCCTTATAAGAATACTGCCCATCATAAGACAATGTGGTATACCCGCCTTCTTTTTTATAACTACCGTCATTCTGCAACAGATACCCGTTCTTTTTCCAGTTTACATAACCATATCCGTTTGCGCCACACTGTGCCAACGTATTTCCACGGCCGTCCTTGTCAGGATTCTCTGATAATGATAAATCCTGGTCGAACCGTTCACTGCAATACAACCCGCCCGTCTCGTCAACACTCTCCACCCCGTACACATTACCCTCAAAGTTGTCAAGGTCATAGAAGCAGGCGATGGAACGCTGGCTGACGGAATATACAGCGTCGGCAAGGATACTCTGCTGATCCTTACTATACTGCAAGGAGGTTGCCAGGGTAAACACGCGGTCATCGGCATTGACAAACTCGTTCAGCCTGACATTTCCCTTATTGACTGGATTTTCTTCGTAATAATACTCGTCTACAAAACAGGTGTAATATGCACCCTCTCCATTTTCATTCCAGACTTCCTGCAGGACTTCAAATACATTCTGTGTTTTCTTCGGATCATATATGGCCAGTTCCCCTTTTGTATCCTGTTTTTGGAATTTGACCCATCCGAGATAGGGCATAAGGATCTCTTTTGCTCTTAAATTTGCATCATCAGCTCCCTTTTGGGGATAGTACATCTCGCCAACCGTTCCGAAGGGAGTTTTGCAATATATATAGATACCCTGCTCAAGCACGCTCCTTCTTATATTCATCTCCACCGCCTCATAGTGCGCGTCCACACGGACCTTGGAGCCTTTACGAAACACCACGCCCTCGGCACCCGGCTGATTCTCCCGGTTTGTCTCAACCTCGGCTATAATCTCGTCCACACCATTGACCGTCACGGTATATTTGTAATAATGGTCACGTTCAACATCAAAGTTATTAAAATTGCCATCAGAGAAATCCCCCAGATGGATGGTGTATTTCACGTCCGCCTCCACTTCCATCCCTTTATTATCTTTTCCCTTGAAATGTCCTGTCACCTCCACATAGGTGGTGTTCTCCGGAGCATTTTCGAACTGATAATGTGATTCATGGCCCTCCTGGGTTTCTTTAAGATTTATTCCGCTGGAACCCTTTTTTATTTTCTCACGGTCATGGAAAGAAGTTATACCGGTTGCCTGTGTTCTTGCCATATTCTCCGGAACATAGACCAGAAAAGAGTTTGGAGTCTGGGGGTTAAAAGGAGTCTGCTCCCCGTCAGTCACACCTATTTTATCTGTCCTGTCTTGGCTGAATTTGGGGGATACCCACTCGGCCACATGACGGAACTGATAGCTACGGGGGGTGAAGGTCACTCCCTCCTTGGACTTGAAAGTGAAACTGATCTTGGCCATCAGGCGTTTCAGAAGGAAAGGATTATTTATTGAGTCTATTCTTGTTTCTGTGCCTGTAGCATCATCCATATAAGTGACAGTACCATCCTCGCCAATCCTGCATGCCGCAGTACTGTTATTCACGGAGCCTGCCAGCGGCAGGTAACCGTCCGTCATGTTGAAGTTGCCCGTCCATGTGGGACGGACCGCCTGAAAGAATTTTTCCTGATCGGTAAGTCCTTTAAGCTCCTCCTCCGATTGCATGCCGGGAAAATACTTGAGGAAGGAGCCTGTCACATTTCCCAACAGATAGATATACACATCACCCGGATAGGCATAGAAGTTCAGTCTTCCCTCATTTCCTTCTCCTGTCCAAAAGCCGTCTTCCTCATTATTGACCGTCCCTTCATTGGAGTTCAGGAATATCCTGTATCCCAGTAGCTTGTTCTGGCTCTGGTCCTTACCCTTATTCTCATACATGAACAGCATGATCCTGCCCAGACGGGAGTCCTCGGTGCCAGCCGCACGGGTGACAATATCCGATCTGATGCCGCCGCTGACACTGAACGGAAGGCTCACCCTCACAGTCTTGCCGCGGTCCACGCCACCGGCGGCACCGCAGCCAGCCGGCATCGGTATCTCGTCCGTGCAGGAGAGGCAAAGGAACGGCACCAACATCGTCAATATGTATCTTGATATACCTTTCATAAAAATTGCCATATATAAATGTTCTTGTTAATCAAAACTAATGCCAGGATTCTCGACCTCCGTCCAGTCTCCGACTTTCCACCATGTTCTAGTGGCCGTATACCCATCCAAGGGGATGACAAGGAACACCTTGACAAACATGTTGGGTTTGACCGCTGGAAGTGTGACATAATCCATATGGGACTCCTCCTTGTCCGCCCCCGTATCACTGTTTTCATGGCTGTGGTGCAGAATCTTCATATAATACCCGTCACCTTCCACCCCACTGGCGGCATTCTTATCCGATTTGTAAGGATTTGCAAACAGGTAGACCGCCTTTCCGGGAAGCCACTGGTACTCTTTCTTTCCATCCGTATTATCGTCCGGAGCCTTGTTGTTCCATCTTCTGGTTATCTTGTTGATGTGAAGTTGTGCGATTTCATCCGGGTTGGATGGTGTATCCTCAAAGCCGCAACGTAGGATCGGCAGACCGTTCTTCTGATATGGGGAGTCGGAAGTGTCGCCTTTATCACTTTCCCTATGGCTATCTCACTACTTTCCAACGCCGGAGCATCTTGGGGAAACAGATATCCTTTCGTCGGGATGTTGTACAGATATACTCCGCGCCCGATATACAGGTCACCTTCACCGATGCCGCCTTTGGCGAAATAAAGTTCCATCTTGCCCAAGGAACGCCGCAGGGGAAGTGTCAGGTTTTCCGTCTCCTTCGTTATGACAACCTCCTGTTTCACAGCCATGGGAAGAATGGAACTTGAGTACTTCTTCCCGGTCTCGTCTTTCGCGGCCGGATCCCCTTCGGTCAGCTTGCTCTCAGGAAGCCCACTGAATGTCAATTCCAACAGTTCCCGCTGTGTTATCTCCTTGTCGTCCGTCCAGACATATCTCCCGGTTTCAGAATCATAAACAGCGACCGGCAGGGATTTCAGCCCTTCTGCACTCCCCTCATTGGCTATGGCGTAAAACAAACACGTATGGCCGTCGGCGGGAATCGTGTGTCTGGAGAACCCCAATCTTATATTACCTTAATTCCGCAACACTATTATAAATTAAACTTTTTAAGTACCTGAGCAACAAAAAGTTGCTCAGGATTTTGCCATGTCAGAATTTTCACTTATCTTAGTGTTGCAAAAAACAAGAGAATCCGACGATAGACATGGCGAAGATACAAATTAAATCTGAGAGACTCACTCCTTTTGGGGGATTATTTTCAATCATGGAGCAATTTGACTCCACATTATCATCTGTAATCGACT
>ENA-OQEX01000768-OQEX01000768.1-human-gut-metagenome-genome-assembly--contig:-NODE-768-length-14862-cov-12.573465_pt1 | contig 14862 bp, 13 predicted proteins | sample MGYA00242802_ERZ504649 | MGnify/ENA primary metagenome ERZ504649 (study PRJEB26092, sample SAMD00036194) | human gut metagenome | host: Homo sapiens | study: EMG produced TPA metagenomics assembly of... | reverse complement strand
CCTGCCACCACACCGTCGATGATGTACTTCTGGCAGAAGATGTACATGATGACGATGGGGACAACGACCATCATGATGCAGGCCATCATGGGGCCGAGCTCGACGTGGCCATAGCCGCCGCGGAAGTACTGGATCAAAATAGGAATGGTCTTGTACTTGGTGGAGTCGAGCGTAAGGTAGGGCAGCAGGTAGTCGTTCCAGACCCACATGGTCTCGAGGATGCCGACCGAAAGATAGGTGGGCTTCATGATGGGGAGAACGATCTTAAAGAACACCTGAACCGGGTTGCAGCCGTCAATCATGGCCGCCTCCTCGATCTCGAGCGGGATGTTCTTTACAAAGCCGGCGAACATAAAGACCGCCAGGCCCGCGCCAAAGCCAGATAGATAAAGCAGATGTTGAACGGCGTATTAAAGCGATGCGGTCCGCCAAATTGGACAGCGTGAACATCAGCATCTGGAACGGTACGACCATCGAGAACACGAACAGGTAATAGAAGAAGTTCGAGATCTTGTTGTTGACACGAACCACGTACCAAGCGCACATGGAGCAGCACACCAGAATCAGCACGACCGACGTGACTGTGATGATGAGCGAGTACATAAACGCCGAGGCAAAGCCCTGCTCGTTAAGAGCGTGCACGTAGTTTGCGAGGCCGTTGAACGTCTCGGGCGTGAGCAGATCGAACGCCGTGGTGGTGCTGATTGCGGTCCCCTTCTTAAAGGAATTGAGCGCAATCATGAACACGGGGTAGATCCACGCGAGCGACAGAATCGTAAAGAAGATCGAGAGCGCGCGGTTAATAGCCTTATCGCGTTTCATTACTGCTGCACCTCCTTGGACCTCGTGGCCTTAAGCTGGATCATAGAAATAGCGACAACCAGGATGCAGAAGATAACTGCCTTGGCCTGACCGATGCCCTGCCATGCGATGCCGGCACGCGAATAGAACGTGTTGTAGATGTTCAGGCGAGCATCTCGGTGGAGTGCGCCGGGGCACCACCGGTAAGGGCGAGGTTCTGGTCGAACAGCTTAAAGCCGTTGGTGATGGACAGGAACAGGCAGATGGTGATGGTCGGCATCAGGTTGGGGATCTTAACCTTCCAAAACGTCTGCCATGCCGTAGCGCCGTCGACCTTGGCGGCCTCGATGTAATCAGACGGAATGGACTGCAGACCGGCGATGTAGATGATCATCATGTAGCCGACCTGTTGCCACAGGGTCAGGATGATAAGGCCCCAGAAGCCAGCGGCGGAGTTGAGGGCGATAAGCTGGGCACCCACGTTGGAGAGCAGGCAGTTGATCAGAATCTGCCAAATGTAACCCAGTACAATGCCGCCAATCAGGTTAGGCATAAAGAAAATCGTACGGAAGATGTTGGTGCCTTGAGCGCCTTGCGAGTGAGCGCCTGCGCAATGGCCAGCGCGATCACGTTGATGAGCACCGTCGACAGGAAGGCAAACGCCACGGTAAAGAAGAACGACGTGGAGAACTGCGGGTCGGTCAGTGCGCGCACGTAGTTCTCGATACCGACAAAGTGCGCGTTATTGATGGTAATAAACTGGCAGAACGAGAGATAGAAACCCTGGATAAAGGGAATCACGAACCCGATCATAAACGCCAGACACGTGGGCAGCATAAAGAGCGGCCACCAGCGCTTGAGTGCTTTGCCCATAGAAGGGTCCTTTCAATATGCAGGGGGCGGGCAAACCTACGTCTGCCCGCCCCCTGTCGCTAATCAGATAGCTTGGGCAGCAACTGCTTACTCGGAAGCAGCCTTCTCGGTCTTCCAGCCATCGACGAAGGCGTTCTTGACGCCGTCCCACTTGGTGTTGTCGGCAGCATAAGCGATGAGAGCCTGCTTGAGGTTCTTCTTCCACTCCTCAGAGGGGATGTAGACGAAGTCCCAAGCGACGGTCTTCTTGCCGTCCTTGGCCATAGCAACGGCCTGCTGAGAGAAGACGTTGGTGGTCTCCTTAGCGCTCTTGAACGGGGCGGTCAGACCCATCTTGTCAGCGATGATGCTGGTGGCGGTGTCAGAAGTGACGCACCAATACATGAAGTCCTCGGTGGCCTTCTGGGCATCCTCGGAAGCCTGGGAGCTGACGCACCAGTAGTTCTCGCCGCCGGAGCACAGGCCCTGGTTCTCCTCGCCGTCGACGCCGATGTAGATCGGCAACATGCCGAGCTGGTCGTCGGTCATACCGGCCTTGGTGAGGTCGGCGTAGGCCCAAGAGCCGTTCTGGTAGAAGACGGCCTTGCCGGTTGCGAACTCGTTGGTGGCGTCGTCACCGGTCTTGGAGGCGAGTTGCGAAGGATCGCAGGTGGAGTCGGTAATGTACAGGTCGAAGATCTGCTTAAAGTTGTCGAGATACTCGCCCTTGATCTCGTCGTCCTCCTGGTTGTGCTCCTTCTCGAACTCGTAGTAGAGCGGGAGGTTGGCGAGGTGGGTGGTGTAGCGCCAGCTGGAGGAGTCATCCATGCCGGCGGAAGTGAAGGCACCGTCAACGCCGAGCTCGTCCTTGCGGGCCTGGATGTCATCGGCGCAAGCTTCAGCTTGTCGAAGGAGTTGATGTCCTCGGCCTTGTAGCCGGCCTTCTCGAGGAGCTCCTTGTTGTAGATGATGCCGTAGCTCTCCTGAACCCAGTCGATACCCAGATCCTTGCCGTCGGACTGCAGCGCCAGGGAGTCGTCGATGAGCTCGCCGCGGAGCTTGGTGTCGGAAAGATCGGCGCAGTAGTCCTTCCAGTTCTTAAGGCCGGTGGGGCCGTTGACCTGGAACAGCGTCGGAGCGGAGCTCTTGGACATCTCGGACTTGAGCTTCTCCTCGTAGGTGTTGGAGGCGGCGGTCACGATCTTGACCTCGACGCCCTTCTCCTTCTTGTACGCCTTGGCGATCTCCTTCCACTCCTTGTCGACCTCGGGCTTGAACTGGAGGAAGTAGACCTCGGCAGCGTCACCAGAAGCAGAGGAGCCAGAGCCGGCAGAACCACCGCAGCCACGAGGCCCAGACCAAGAACCGCAGCCGCGGAACCAGCAAAGCCCAGGAACTGCCTTCTGCTCATTTCGTTCTTCATTACAATCCACCCTTTCACACCGTGGCGGCACCCTTTGCCGCCGCCTTCGGAGATTGGCTCGGGGACTTTGCCCCTTTTGCTGACTTGTACAATACGCTATTTGGCTAGTTGTTTGAACAAGTATTACTAGAGCGGTAGAAAAACTTCGGTGAACGGTAATTTCAACTTGATACTTGACAAGTTTTGTATAAACAATTATTTATTATCGAATGCAGAGAAAACGCCCGGTCAAGCCGATGCATCGTCGGTTTGACCGGGCGTTTTCGCTTTGAGGGCATGAGTCTCGTCAGGCTGCGAGCTAGCCGGCTATCGCTTGGAATTGACGCGGTAATGGAAGATCTCGGGGTGTGTGCGGGCATGCGTGACCTCAAACAAGATGCCGTCCGAGGTGTACGACTGGCTCTCCATAACGGCGACGCAGTTGTACTTGCCAAGGTCCAGATAGCTGCAGTCCTCATCGTTGGCGAGCTCGACACTCACCGTACGACGGCTCGCCATCACTTTGACGCCGCACTTGTGCTCCAGATAGCCGTAGATAGAATCCGCCGCGATCTCGGGGGTCAGGCCCTTGGCGACCGACGCCAAAAAGTAGCCATGGTCCACTTGGCGCGCGCTGCCGTTGAGGCTTCGGACACGCACTACGCGAATCAGCTCCTCGCCCACCTTAAAGCCCAGGCGGCGAGAGAGTTGCTCAGTGCAAATCAAATGTTCAAAAGACTTGACCTCGGTCGATGCGACGGCATTGTTGCGTTTTGCGAACTCGCCAAACGACTCAACCTCTTCGAGTGCGCCCAGCATGTCGGTTTCGCCCTTAAGCCAAATAACGCGCACGCCCTTACCGTGTATAGGCTGCACAAACATCTGGTCGGCCAGCATGCTCAAGGCGCGTCGAACGGTATTGCGCGTGCAGCCAAACTCCGCGGTCAGCTCGGCTTCGGTTGGCAGCATCTCCTGAAACGCATAGGTCCCGTTAATGATGCGCGAACGGATCTCGCGGTAGATTCCTTCGTAAATCGCTTTTGGCATGATTTCACCTCTAATGAATATGTATGGCTAGGCACGATAGCATTTCTTAAAGTTGTTTAAACCGATTATCGGTAAAGCACGGATTATTTACCGTCGACGGTTCCCCCGAAACCCAAATCGGACCGAATCAAAACCGTCAATGCGGCAAGCAGCCAGTCCTCTACAATGAGTTCATTGTTTAAACGTTCTTGCTCGCACAGCATGTTGCATCCGGAAGGCATATTATGCTGCAGAAAATCCAACGTTTTGGCGGAGCCATGTTCGCGCCCGCCATGCTGTTTTCTATATCAGGCCTCATGGTCGGCATCTCCGCCCTCGCCACGACCGTAGACATCGTCGGCGATCTCGCCGTATACGGAACCCCTTGGTACGTTTTCTGGACCATCATCCAGCGCGGCTCGTGGACGGTCTTTAAACGTCTCCCGCTCCTTTTTGCCGTAGCGCTGCCTATCGGTCTTGCCCAAAAGCAACCGGCACGCTGCTGCCTCGAGGCACTCGTGGCCTATTTTGCCTATTGCTTCTTTTTGAGCGAGATCATTAAGCTGAGCGGAGACAACCTTGGACTTAAGTACCCATCATCTTTGACCCCCGCCAGCGGCATCACCGTCATCGACGGCATCAAGACGCTCGACACCGGCATTATCGGCCCGCTGGCGGTGTCGGCAACCGTCGTCGCGATCCATGACCGCTTCTACGATGCCAAGGTTCCCGATTGGCTCGGCACCTTCTCGGGTTCCTCGCTGGTCTACCTCATCAGCTTTTTTGCCGTGTTTGCCCTTGCCGCCATCTCGGCCGCCATCGTGCCTTTCGCATACGCTGTGACCGAAACGCTGCGCCACGCACTTGCGGGCGTCGGCCCCTTCGGCGTGGGCATCTTTGTGTTTTTGGAGCGAGCACTCGAGCCCATGGGGCTGCACCACCTGCTCTATATGCCCATCTATTACGACAATCTGGTCATTCACGACGGTATTTACGCCACGTGGACCAACCTGCTCCCCATTCTCTCCCATAGCACGCGCCCTTTAAATGAACTTGCGCCCTGGGCAGGTTTTACCGCCACCGGCTGGGGCAAGCTCTTTGGCCTTCCCGCCATCGCGGCAGCATTCTATTTCACCGCCAAACCCGAACGCCGCGCCGGCCTTAAAGTCATCCTTTTGCCCGCCATCGTCGCCTCGGTGGTCTGCGGCGTCACCGAGCCGCTCGAGTTTCTCTTTATGTTCACCTATCCCGGACTCTTTTTGCTCTACGCCGTCCTATCCTCCTGCCTTGCCATGACCATGAACTTCTTTGGCATCGTCGGCATCTTCTCGGGCGGTCTCATGGAAATGACGGCCTTCAACTTCATCCCACTCATGCGAATGCATGCCAGCTCCTACCTTTTGGCGCTCGGTATCGGTCTGATGTTTAGCGCTGTCTTTTTTCTGGTCTTCCGGGGCCTCATTCTGGCTTTCGACCTAAAAACCCCAGGCCGCGAGGATCATATCGCCAGCGATGCGGCGCTCGCACGTCTGACGGGAAAAAGCTCTGCCAAAGAAGGCGCGGCCCAAAACGGCACCGACAACCAATCATCCCAAGATCATCTGCTTGCTGAGCAAGTCGTTGCGCTCTTGGGTGGCGTTAGCAATATTGTAGGAGCGACCAATTGCGCCACGCGTCTGCGCGTTGAGGTCGCAGAACCTTCCGTTGTCGCAGACAACGCAGCCTTCGTCGCGGCGGGCGCCAAGGGCCTCATCATTACGGGCAAGACCGCCCAGGTGATTATTGGCATCTCCGTTCCCCGCGTTAAAGAGCATTTTGACCAGATCATGGGCCTCGAGCGGGATTTGTGCCCACCACCTCGGCCTCCCCTGCCGCCAGCGCAGCCCATAAGCGCGGCGATATCTGCTTCTTCGATATCGACGGAACACTCGCCTGGCAAGACCCTCGAGTGGCACAAGAGCTTCCCGAGAGCGAGCGAGACCTCTCCCCCTATCCCAATGAAGCGGTCTCGCAAGCCATCCGTGATTTTGTCGCCAAGGGCAATATGGCGTTTATCTGCACAGGGCGCACGCTGAGCTGCATCCATCCAAAGCTGCTCGAGCTGCCCTGGACCGGCATCGTCTGCCTCGCGGGTGGCTATGTCGAACTTGAGGGACACGTGATTCGCGATTTGGCGATGACGCCCGGCATGCTGCAGCGCCTTGCTCCCATTCTTGAGCAATCGGACGAAGTGATTCGTTTTGAGGGACTCAATGGCGTCGTTCGCATGAGTGCCGATGCGCCCGACGCCCCGGGATACGCCCGCACCGTGGGCGATGCAATTACGCAGCTGCAACATTACAGCGCCTACAAGATCTTAATGTCCACGTCGCTTGCCAACCGCATCGCTCAGGATCAAGCGTTTGAGCCGCTGCTCTGCTTTAACGAGCTCGAGCTCGAAGTGACCGAGATTTCGCCTCGCGAATGCACCAAGCGCGAGGGTATCCAGTCCGTACTCGACGCCCTCGATCCCCACCACGGAACCGTATACGGCATCGGCGACGCCAGCAATGACGTCTCACTGATGACCGCCGTCGACGTTGGCATCGCCATGGGCAACGCGCCGGACTTCCTCAAGGAAAAGGCCGACTATGTCACCGACAGCATCGACCACGACGCGTCGTCACCGCGCTCGAACACTTTGGGCTTATCTAGCCAAGCCCCTACCGCACTTGCGGCCGCATGGACCAATCGTCTTCAACCGCCGCGCTCGACGCCCTAATGTGGCAATATGTTGTCTGCATAATGCAACGATGCAACCTATCAAAGAATGCGAGAACCCGTGTCCAGTCCGTTTACCAGCTTTTTAGCCCAGCACTTTGACCAGATTAACGACTATCTGGCCACGTTCTTTGACGGACAGGCGACTTCCGCCGATATCGAGCGCTACCTGTATACCCCGCTCTCGGCATTTACGGCAAACGCTGGCAAGCGCCACCGCCCGCTCATCTGCATGCTCGCCGCCACTGCGGTAGGCGGCAGCTTTGAGAGCGCCCGCAGCGCAGCGGCGGCCATCGAGCACTTTCAGTCGGGCGCACTCATCCACGACGACATCGCCGACAACGGCAGATTCGTCGCGGCAAGCCCTGCATGCACCTTACCGAGGGCACCGGTCTTGCCATCAACTGCGGTGACCTGGCGCTCACCATGGTCACCAAGACGGTTCTCGACGACCCCACACTCAACGCAGACGTGAAGCTTCGCGTGCTCCACGAGCTTACCGAAATGATCGTCCGTACCATCGAGGGCCAGGCGCTCGACCTGGGCTGGGTCCGCGACGGGCGCTTTGACATTTCGGTCGACGATTATCTGGACATGGCGACGCACAAGACCGCGTACTACAGCGGAGCGACGCCGCTTGCCGCCGGAGCCATTATCGGCGGCGGCAGCGAAGAGCAGATTGAGGCACTGCGCGCCTTTGGGCTGCACACGGGCCTTGCCTTCCAGATTCAAGACGACCTGCTCAACTTGATCGGCACCAAGGAGGCCGCCAACAAGGACTTCCGCACCGATATCACCGAGGGCAAGCGCACCCTCGTTGCCGTGCATGCCCTGTCAGACGAGCGCTATCACGACGAGATCGAGGCAATCCTTTCCTCGGGCACCGAGGACCCTGCGCAGCTCGCACGCGCCGTGGAGATCTTCCAGGAGACCGGCTCCATCGATTACGCCCACACCTATGCGCTCGACCTGACCGCTAAGGCCAAGGCCGCTATCGAAGGCGTCGAGCTCGACCCGCATGCGCGCGAGCTCTTCCTCTCAATGGCAGATTTCTTTGTGGAGCGTCTTAACTAGCGGGGGTCATAAAACCTGTGGGCAGCGAGTTTGGGTACAAGTTGCTACACTATTGAGTGCATGTTTATAAATTGTCTCGCGTTGTCTATCCGACACACGCTCAAAATAGTACGAATGGTACGCCGAAAGGGGTTCGTTCATGGAACCTATTACCACGGGCATGCAGGGAGCAGCCGTCGAGGATGTTCAGTCCCGCCTTCTGCAGCTCGGCTATACAATCGATGACGCCGAGGTTGTCGACAAGCGCTTTGGCACCACCACCGAGCAGGCCGTCAGCACCTTCAGGCTCGACAGCGGCCTTGCTGCCGGTCATGCCGTCGATATCCCCTGTTGGAGCGCCCTGGTCGACGCCTCGTATAAGCTGGGCGACCGCACTCTGTATCTGCGCATGCCCAATTTCCATGGCGCCGATGTGCAGGCCCTGCAGCGCGCTCTCAACGTTTTGGGCTTTGCCTGTGGCGAAGAGACGGCTACTTTGGTCCGCATACCGAGGCCGCCCTGCAGCAGTTCCAGGAAAATGTCGGCCTGTTTGCCGACGGCATGGCCTTCCAGGACACCTACGCCTACATCAACCGCCTGCACCATGTGTGGGAGGCAAGCCCTCGGTCACCGAAGCCGAGTCCCGCATCGGTTTTGCTCGCGCCGCCAACGTGCTCGAGCGCTTCCAGATCGCCGTTATCGGTGAGGACCCCATCGCACGCAGCGTTGCTTCGCGCATGTGGAACATCGCCACGGCAACGACCGACAACAGCGGCATGATGCTCTGCGACTCCGAGGTCCCAACCGACGTTGACCTGGTGCTCGAGATCGCAAGCGACGAGCTGCCCGCCGACGCCGCGCCACGCGCCACGATTGCCCTCGCCGAGTGCCACAACCTGGCCCAGCGCATCCGCACCGCCAATGTCGCCGCGCAGCAGAAGCCGGCTCGCATTCGCATTGAGCTCACGGGCATGACGCGCTACAACGGCACCTTCACGGCCAGCGACGCGCAGACGCTCGCCGTACGCCTACTCGACGGCGTTTGCGATGCCCTCGCAGATTAGGTAAACTAGACGAGTTGCTTTTGGGCAACACCACACATTGGGACGTAGTTCAACGGTAGAACTCCGGTTTTTGGTGCCGGCTGTTGGGGGTTCGAATCCCTCCGTCCCAGCCATTAAAACTGAGCGCCCTAAGCCCATAACAGCCCAGGGCGCTTTCTTGTGGGCAAGCGGAGGAATTCGAGCCCGCAAGGGTGCGGAGCTGAGGAAACGCGAAGCGTTTTCCAGCGCAGCACGCAAGGAGCGAAGCGATGCAGCGGGGCGCGGCCGCCGCAGGCAGACGCGGTGTCGGCACTTGGGGACGCTCCTAAGTGCCGGCATTATAGGAACGTCCCCAAGTGCGGCTCGGGACTATTTTCGAGGACCCTCCGAAGGACTGTGGCCAAAAAACGGCAAATATGAGTACTGTTACCGTTGTAGCTACATTATTTTCGTTAATAAAAGAAGATCTTAATGAGATTTATTCGCATCAAGGTCTTCCTTTAATGAACACTTGAGGAGATACGGCAGCTTATCTGCTCGATCGACACGTCAAATCACCTTAAATGTGGTCAAAATTACTGCTACTAAAAGAGTATCAGTACTCATATTTGATGTTTTTTGGCCACGGCTCTTTATAGACACACTGCACAGCGACGGTGGTAGATTTCGGAACGTGTCCGTCAGCCCCGTTCCGAAAAGCGAGCCGCATGCAACGGCCAAGCCACGACAGGCCCCGGGAGAGCGGGGACACCGGCTTAGGTTTATCGCGAGTTCCGCACGAACAGGAGGCCACTTAATGTGGCCTCCGTCGTGAGCAGGACTGTAGAGCAGGAAACCTAAGCCGGTGTCCCCGCTCTCCCGGGGCCGGCGGAATTTAGTTGTTAAGCATGCGGTCGAAGCTTCCCGAGTCGCCATCCCGATAGTCGGCGGTCATCAGAATCTCCTGCGGAATGCGCCCGCCCTCGCGCAGCACATTGCGGAACTGCACGCGCGTGACCATGGGCAGATCCTTGATCGTCGCCGCCAAGTTCTGCGGCACGCCCTGGTTGGCAGCCGCGGGCTCGCACTCGCCGCCGGCCTTCACGCGACGCTTATGCTCGGCGAGCATGGCGCGGTACATGCCGGCATGCAGGCGAATCTCAACCACATTGGCATTGCGAGCCTGCTCGACGATGCGCGCGCCCTCGCGGTCGATATCGCCCACGTAGTAGACGTAGTTAAAGCGATAGCCGATCTCAGCCAGATAATCGTCCAGGGCATGCGAGACGCTCGCCTTGCATCCGCCGCCAAAAATCACGCCGCCCACCTTGATGCCAAAGAGCTTGGCGTGCTTGCGGCCACGCAGCAGCCTGACGATCTCGTCGTAGGTGTCCAGGTTCTCGACCATAATGAACGGCTTATCGGCGCCCAGCGTAAAGAAACCCGTAAAGTGAACGGGGCGGTTGGGGGCGACCTTAATCGCCTGCATGCTGATGCCCTTTTCGGTCATACGCCGAATTAGGCGCTCGCCGTGCTTGCCGTCAAAGGCCTTCTCATCGTTAAAAAGCTGGTAGGCACGCTGGCGGCGCGAGGCAACCGGCGTATCGGCACCTCGGTTTTGCTCGATCCAAGCCTGGATGATTGCGATTTCCTCGGCAATCTTGCGGTTGGACATCTCGTTGTGCTGAGTGCGCTGCGGCGCCTTTTTGCCGTCCTTGCCCTCGACCTTAACAATTTGAGTCTGCTGCTCCTTGATCTTAGAGAGCGCCGTAGGCGTAGGGACAACTTGAGCAGCTGCCTGCCAAAACGCGGGCAAGGGCAAACGCCGATACCTCGCCGTGGACGGCCGACTCGGGCTGCTGGGTAGCACTATCAGCCGCGGCAGGCTCAGCCTGTGCATGAGGCTTACGCTTGGAATCTGCCCGGGTATTACGTTCCTGCTTGGGCGCAGACGAGCGCTTTTGCGGACGATCGGACTTGGCCTCCTTCGCCGGCTGGCGCTTGACCTGATCCACCGGAGTCTCGGCCTTCTCATCTCCGTTTTGTGTCGCTGTCTTCTCGGCCGCGGCCTCGGCATTTGAGCCACGACCGCCGCGGTGACGACGACGGCGGGGCTTGCCTGAGGCGCTCTCCCCAGCCTGCTTATCAGCGGTCTGTTGAGCTTTGACCTCAGTGTCAGCCGCAGGCTGCGACTCGGAAGGTTGCTGCTCGCGAGCCGCCGGCTCAACGGTTTTCTCGGTTTGTTCGGCCTTCTCGGCTGAGCGGTCGAAGCCGGCTCGCCCTTCTCCTGACGCCTTACGGGATACGCGCGCCTCGCAAAACCACGCCCGGGACGGCATGAACCCGGAGCCTTCTTGGCAGACTCCTCAACATCGTCTGCGGCCTCGGAAAGCTCTTCAACCTCATGCGCGACATCCTGCTGCGCAGCCTTAAAGTGGGCACCACGGCGACGCTGGGGCTCCTGGGCCTCCACGGGCTTTTGCTCCTTCGCGGGCCTCTGCGACTCGGCAGCAACCTCGTTCTCAACAGCCTCGGCATCCGTCTCACCCTTTCGAGCAACGGTGCGACGGAAGCGCTCCTGCTGGGCGCGACGCTGCGCATCGCGCTTGCCACCCCCGCCAAAACCGCCGCGCCCTGCCTTGGCCGTAAAGGCACGCACGACGTTCTCATCGAGCAACTCATCGGTATCAACATGCTCACGCGGAGCAACTTCTTCCACAGCAGGCACGTCAGCGGAATCCTCGACGACAAAATCTTCGACGGACTCGGCAGGCTGCTCCTGGGCATCGCGGATCTCGACATTGATGGTATAGAACGCCGGGCGCCCGTTAATGCCGCTGCCCTCGATCTTGGTCACGATATTTGCCGCGATAAGCTCATCGCGCATCGCCTTGGTATCGCATTCCTTATCGACGGAGCGGAAAATCTGCGCCAGCGCGCTCGACTTAATCTTGAGCGCCTTGCGGCAGAGCAGGTCGTAGGCAACCAGCTTGGCGCGCTCGGCAGAAAGCGACGTCTGGCTGCTCAGACGCTCAGCCAGAGCATCGACATTGTTTTGATTATCGGAATATACCGTCTTGGCCACGGGGCCCCTTTCATATGCACACATATACGTCCATATGGTACAACGCACGAGCCTATCCACGCAAAACATCTGCGAGAACGCCCTTGCACCACCTGTTATCACAAGAAAAAAGACCGGGTCCGCTTGATTGCGGACCCGGTCTTTCCGAGTCAAATAGATGGGAGATTCAACCCGTCCGACCGACTAGGCCTTAGCGGCCTCGGCGTCGGCAGGAGCTTCAGCGGCAGCGGCGCGACCGTACTCGGCCTTGCCCATCTCGGACCACTCGGGCTCCTCATCAGGCATGGAGCCGGCCTCCTTGCCGAAGAACTCCTTGAGGCAGTTGACGGCGACGATGAGGCCCAGGACCATCAGCAGGACGGCGAAAACGAGCTGCAGGCCCTTGGTGGCGGCGACGGAAACGGCGGCCGTGGTGGCGGTAGCCGGGATGGTGCCGAAGAAACCGTAGGCCTGGACGGCGGTCATGCAGCCCATGGCGCTCTGGACCAGCGAGGTGAAGGTGCAGCAGAGCAGGAAGGCGACGGGCACGTAGAGCATCCAGCCTTGCGGCCGGTGCACTTGCAGAACACGGCGAGGGTGATCATGGTCATACCGCCGAGCAGCTGGTTGGAAGCACCAAAGAGCGGCCAGATGTTGGCATAGCCACCAAAGGCAAGGGCGAGACCGGGAAGCAGGGTGACGACCGTGGCGAACCAGGGGTTGCCGAGAACCTTCATGTAGCCGGCCTTGGACTCGATGGCCAGGGCGTCGTTGGTCTGGGCAAAGAACTCGGAGAACGAGGTGCGGGCGATGCGGGCGACGGCGTCGAGCGAGGTCAGGGCCAGAGCGGAAACGTTCATGGTCATGAAGACGGTAGCGAGCGTACCGTCAACACCGAAGGCCTGCATACCGCGGGAGATGCCAGCGGCGAAGATCTGGAACGGGGTGGAAGCGACACCGGCGTTGAGGGCGCCAGTACCGGCGGTGTTCATATCGGAGAACATGATGCCGGCGACGATGATGGCAAGGATGCCGACGAAGGACTCGACGATCATGGCGCCATAACCGACCTTGACGGCGTCCTGCTCCTTCTCGACCTGCTTAGAAGAGGTGCCGGAAGAAACGAGGCTGTGGAAACCGGAGAGAGCACCACAAGCGACGGAGACAAACAGGACCGGGAACATCATGCCGGAGGCAGTGGAGAAGCCGGTGAAGACCGGAGCGGTGATAGTGGCCTGGCCGTTAACGCCCAGGACGACGATGCCGAGGACAGCGCAGGCGATCATGACGATCATCATGATGGAAGTGAGGTAGTCACGCGGGGTCTTGAGCATCTGGATGGGCATAGCGCCAGCGAAGACCAGGTAGACCATGACGACGGCGAACCACTGGAACTTATCCAGGTAGACCGGGAACTGCATACCGACGGCGAACATGAGAACCATGAGGACCACGCCGGTGACGAACTCGGCGGCACCGGTGAGGTTGAACTTCTTCTGGGCCCAACCAAAGGCGATAGCGACGAAGGTGAACAGGATGGAGATGGTACCAGCGCAGCCGGCGGCATAGGACTTGGTGAAGTCGATGGCACCGGTAGCAGCACCAGAAGCGTCAACGGCCGGGGTGAACATGAACGTCTTGCAGACCATGTCGGTGAAGGCGGCGATGACGATGATGCAGAACAGCCAGCAGAACAGCAGGAACAGGCGACGGCCGGTCTTGCCGATGTACTTCTCGATGAGCTGAGCGAGCGACTTGCCGTTGTTCTTCATCGAAGCGTACAGAGCACCAAAGTCGTGGACGGCGCCAAAGAAGATGCCGCCGACGAGGACCCAGAGCACGACGGGCAGCCAGCCAAAGGCCATGGCGACGATCGTACCCGTGACAGGGCCAGCACCGCAGATCGAGCTGAACTGATGCGAGAACGCGGTAAAGGCGGAGACGGGCGAGAAGCTCTTGCCGTCCTTCATGCGCTTGGCCGGCGTGAGGGCCTCTTTGTCAACGCCCCACTTGTTGGCCAGCCAGCGGCCGTAGCCCAGATAGCCGCAGGCGAGCACCGCCGCGGCCACAACCATGAGCAAAACTCCGTTCATTACATTTCCTCCTCTAAAAAGAACTTCCTAGACATAAAAAATGAGGGCCGTCGGTTGCGCTCGACGGCCCTCATCTTCATCAGCCGCCCGTTATCGTACGGGCTAGCTGTATGTGCTAACCCGCATCAGATAATTACTACGCTGATAATGTTTAGCTGATGCGTGAACATGTCTAAGAAATCCTCTTCAATCATGATGCGAACGATCCGTGCGTGTTCACATCCCCCAGTGGTTGAAAAGGAGTATGAAACTTTAGTTGCCTAAAGTCAACGCAAATTTGTAATGAATTTTCAACTTTTTTTTGGATTTCTCGGTATAAAACGCCACTGACCTCGGACTTTACCCCACGACAGTTTTTGCATGAGAGATGCCCCTGAGAGCCGTGGGAGCCGGGCGGCGCATATGAACTTTCCTGCTCTACAGTCCTGCGCAAGACGGAAAGCACATTAAGTGCTTTCCTTTGCGTGCGGAACTCGCGATAAAGTTCATATGCGCCGCCCGGCTCCCACGGCTCTCAGGGGCTCCCATCCCAAATGCGGAGCAAAGCTCCGCACACCATCTTTTTCTTTCAGCTAAAGCACGCCGGAAATTCGACGCAGCTGGCTAACCTTGCCGGACGTTGTCGACGCCAATCCGGCTCAGAAGCCGCATCGATACAGAAAGGTCCCCGGCGCTGCCCGGGCGCCAGCGGCCGCATATGAACTTTATCGCGAGTTCCGCACGAACAGGAGGCCACTTAATGTGGCCTCCGTCGTGAGCAGGCTGTAGAGCAGGAAAGTTCATATGCGG
>ENA-OQEX01000767-OQEX01000767.1-human-gut-metagenome-genome-assembly--contig:-NODE-767-length-14897-cov-1.876032_pt1 | contig 14897 bp, 22 predicted proteins | sample MGYA00242802_ERZ504649 | MGnify/ENA primary metagenome ERZ504649 (study PRJEB26092, sample SAMD00036194) | human gut metagenome | host: Homo sapiens | study: EMG produced TPA metagenomics assembly of... | reverse complement strand
TGTCGGTCCGTGGATCGTTAATAAGAGCTGTACCATTCGCTGTTATAAAGCAGCAAGATGGATGCCTATTGTGATGAGTATGAACTGAAGAGGGAGTATATCGGTGCCGAAAGCGTTGTCAATGAATAAAGAAAAAAACAACAGAACGTGTGCAAACCTTACGGTAATGGATACCTTTTCTGCCTGTCATCCTTTTTTGAATTTTTTCTATTTTACAGTGGTACTTTTTTTTACCATGTTCAATCAACACCCGGTGTTCATCGGGATCTCTTATATTGGAGCATTTTCCTATTCGTTTTTATTAAACGGATGGGAAAAGACTCTGAAACAAAGCTTTCTTCTTACTCTGCCAGGTCTTCTCATTGTGGCACTATTAAATCCCATGTTTAATCATTACGGGGTTACCATGCTGTATTATGTAAAAAGCAGCGGCAACTGGATCACCCTGGAAGCACTTGTGTACGGTGTGGTGCTTGGCGCTGTGATGTTCGTAGTCATCCAGTGGTTTTCCTGTTACAATAAAGTGATGACAACGGATAAATTTATCTATCTGTTTGGGCGGATCATTCCGGCGCTTTCCCTGATCTTATCCATGGCGCTTCGGTTTGTGCCAAGGTTTACTGCGCAGCTAAAAGTGATCCGAAACGGTCAGAAAGCCATGGGACGGGATGTATCAGAAGGGAGCCTTTTTGCGCGTATCCGCCATGGCCTTAACATGCTCTCCATCCTGGTTACCTGGCGCTGGAAAATGCCATTGAGACCTCTGATTCCATGCGAAGCAGGGGATATGGTCTGAAGGGAAGGACTGCGTTTTCCATTTACCATTTACAAGAAAAGATAAGTATGTCCTGGGAATGATGATCGGACTGTCTGCTATATTTACAGGGGGCTGTATCAAAGGGGCTGCCTATGCAAGTTATGATCCCAGAATCCTGTTAGCTGGCTTTACCATCCAGGGATACGCGGCACCCGTTTCGGTTTCCCCGTTACTTGCCCTGCTTACTTATCTTTGTTTTGCAGCCTTTTGTTTTCTTCCAGTGCTGCTGGATGTGACAGAAACCATCCGCTTTTCCTATAGCAGGAGAAAAGAAACGGCGGACCTTGAAATGACGTATCAAAAAATTTACCAGACTCTGGAACAGGAAGGAACAGACAGATGAATCTTGTAGAAATAAAGGATTTCGGGTTTTCCTATCCGGAAAGTTCCAGAAAAGTTCTGGAGCATGTAAACCTGAACATAAAAGAAGGAACCTTAAATGTTATCATGGGAAGGAGCGGTTGTGGAAAAAGCACCCTGCTTCGCCAGTTAAAAAGCGTGCTTGCACAGCTGGAGAAAAAGAGGGAGAGATCCTCTATCGGAATATTCCGCTTAGGGATACCGACCACCGCACACAGAGCCAGGAGATCGGGTTTGTGATGCAAAATCCGGACAACCAGTCGTGACCGATAAGGTATGGCATGAGCTGGCGTTTGGACTGGAAAGCCTTGGGTATGACAATGCCACCATCCGGCTTCGGGTGGCAGAGATGGCAAGTTATTTTGGTATCCAGAAGTGGTTTTATAAAAATGTATCGGAATTGTCAGGCGGGCAAAAACAGCTTCTAAACCTGGCTTCCGTGATGGCCATGCACCCGTCTTTACTGATCCTGGACGAGCAACCTCCCAGTTGGATCCCATTGCAGCCTCCGATTTCTGGAGACCGTGAAGAAGATTAATCGTGATATTGGGACTACTGTACTGCTCACCGAACACCGCCTGCAGGATATCATTCCGTATGCCGACCAGGTGTTTGTCATGGATGAGGGTACCCTGTTTATGGAAGGGACACCCCGGGAGATTGGAACCAAATTAAAGGAACAGCACCACGGCATGTTTTATCCATGCCGGTTCCCATGCAGATTTATGCAGGGACAGAGAGCACCCTTACCTGTCCCCTTACCGTAAGTGAGGGCAGACAGTGGATCCGGGAATATATAGAAGAAAAAGGAATAAAAAAAGAACAGATCCAGCAGGCCAACCAAAGGTTGGAAAGACAGGGGGAGAAAAACAAAAACGAAACGGCAGGGCTTTTTGGGCATTTCAAGCGCCAGAAAGAAAATACGCCCCCAGCCATCCAGATGAAGGATGTCTGGTTTCGGTATGAAAAGGACAGCCCCGATGTCATTCAGGATCTGTCACTGGAAGTAAAAAGGGAGAATTCTATGCCTGGTAGGGGGAAACGGAACCGGAAAGAGTACCACCTTATCTTTACTTGGACGAGTACACCAGCCGTACAGCGGCAGAATCTACCTGGATGGAAAGGATCTTCGTTCCTTTTCCGACCGGGAGTTATACGGTGGGTATCTTGGTGTTATGCCACAGAATCCCCAGAGCATCTTTTTAAAAAAGACGGTACTAGAAGACCTCTATAGCGTGATCGGCGGAAAAAAGAAAAGCCGTCCAGCGAGTACCCCATTTCCATGAAAAAGGAAAAAGCCATCGAGGGGATTGTAAGCCTTACCCATTTGGAAGGGTTGCTTAACCGCCATCCCTATGATTTAAGCGGCGGGGAGCAGCAGCGGCTTGCCCTTGCAAAAGTGCTTCTTCTTCGCCCGAAGATCCTTCTCATGGATGAACCGACCAAGGGAATGGATGCGGAATACAAAGAAGAGCTTGGAAGTATTTTAAAGAAGCTGCAATCCCATGGAATGACGATTTTCATGATTTCCCATGACGTGGAATTTGTAGCCGAGTATGCGGATACGACAGGCCTGTTTTTTGAGGGAAATGTGGTGACAAGCAAAAAGACAAGAGACTTTTTCGCTGGAAATAATTTTTATACCACTGCGGCAAACCGTATGGCAAGAGGTCTGTTTCCAGAGGCAGTTACCGGAAAGGATGTGGTGTCATGCTTGACGAATCCCAGTTAGATGAATTTCTGGATGAATTCTTTGGGGAAGAAAAACCAGCTTCGGATGCCGCCCGTTTAAAGAATTCGGGAAAACAAAATCCTTTCCATCGAAAAGAAGTTCCTTCTGAAGAACTGGAAGAATATACTTCCGTCCGACGGAATGATTATCCGCCAGATGGAGCGCCAGGGAAAGGTAAGCCGCCGCACCTGGTTTGCATTTGCGGTCATGCTGATCGTGGTACCAATCCTTCTATTCTTCTCGGTGAAGATATGGGGAGGGCGAAAATACCTGCTCTGCAGCCTGATCGTGGTAATGGCAGCCATGCTTCCCTTTTTTATGATGTTTGAGGGCAGGAAGCCAAAGGCAAGGGAGATCATGGTGATCTCCGTATTAGCTGCCATTGGCGTAGCAGGACGCGCCGCCTTTTTCATGGTGCCAAGCTTCAAGCCTGTGGCTGCCATCGTGATCTTAACCGGGATTTCCTTTGGCGGCGAGGCTGGATTTTAGTTGGCAGCCTTACCATGCTGATCTCCAACATGTTTATGGGGCAGGGCCCTGGACACCTGGCAGATGTTTGCCTTTGGCATGATCGGATTTCTGGCAGGGATCCTGTACCAGAAGGGGATTTTAAAAGCCAGGAAGTTCGATCTTTGTATCTACGGATTTTTAAGTGTCTTTTTAATTTATGGAGCATTATGAATCCTGCCAGCATCCTGATGTCCTACGGATATATTACAAAAAGCAGCCTGATCGCCTACTACATTTCAGGCGCCCCCGTGGATCTGGTACATGCAGCTTCCACCGTGATCTTCCTATGGCTGCTTAGCCGCCCGCTTCTGGAAAAGCTGGAGCGGATCAAGGTGAAATATGAGCTGATGCAGGAATCAGAGAACCGGTAATAGAAAATAGATGTAAGTGGAATTTGATTTTTTAAAGAAGGAGAAACGAAAAATGTTAAATCCCAAAAAGAAAAGGAAGGAATGCTATTTTGCCGGAATACTGGCGGCGGCAGCTGCCATCAGCCTGTTATCCGGCTGCTGTGGCGGTACTCCGTCCTTAGAGGAAGCATTAAAGAAAACGGCTTCCTATGAACAGACAAGTATTCCCTCCCCAGCTTCCGATTCCCTCGGCGGTGAGTGGACGGTGATCGCACTGGCACGCTCCGGGGAAGAGGCAGAGGACGGCTATTACGAAAAATACAGGGCAAACTTAGAAAAGCGTGTCAAGGAGCAGGAAGGGGTATTAAGCGAAAACCGCTATACCGAGTATGCAAGGGCTGTCCTGGCTTGTAAGGCTATCGGGATCGATCCTTCCGATATTGGCGGGTATGACCTTGGAAAGCTTCTGGAAGATTTTGAGACTGTAACCGCACAGGGATTAAATGGAGCCGTGTATGCCCTTCTTGCCTTAAATGCAGACCGCTCGGATATAGACGGGGAACTGGAACAAAAGTATCTGACCTACATTGTGCAGCAGGAAAAGCCATCCGGCGGCTTTTCCTAGATGACAGTTCTGATACCGCAGATGTGGATCTGACTGCCATGACCTTACAGTGTTTAGAGCCCTATGCCACAGAGGAAGAAATCAGTGCCATCATTGACAGGGGCGTGGAATTTTTAGCAGATGCGCAGGCAGAGGATGGCGGTTATGAGGCGTATGGGGATAAAAGCTCTGAGTCCGTTTCCCAGGTAATCCTTGCGCTTAGCACGTATGGGATCGACTGCAACAAGGATGCACGTTTCCAGAAAAAGGAAAAAGGGCTTTACGACAACCTGATGGAGTATTATAAAAAAGATGGAAGCTTTTCCCATTTATTAGACGGGGACAGCGATCCCATGGCTACCGACCAGGCGTTTTGTGCAATGGCGGCATACAGCCGGTTTTTAAATGGCAAAACCAGTTTTTATGATATGAGCGATACCAATTGACACATAAGAAAAAGAACCTGGATCAGCCAGTAAAAAGGGCAGGAGGAAAGAAATGGCAGATAAGATCACACAGCTTCAGAAGGAGCTTGGAACCATTATAAAAGGAAAAAAAGAAGTTACGGATAAGATTATCATGCAGTGCTGGCAAGAGGACATGTGCTTTTGGAAGACGTTCCTGGTGTTGGAAAGACAACCACAGCTTTGGCACTTTGCCGTCTTATGGGAATGGATTTAACCGGATCCAGTTTACGCCGGATGTAGTTCCTTCCGATGTAACCGGATTTACCATGTACGAAAAACAGACGGGCAGATTCATCTACCGCCCAGCGCGGTGATGTGCAACATGCTTCTGGCGGACGAGATCAACCGAACCTCCAGCAAAACCCAGGCAGCCCTTCTGGAAGTCATGGAAGAGGGAAAGGTAACGGTAGATAACGAGACACATCCGGTTCCGCAGCCTTTGTAGTCATTGCTACAGAGAACCCTACCGGCTCTTCCGGAACCCAGATGCTGCCGGAATCCCAGTTGGACCGATTTATGATAAGCCTTTCCATGGGCTACCCGGATCACGAGAATCTGGTAGAGCTGCTTCGGGACCGGCAGACCACAAATCCGTTGGAGAAAGCCACTGCGGTTATTACCAAAGAAGAAGTTGTTATGCTTCAGGATCAGGTACAAAAAGTATATATGGCAGATTCCATCCTGAACTATATTGCAACCCTTGCAGAGGCAACCAGAAACCATCCGATGATCACACTTGGTCTTAGCCCCGTGGAACCCTGGCGCTATGCCGTATGACAAAAGCGGCAGCCTTCATGGAAGAACGGGATTATGTGATCCCGGAAGATGTAAAAAGAGTATTCACAGATGTAACCGCACACCGCATGATCCTGGATTCCAGAGCAAGATACCAGGAGCAGAGTGCGAAGGACATTCTGGAAGAAATTTTAAAAGATACACCGGCACCGAAGGTAGAGGGATAATGAAAAACAGGATTTTACTACTTATATGGTTTATACTGCTTGCCCTGGCTGCGGTTTTTACCGGAGCTGTATATGCCGTCCTTTTGCTTTTGTCCGCCCTTGCGGTAGTGGCGTTTTTGCTGCTTGGTTTCTTTTGCGGAAAAAAGATCACCATGAAGCTAAAGCTCCCCAAAGCTGCGGAACAGGATGGAATCTGGAAGGGGGAGCTTCAGATCGCAAATGGCTCTGTCCTTCCGGTATTTCTAGGAAAAGGCAGCCTGCATTTGGAAAATCATTTTACTGGGGAGAAGATGAATCTTCCGTTTTCGTTTTTCCCTTATAGGAAAAGGGAAAAAAACCATTGATTTTCAGGGAAAAAGCCAGTGGTGCGGCAGTATTTACGCCACCTTACACACCTGGCGCTCCTATGATTTTTTCGGCATCATAGGGCAAAAGAGGAAGGCTGGGCTGTCTGCCTGTACAGTGGTGATGCCCTGTGAGCAAAAGGAAGATTTTCGGTTTCTCACAAAAGAGGGCTTTGACATGGAGAGCTTCCGCTATTCGGGAGCCCGTCCCGGGGATGATCCGGGGGAGACCTTTGATATCCGGGAATACCAGGAGGGGGACAGCATTCGTCAGATCCACTGGAAGTTGACCGGCAAGTTAGATAAAATGATGATCCGCCAGAGAAGTTTCCCGGTGGATGATACGATCCTGATCCTGCAGAGCCCTATTTAAAGGAAAAAGCTCCAGCCGTAGCACAGACGCTTGGTGAAGTGTTTGCCGCAGTTTTAAATAGTTTTATGGAACAGGGCATTTCCTGTCAGGCAGGCGTGTTTGACCACAGCACCGGACATTTTTACATTGAAAAAATACGCACCCGCGAGGATTATGAAAATATTCTCTATTTATTCCTCCGCCACGGAGGGGAGGGGGAAAAGCCCTGCACCATCACAGAATATCTTCACACTCCGGGACAGCAAAGATTTGCAAATTATATTTATATTACGGGCGCACCAGAGGAAGAAGACCTTAGAAGCTTCGAACCCGGGGCGAGGTAACCGTTGTAAGCTGTGGAACCACAGCAGATAAAGGAGAAACCATCACATGGAAGTATGGATCACAAGACAAGAAGAAAAACATAGAAGATACCTGCCCGGTATCCTGCTGGAAAGTTTCCTGATTTTTCTGGTAAATGGCGTTGGTACCTTTGCGCTTTTGCATACCCTGATTCCGTCTGTGAATGGGATTCCTTTTTTGGTGAGCGTCACTGTGACCGCCCTTCTCTGTGCCGTTCTTTTCAGGCTTCGGGAACATTTTTGGGCAGCGGTTTTCTCGTTAAGTGCAGCTGCTGGGATCTGCCTGTTTGCGTTTTCTAGTATGCTCTTAAACGGATTCCTTTCACTCTGGAACCAGCTTGCAGATGTTCTTGGGAAAAAGGCAGGGATTTATCTTACTATCTACCAGCTGAAGGATTCGGGAAAGCAAATGGGGAGCTGGCTGCTCTTATTTTCCTTGGCATTGCATGTGGGCTGCTTGGCTTCTTAATCCTGAAGCTTCGGTGGGATGTGCTGCCCTTCTTTTTGCGGCATTTCTTCCGGTGGTTCTGGTAAAAACCAGCCTGCTTCCAGATACCAGGCTTTGTCTTGGCTTTTACGCTGGAATCCTGTTAGAATTAAATTACATGACGAAAAATAAAGGGGGAAACTTAGGTAACGCTGCCGACGTGTCCGCTTTTATTGCTGGGGCATTCGGTCTTCTTCTGGTTTCTGTTTTCGGGGGTGTGTTTCTTCAAAGCCTGGTGCCAAAGAATGAGTACCAGGACTCCCAGCTTGTGGCAAATGCCAAAGAAGAGGCATTAAGTGGACTTTCCAGGCTCCGCTACAAAGGCAGGGGGCAAATTCCCTTCCAGATGGAAAGTTAAAGCAGACCGGAGCCTGGAGTGCGTCATCGGATACGGCACTTGAAATTACCATGGAGCATCCGGCTTCTTTGTATCTGCGTGGCTTTGTGGGAAGCGTTTATGACGGCTCTTCCTGGACGGAGATTTCCACGGAAGAGGCCTATGAAGAAAAAGACTTGTATTACTGGCTTCACCAGGAGGGCTTTTATGGAGAAACCCAGCTTCTAAATGCAAGAAATCTGATCCAGGACGATTCCCTCTCCAGTGAAAAAGGAATCATTTCGATAAATAATAAAACGGCAAGCAGTAAATACCTTTATACCCCGTATGAGCTCTCAGGTCTGCCAGACGGCTACACAGGCGAAAACGCCCAGGCGGACAGCACCCTGTACGCCAGAGGACTGTTTGGAGAAAGAACCTACCGCATTTCCTCCCTTGGAAATCTGGTAAGTGATTTTACCACCCTTGGGGCAAAGGTCTATCAGACATTGACCGCTGGAAATAATGCAGGGGATGGCGGCGCGGATGCCGTCAGTTCCTACCGAAGCCAGGAGAGTTATTACAATACCTTTGTTTATCAGGAAGATACCGCTCTTCCAGCGTCCTTAAAAACCTGTTTCAAAAGGAACTTGGAGACGGCGGAAACCGTGACGAGGGACATACCGATTACTATACGGCCATCACCAGGATCCGTTCCTATCTGGAAAAGAACATGACCTACAGCTCCCAGACCGATGTATTTTCAGAAGACGGGGATTTTATAGAGAATTTTTTAACCACCTCCAAGATCGGACACAGTGTTCATTTTGCGACAGCAGCGGCTCTGATGTTCCGCTACTATGGCATTCCGGCACGTTATGTAGAAGGTACTTAATTACCCCACAGGATATAGAAGGAAAACAGGCTGGGGACACCATTGAAATCCCAGGCACCAACGGACATGCCTGGACGGAGATCTATGTGGACGGGCTTGGCTGGATCCCTCTTGAAATGACACCTTCCTATTACGGGGTCATGGAGGAAGCCAACTTAAAAACCGGTCTGGAAGCCAAGGGAAAACTGGCAGCTTCGATCCCGGAGACGGAATCACAGCCTCCAGTGGAAGAGAACATCCGTACCAATTTCAGCCTGAAGCTGGCATTGTTTGGAATCGAGAAATTCCTCCTTCTGTTTTTAATCGTATTTGATACGTTTATGTTCCTGTTCATCCTGGCTGTGATATTCCTAAGAGCATTTACAAACCGAAAGAGAAGGAAGTGCTTTGCCTCCCAGGATACCAAACTGGCAGTCCGGGCGATGGCTGGTTATGCCAGAGCGTTATACGAGCATGGCACACAGTATTCAGATGAGACCACATTACTCTATGAAAGAGTAAGAAAGATTGGACAAAAGGCAGCGTTTAGCCCCCATCCGGTATCGGCCTCCGAACGCATGATACGGCAAGCTGTATCCGGCATTTAAAAAAGGAATTAAAAGCATCTGCAAGCTGGTATGACAGATGGATCATGAAATACATTGAAAGACTTTATTGACAGGAAAGGAGGCTGTTTATGAAAGAAAAAAGAAGAAAAATACTGGCAGCGCTCATTCCTGTGGCAGTGCTTCTTCTGGCTGCTGTCGTTTTTGCACAGGGCGTATTAAAAAGTGAGCCCGAGGCAGTACCAAACCCGGTGCAGGGAATCAGTGCAGACAGCTCCTTAAAAGGGTATCTGGGAACCGGTTTTGCCTATGCAGGATCTAAGACAGATGGAAACGGCGAGGAAGCGGAAGAGCAACAGGAACAGGCACAGCTTCTTCCGGAAGAGACACCGACTCCTACGGTTACACCGGAGCCGACAAAGGAACCAGTAATGCAGACGGTGACACCAACGCCTGAACCGGAGGAGAGCGTAACGCCCACACCCCAGGCGACGGTGACGGAAACGCCGCCAGAAAATAATAACAATACAAACCAAAATCAGGAGAATCAAAGTAATACGATTGAATATGATAACCAGGATGAACCAGACCATTCCGAACAGCCATCGGAAACACCAGATGCGGATGATAACCGGAACCAGGACGGGGCGCAGACTCCGGATGAGGATCTGCCACCTGTTACCCCGGCACCGGAAGAGCCGCAGATCACTGCGACACCTGCCCCTACGGAAAGTCCAGAGGAACCGGTAGAAGATAATTACCCGAAGATTGCCACAGACCTTACCGATGGGGAGACGGTCAATGCTTCTTACCGTACCTTTTACATCCAGGCAACCGACCATTATGGAAACAGTCTGGGCGCAGCTGCTCTTACGGTAACTGGAAATGGGGAACGGCTTTCCTGCCAGGGAGAACCGGCTGCCGGAATCCTGGCATATCGCTGGAGTTGGCAGAAGGTGCCAACACCATAGAATCAAGGCGACAGACGAAGAGGGCTATGCCACTACCTTACCTCCCTTTACCCTGTATAAGGGAGAAGACGCAGGTCCACAGGTGCAGCTCTATCACCAGTCAGCATTGAAGCGGGTACGGTAGGGCTTGGAACCATCCTTCCGGCAACGTCTATTGACTATTACCAGGGAGAACAGTTATCCTCTGTTCTGCTGCGACTTTTGCAGAACACTGGTTTTGACTGGAGAAACAATGGGGATGCCACCAGCGGCTTTTATTTAAAAGCCATTGGAAGGGGCGGCATTTCCGCAAATGCGGCTATCCCGGATGATCTGATGGCGCATTTACAGGAAGTAAACTGTCAGTTATCCGATCACAATTCCAACTGGCTTGGAGAGTTTGATTTTACCATGGATTCTGGCTGGCTGTATTCCGTGAACGGTGAGTACATGAATGTTGGAATGTCTTCCTATTTCCCGGCGGACGGGGATGAGGTAAGGCTTCGATTTTCCCTTTATTCCGGTGCCGACGTAGGCGGCGGGGTAAACGGCGAGACATGGGGGGACTGGTAAATGAAAAAAGATTAGTAATGGGAACCTTAACGGCAGCTCTGATTGCCGGAAGTGTTCCTTATGAGATATATGCACAGCAAGAAGAAGTGATGATACAAAGCGAAGAAGGAGGACCAGAAGAGCCTTCGGAACCGGAACAGCCGGAGCCTGCTCCAAGTGAGGAACCACAGCCGACCATGGAGCCAGAGCCCACTGTGCACCACAGCCGACCGTGGAGCCAGAGCCCACACAGGCGCCTGCTCCTACAGAAGCCCCAGTTCCGGATGAGCCAACCGCTACGCCGGTCCCGGAGCCAACTACGGCGCCAACGGAAACTCCGGCTCCAACCGAGACTCCACAGCCGACCGTTACGCCAACCCCGGCTTTGGTGAGCGTGGGACTTCAAATTGAGCCGGGAGATGCCAGTGTGGTGATCCTGGATGCAGAGGGGAGCCCGGTTTCCGCAGAAGAGAACGGACGGTATTCTCTTTTACAGGGACAGGCGTATGAACTCTATGTCCGAAAAGAAGGATACCAGGAATTCTACCAGAAAATCACGGCAGATCCTGCGGTGACGGAATATATCATCACCCTTCTTAGTAGCAACACAGCCTTAAAGGGCTTGTATGTTTCCAGCTCCGACAAGTACGGAAAAGGAATCTTAAAATTAAGCCCGGATCTGGCTCCGGACAAGGAAAAATTTGAAGCCTCCTATGATGGTGAACGCCAGAGCCTGAATATCTGGCCAGAAGTGGAGGATGAAAAAGCTTCTGTTAAGGTTTATGCCATCAGCGGTATCAAGGCAGGAACTGTAGAAAAAGATGAGACCATCACAGGAACGAAAGACAACAAAGACCGCCTCTACTGGAAGATCTTTTTTGCCGACCAGGAAAAAGAGGCGAAGGTCCGCCTGGAGGTAAAAGCAGAGGACGGGACAACCAGAGACTATTATATTACCCTGAAACTTACCGATACTACAGCTCCGGTACTAAAAAAAATCAGTGCCAGCCGTATCTCCACGGACACTGCTTCTGCTGTCTATAAAACTTCCGAAAAGGGAACCTGTTATTACCAGGTGATTGAGGCAGGGGCAAAGGTACCCGCCCTAGATACAAGTGGGAAAGGAACAGAAGTATTAGCCGGAACCAATACCATTACCCTGACTGGATTATCCTCCGGGGAAAAAGACCTGGTGATCGTGGTAAAGGATGCAGCGGGAAATGTAAGTGATTCTTTAGTCATGGGGATCCCGGATATAAAAACAGCCGGTACCCTTGGAAACCTGGTACATGGCTCCGACCATGGCGGAAATAAGTCCCAGGCCACTATCCCAGGACAAAACGGCGAGGGTTCCTTATCCAATTTAAAACAGGTGGAGGGAAGCAAAGCTGGAGGCAAAGAGGGGGAGAAAACCACTGGGGAGATTAAGGCTTCCTTAAAGCTCCAGGGGGAGAAACAGACTTCTTTGTTTGGAAATATGAAGACAGCTGACACCAAAAAAATGAGTCCCCGAAGTGGACAGACCGGACAGGGAAGAAATATGCAAAGGATTTAAAGCCTGGCTATACCATAGCAGGGGAGAAGGTGATGGAAAAAGCCACTCCCTCCCCGGTGGTAGAAGAAAAAAGTGAGGCGTCAGATGGTTTTACAGAAGAAACGAAAACCACAGTTACAAATACAACTGGAAAGAACCAGGCTCAGGAGGAATCTTTTGCAGGAAGTGTGACAAGAGGAATCCAAAAAGCAAGTCTGACAACAAAATTTCTTCTGGTGATTGCGGTATTGGAAACTGGTTTTGCTCTCTTTTTTTGTAACGGCAAAGAAAAGGTTTAAAAAAGAAAGCAAGAAAAAGCCCAAAATAACGGCGTAAGCAAAGAAAAGAAGGGAGAACTGAATGAAACCAACAATGAAAAAATGGCTGACCGGACTTTTGTCTGCGGCCCTGTTAGCTGGAAATCTTCCGGTGTATGCGTTAAACACCGCTTATGCCGCAGAAGAGGATGGATTTTTTACAGATGAGACGGATTCTTTTGAGGGTGGTTCCCAGGAATCCGAAGACACACAAAGTGAGGATTCTTTTGCAAGCGTTTCTGAATTTACCGGGTTTACCTCCGGGGAAGCAGAAGAAGATTTTTCAGGAGAAGAGGACTTTGAAGCCTCTGATTCCCAGGAGGGATTTGAAGGGGAGACAGATCCTATCATCATGCCAGAAACCGATGCGCAGGATGAGGGTGGCTACCTTCAGAACTTGACCTTATATACCAGCCAGAGCGGTGCTTCTACCGTAGGATTAAAGCGTATGTCTGATCTTGACGCAGAGTTTGGCGGCAAGGTTTATGTGGCAGAATATGGTTCCAACATGGATTCCGCATCCTTCTGGATCACAGCGGATCTGGCAGGGAATGCACCGGAGGGATCCGTCCTTCAGCTGGAAACCACGGGACTGGACGGAGAAAAACAGAATGCGGAAATGTCAAAAAGCGGATACACAGATGGTACCCGTTACAATATAGCTGCCTCCGTTTTTGCAGCCGGAGAAAATGGCTCCAAAAGAGCACTTTATACTATCACCGCAGGAACAGAAGGGGACAAGCAGGTTTACCAGATCCTGGTAGAACGCCGTCTTGACCTTTCCGATCTCAAGGCCTGCCTGCCGGATGACAAGGACCTGGCAAAAAATATCCTTCCGAAATTTGACACCACAGGAACTACAAGGGATTATGAGGCAACGGTAGCGGTTTCTACCGCTTCTTTACAGGTGGTTCCAAAAGCGTTTTCCGGCAACTGGTATCAGCTTGCCATTTCCAGTGAAAATGTAACCACAGGCGAAGTAAAAGAGGTTCCGTTTTCCTCTACAGATACGGCTGTGAGCGTTCCACTGGCAGACACCGGTGATACCAAAGTGACGCTCTCCATGTCAGAGGCAAACACCTATGCGGATCCTGCCCTGGCAGAGAAAACCTATACCTCCACAGGAACTTATACTATCCTGGTGCATAAAAGTACAAGCGACAAGGTAAGTTTTCAAATTACTCCGGAGGATGCGGTCATCAGCGTATATGACAAGGATGGGGAGCGCCTTACCCCTTCCGCCGATTCCCTGATGGTTTATGAGAACATCCTCCAGGGAGAAGCCTATACCTGGAATATTTCTAAATATGGCTATATTTCCCAGCAGGGCAGCTTTACCGGAGGCGAGGTTTCCGATATTACCGCAGAACTGGTAAAACAGGATGCCACGCAGCCGGAGATCACGGACAATGACTGGATCAATTTCCGAAATAGTGATACGAATAACGGCATTACCGGAAGCAGCACCCCAACCAGTGCGGATTCCACCCTGTTAAAATGGGCTACAAGGATCGGAGTGGGCTGGGAGGCAGCCATCACACCACCACTGATCCTGGGCGGAGCAGTTTATGTAGCGTCTGGACAGTTTATCTATAAGCTGGATAAAAACACAGGGGAAATCCTTCAGACCAGCGAACAGCTCTCTGGAAATATGCAGTATGCCATGATCCCCCTTACCTATGCAGAGGGAATGCTCTTTGCACAGATCGGCGGCGGTCAGATCCAGGCGGTCAGTGCTACTTCCTTAAAGTCCTTATGGATCAGTGAGTCCCTGGGAGGTCAGACACTTTCCCCGATCACTTACAAGGATGGTTATATCTATACCGGAACCTGGAATTCTGAGACCACAGCAGGCTCTTATTTCTGTCTGTCTGTTACAGACGAGGATCCATCCACAGGAACGGAGATTAAACACTGCACCTGGAAATACAACCATAAAGGCGGCTTTTACTGGGCTGGTTCTTATGCCTCATCCGATTACCTGATATTTGGTTCCGACGACGGTTCTTCAGAAGGAACAGATACCAACTCCGCCATCCTGTATTCCGTAAACACACATACCGGATTGCTCCTGGATAAGATGACAAGCCATGGAGATATCCGTTCTACTATCGTTTATAATAATGGTTATGTATATTTCACCACCAAAGGCGGGTATCTGTACCGCGTGCAGATGAATGCAGACGGCACCTTTGGAACTGCCTGCAGCTATACCTTGGCGGCATGGTAACTGCTTCCCCGGTTGTATATAAGGGAAGGATCTATGTAGGTGTCTGCGGAAATGGCGAACAGTTTAGTTCCGATGGCGGTCATCATTTGCAGTCTTAACTGAAACCGCTTCCGGGATTTCCCTGGCATACAACGTATCCATTCCAGGCTATCCCCAGGCAGCGCCTCTTCTGTCCACGGCCTACGAAAACCAGGATTATAATGGAGATGGA
>ENA-OQEX01000765-OQEX01000765.1-human-gut-metagenome-genome-assembly--contig:-NODE-765-length-14899-cov-1.411522_pt1 | contig 14899 bp, 21 predicted proteins | sample MGYA00242802_ERZ504649 | MGnify/ENA primary metagenome ERZ504649 (study PRJEB26092, sample SAMD00036194) | human gut metagenome | host: Homo sapiens | study: EMG produced TPA metagenomics assembly of... | reverse complement strand
ATCAAGAAAAAGCTTGCAAAAGACGGGATGATTACGATTGCTGAAGTGCGGGATATGTTCCATACGAGCCGAAAGAGTGCCAAGCCAATCCTGGAATATATGGACGGTCAGAAAGTGACAAAGAAAACAGGAGCAGAGAGCGAAAGGGTTGCATATCTATGAATTAAAACAGTTGGAGGCATTCGTATGCGTCGCGGATAAGAAAAGCTTTTCCAAGGCCGCAAGGAAGCTGTACCTGACACAGCCGACGATCAGCGCGCATATTGCCTCATTAGAGAAAGAACTGGATGCAAGACTGTTTATCAGAAATACAAAGGAAGTCAGTCTTTCAGAGGATGGTACGATCCTCTACAGCTACGCAAAGCAGATGATCGATTTGGAAGAACAGATCGAGGCGTGCTTCTGCGGGGAGAGACAGTCTGACGTCAGAAAGATCACGATTGCGGCGTCCACAGTCCCGGCACAGTATATTCTGCCTGGGATTCTGTCGCGGTTTATTGAAAAGTATCCGAAAGAACAGTTCAAAGTGATCGAGACAGACAGCTCCAAGGTAATCGAGTTGATTGCAGGGGGCGCTGCGGATATCGGATTTTCCGGGACCGTACTGGAGAGAAAGTTTTGCAAATACATTCCGTTTTATAAAGATGAGCTGATTATTATTATGCCGAATACAGGAAAATACCGTGAGCTTATGGAGAAGGAGGATCTAAGCTGGCTCAAAAATGAGCCTTACATTATGAGAGAAGAAGGTTCCGGTACGAGAAAAGAAGCGGAGAAGCAGTTGAAGCGGTACGGTATTGATGTGGAGCGTCTCGCTATTGTGGCAAGTATGGAAAGCCAGGAGGCGATCAAACGTTCCGTGGCGAATGGTATGGGAATCTCCATTATCTCCAGGCTTGCGGCAGAAGAGGAAATCCGGGCAGGGAAAGTGCTGGTGGCGCAAGGTGCCGGGGGAAGGAGAAGGAAGAGACATTAATATCGTATACAATAAGAATTTCCATCTTTCCAAATCGGCGGAGCGTTTTATCCGGGTTGTAAAGGAAATGTACGAAATTCAAAAGTAGAAGCAGATGGGAAAGGAAGGCCTGCTTATAGGATACGTCTATAAGCAGGCCACTTTATTGTCATTTTAAATTAGACGTGCTTTGACAAAGAAGATATACTAAAGAGCAAGGGGTAACATTCAGGAATGAGAGATCGACTGAACTGTTACAACATAGGAGGAGGAGATTATGATTTATCTTGACAATGCGGCGACTACCATGCATAAGCCTCAGGAAATGATCGAGGCAGTTGTTCATGCGATGGGATCTCTTGGAAATGCGGGACGGGGAGCCAACACAGCGTCTCTGGGGGCGGCAAGAATTATCTATGAGGCAAGAGAACGGCTGGCACGTCTTTTCGGAGCGGATGAGCCGAAGCAGATCGCCTTTACCTTAAATTCTACCGAGAGCCTTAATACGGCGATCCGGGGACTGCTGGGATCTGGAGACCATGTGATTACGACGATGCTGGAACATAACTCAGTGCTTCGTCCGCTGTATGATCTGCAGGATGCAGGGACAGATGTGACGTTTGTGAAAGCTGATGAGAAAGGCAGAATCCGTTATGAGGATATCGAAGAGGCAATCAGGCCCAAGACAAAGGCCATCGTGACGACTCACGGCTCTAATCTGACCGGAAATATGCTGGACGTCGGAAGAATCGGAAAGATGGCTCACGACCACGGGCTTCTCTATATTGTAGATGCGTCCCAGACGGCAGGAGTATTCCCGATCGATGTAAAGACAATGAACATTGACGTACTCTGCTTTACGGGGCATAAAGGGCTTCTGGGGCCACAAGGGACAGGGGGCCTTTATGTGAGAGAGGGGCTGACGATTCACCGCTGAAATCAGGGGAAGCGGTGTACAGACGTACAGCCACCATCATCGACCGAGATGCCGACGGCTCTGGAAGCGGGGACACTTAACGGACACGGGATTGCGGGGCTCAATGCGGCGGTTGCTACATTGAACGTGTCGGGATGGATCAGATCCGGGAAACAGAGCAGAAGTGGATGTGGATGTTCTATGAGGGCGTGCGGAACATTCCGGGCGTCAAGGTATACGGGGACTTTGATGTAAAGGAGCGCTGTCCTATTGTGACGCTCAATATCGGGGACTACGATTCCGGAGAAGTCAGCGATGAACTGCTGATGACATATGATATTTCCACCAGGGCAGGCGGCCACTGTGCTCCACTGATGCATGAGGCGCTCGGTACGGCAGAACAAGGATCGGTACGATTCAGTTTCTCTCACTTTAACACAGAGGAGGAGATCCGGACTGCCATCCGTGCGGTCGAAGAACTCGCAAAAGAAGAATAGGAAACAGGAGGAGAAAGAGAATGAATTTATCAGACTCAAAGAAAAAACTGGCACTTGCAGGAGTGGTCTGCGGAATCGTAGCAGCGGTTCTGGCAGCGATGGGAAACCCGGCTAATATGGCGATCTGTATTGCATGTTTTGTCAGAGATACGGCGGGAGCGCTCAAGCTCCACAGTGCCTCGGCGGTGCAGTACGCAAGACCGGAGATCGTAGGCATTGTAGTTGGCGCGTTTGCGATTTCAGCAGCCACAAAGGAATACCGGTCTACAGGCGGATCTTCCCCATTGATTCGGTTTGTACTTGGAATGATTATTATGATCGGTTCACTGGCATTCCTTGGCTGCCCGCTTCGTATGGTGATCCGTATGTCCGCAGGGGATTTAAACGCATGGGTTGCCCTGATCGGATTTGCGGCGGGAGTCGCGACGGGAGCTTCTTCCTGAAGAAAGGCTTCAGCTTGGAAGAGCGCATGAGACCAACGCCGCAGTGGAACTGTGTTACCGCTTTTACTCGTTGGTATTTTGATTTTAAGTGTAGCGACGACACTGCTTGCGGTTTCCGAGCCGGGGGCAGGACCGGGAGCGCTTCATGCTCCGATTTTTGTTTCCCTGATCGGTGGACTGATCTTCGGAGCGTTCGCGCAGAAATCCAGAATGTGCTTTGCCGGAAGTATCCGGGATATAATTCTTGTAAAGAGCTTTGACTTGATCTCCGTAATTGCCGGATTATTTGTTGTAATGCTCATTTACAATCTTGCTACAGGCGGATTCCATCTGGGATTCAGTGGACAGCCAATCGCACATTCCGCACATCTATGGAACATTCTCGGAATGTACGCGTAGGATTCGCTGCAGTGCTCGCAGGAGGCTGCCCGCTTCGTCAGCTCGTTCTGGCAGGACAGGGATCTTCCGATTCTGCAGTGACTGTTTTAGGTCTGTTTGTGGGAGCGGCGGTATCTCATAATTTTGGCCTTGCCGGAGCGGCAGCTAGTGCGGCGACAGCGGACAAGGCAGCTACAGCAGGCGGAGTCAGTACGGCAGGACAGGTCGCGGTTATCATTTGTATCGTTGTATGTTTTATTATCGCATTGACCAATAGGCGAAAAATGGCGAAATAGTGTGGCAATTCAGGTTGAGGTATGTTATTCTAGGAGAAGGATGATAATGAAATGAAGGAAGTAGATGCCAGAGGACTTTCCTGTCCGGAGCCGATCATGCTGACAGCAGAGGCGATCAAAGGGACGACGGAGCCGGTAAAGGTACTTGTAAGCGAGCCCATCAGAGAACCAATGTGGAGAAATTCGCAAAAGATAAAGGCAGAAAGGTTACGGTGACAGAAAAGGCTCTGAATTTGAAATTGTGATTGAACCATGAGAAAGAAAGAATTAAGGTTAGTAGTAACATTCCATACGACAGCAGACGCGATGGCTATGGAGAAGGCTTGCAAGGAACATGAAGTAAACGGAAGGCTGATTCCGGTACCGAGGGCGATCTCGGCAGGATGCGGACTCGCTTGGTGCGCTGAACCAGATGAGAGAGACGCGGTGATTGGTATTATGGATCGGATCGGAATTGAGCACGAAGAGCTCCATGACTGCATGGTATAAGAAGAGAGAACCCGGATTTTCATTATGAGAATCCGGGTTCTGTGTTTTTAGGAAAAAAGCATCGGCAAGCGAAGCTTTCCGCAAAAGCGCAAAACAGAATCATACAATGTCATACAGGAAGGGAGGAGATCGTTTATGACAATGATGATGAAACTTGTTCCGGTATTTGCCATTGCGGCCTTGTTATTTGCGGTTTATCTGGCGATGAAGGTTTCAAGGCAGGAAGCTGGGACGAAAAAGATGAAGGAGATTTCCGACGCGATTTCGGAAGGAGCCAGGGCGTTTCTGATGGCAGAATATAAGATTCTGGTAGTTTTTGTAATTGTACTTTTTGTACTGATCGGCGTCGGTACAAGAAGCATCGTGACGGCTATCTGTTTTGTGGCCGGAGCGGCATTTTCCACACTTGCAGGATATTTTGGTATGCAGGTGGCGACAAAGGCAAATGTACGTACAGCGAACGCGGCCATGAAATCCGGAATGAACCGGGCGCTTTCTATTGCGTTTTCCGGTGGGGCAGTTATGGGACTTTGTGTGGCTGGTCTTGGCGTTCTTGGTGTAAGTGTGATTTACCTCATCACAGGGGATATTGACGTACTGTCCGGATTCAGCTTCGGCGCGTCCTCGATTGCGCTGTTTGCCCGTGTGGGCGGTGGTATCTACACTAAGGCAGCGGATGTCGGAGCTGACCTGGTTGGTAAGGTGGAGGCGGGAATCCCGGAGGATGATCCGAGAAACCCTGCGGTCATAGCAGATAATGTCGGCGATAATGTTGGTGATGTGGCAGGAATGGGAGCAGACCTTTTCGAATCTTATGTAGGTGCGCTTATTTCCGCGCTGACACTTGGAATTGTATACTATAAGACAAAAGGTGTCGCGTACCCGCTGTTGATTTCCGGGCTGGGATTGATTGCGTCCATGCTGGCGACGTTCTTTGTCAAGGGAGATGAGAAATCTGACCCACATAAAGCGCTGAAAATGGGACTTACGTTTCCAGTGCCTTGTGGTGATTGTATCACTGATTTTCAGCTACGCTCTGTTTGGGAATCTCTGGGCTGCAGGCGCGGTAATTTCCGGTCTGGCAGTAGGACTTTTCATTGGAATGATTACAGAGGTGTATACTTCCGCGGATTACAAGTCTGTCAAGGAGATCGGATCCCAGTCTGAGACTGGGGCGGCGACCACCATCATCAGTGGTATGGCAGTTGGAATGAAATCCACGGCGGCGCCGGTGCTTCTGATCTGTGTGGGAATTTTACGGCGTACCAGTGCTGCGGACTTTACGGCATTGCGCTGGCAGCAGTCGGAATGCTTTCTACAACGGCAATTACCGTGGCAGTTGATGCGTACGGACCGATTGCGGATAATGCAGGTGGTATTGCGGAAATGTCCGGGCTGGATGAGTCTGTCCGTCAGATTACAGATAAGCTGGATTCTGTAGGAAATACAACAGCGGCGATCGGAAAAGGCTTTGCCATCGGATCCGCGGCACTGACAGCACTTGCGTTGTTCGTTTCCTATGCAGAGGCGGTGCATCTGGATCAGATTGATATTCTGGATAATCGAGTTATTATCGGTATATTCATCGGAGGTATGTTGCCGTTCTTGTTCTCGTCCATGACGATGCAGAGCGTATCTAAGGCGGCATATCAGATGATTGAAGAAGTAAGACGACAGTTCAACGATGCCTGGAATTATGAAAGGAACAGAAAAGCCGGAATTACAAGTCCTGCGTGGCAATTTCCACGACAGCGGCACTTAAGGAAATGCTGGTGCCTGGAATTATGGCGGTAGCGTCACCGCTGGCAACAGGACTGATTCTTGGAACAGGAGCACTTGGAGGACTTCTGGCAGGAGCGCTTGTGACAGGTGTACTGATGGCGGTCTTTATGTCCAATTCAGGTGGTGCATGGGATAATGCGAAGAAGTACATTGAGGATGGGCATCACGGTGGAAAGGGAAGCGAAGCGCACAAGGCTGCCGTAGTTGGCGACACGGTGGGTGACCCGTTTAAAGATACATCCGGACCATCCATCAACATCCTTATCAAGCTGATGACGATCGTATCCCTTGTATTTGCTCCTCTGTTCCTTTCCATCGGAAGTCTGCTCTAGCAGATAGTAAGAGACAGGTCAGATACCATGAATAAAAGTATCGAGCATATGAGGAAGAAGACGGGAACTGTACTGGGAAAGGGAATACGTTCCTTTGCACAGCGCCCAGTCATAGATCATGGAACGCTCATACATGGCGTAGAGCTTTAACAGCTCATCCGTAGAGGAGTCCGGGGAGAATTCTCCGGACTCCACCGCTTTTGAGATAATTTCTCTGAGCCACATAAAATACAGACGGTTTTCGTCAAGAAGAGAGCGGTGGTCTTTCGTGATGAGCTGGGAAGAGTAGAGAAAAGCAATCAGATTGACATCAATGCTTGTCTCGATCATATGGAATAGCTCCCGATTCAGATACAGAAGCGTATTATAGGCGGAGAGGTTCGGATCGATCTCAGATCGGAGCTCCTCATACTTGGAGTCGAACAGATCTGAGATGGAATTTAAAAGCGCTTCCTTTCCCTTGAAATAGTGATAAAAGGTACCTTTTGAAGTTTTGGAAAGGGCGATGATATCTTCGACAGTAGTCCCATCATAGCCCTTTTTATAAAAAAGATTCCACGCTGCCTTGACAATGCGGCTTTTGGTTGATGAGCGTTTTCTTGGCATGGCTGTCAGTCCTTTCTGTTGTGCTGATGTACATGGCTGATAGAAATAAGAAAACGGGGCGGTGTTTGCCGCCCCGCCTTTTTGCAGTCAGATCCCGGAGGTATCCGCCTAGCCCACCTGGAACCCGTATTTCAGAGGATCATCCTTGTCGATGACATAGGTGGAAAGGCCTGTAATGTAGGCAGATCCAGTGATCTGCGGGATAATGGCGTCATAATCACCGGCTTTTGCTTCGCCGAGAATAACGCCTTTAAACTTGGAACCTATGAAGCTTTCGTAGATAAACGGTTCCCCGATCTGGATTTCACCTTTTGCGTACAGGGTGGCAAGTTTTGCGCTTGTCCCGGTTCCACAAGGAGAACGGTCGGCCATATGATTTCCGAAAATGACCACGTTACGGCGGCTGCATCCTGGTGTGTCGGTATGACAGTAGAATTCAGCAAGATCCACGCTTGTTATATCCAGAGTCGGATGTTGGATCTCAACTTCACGGTTGACATTGTCAAGAAGCTTCATCCCGAAATCCTGGAAAAATGGTACGGTTTTAGGATCTACATGGAGATTAAGAGCCGGCTGTTCCGCATCGATCAGGGCGAAAAAGCTGCCGCCGAATGCGATGTCGTAGGTGATTTCTTTGCCGTCTACAACAGTTTTTAAATCTTTTTTATAAAGGAAAGCCGGTACGTTTGTCAGAGTAACGCTGACTACTTTTCCGTTTTTAACTTCTGCTTTTGTGCGGATGAGTCCTGCTGGAGCCTCCAGTACAACTTCTGTCACAGGCTCTGTAGCTGGCATCAGGCCTGTTTCAATAAGAGCCGTGACTGTACCGATGGTTCCGTGACCACACATATTCAAGTATTCGCCTGTATCCATGAAAATACTCCAAAGTCAGCTTCCGGATTGATCGGTTCTACTACGATGGCTCCGAACATATCATGGTGTCCCCTCGGCTCATACATCAAAGCCTGACGGAAATGATCATAATGCTCGGCGAGATAATGCTTTCTCTCGATCATCGTATTTCCCTCAAGCTTCGGGAAACCGGAAACAACGATACGGGTAAACTCTCCTACAGTATGCGTATCGACAGCCAGAAAAGATGCCTCAAAGCTGTCAAGGTTTAATTTTGGATGCAGTTCCATAAAAATCCTCCTTTGAGTAAGTAAAATATTTATAGAAAATGTCAATAAATATAAATGTGACAAAAAAGAGAAAATCAAGTTCCAAATCTGTCTCGGAGGTCTTGTCAAAATCCCTGTTTTGTCGAAGAAAACGGGAACTAGACCCTATTCTAGTATGCCGTCTAGTCGGTAATTACAATTATGAGGGAAAAGCCTTGAAAAGTCAACGATTATTTGCTAAAATACAAGTGGTTGAAAAATAAAAATATTTTTGTTGAAATTTGCCGCGAACTGTGGTAAATTGTCTATGCGTCGAGAGGCGTTTCTTGAAATATGGGGGTAGATGAGTAACTGGTGTGCTTCCTGGTCTTCAAAACCAGTGTGGGGCGTTAAGAGCGTCCTGGGTGGGTTCGATTCCCACATGCCCTCGCCAGAAAATAGCCCGGATATAAGGGTTTACAGGCATCCGCCGGCAGCAGCAGGAGGGGATGCCATTATAGATATTATCAATAAACAAACATTGCTGTGGATCACGATGGGAAGAAAGAACGGATTTGCAGGCCGCATGTTTCATCCCGCATAAAATATAAAGAAAAGGAGCATGTTGTTATGGGAAACATTCAACTTTTACTGCGTCAGCACGTAGGAGCACCATGTGAGCCGGTAGTGAAGGCCGGAGACTGGTAAAAAAAGGTACACTTGTAGCAAAACCAACCGGACTTGGAGCGAATATTTTCTCCAGTGTATACGGTGTGGTAGAAGAGATTAAGGAAGACCGGATTGTAATCCGGCCAGACGAGGAACAGCCGGACGAGTATGAGAAGATTCCGGAGGGTACACCGCTTGAGATGGTGAAGGCGGCCGGAGTTGTTGGAATGGGAGGAGCCGGATTCCCGACAGGTATCAAGCTTGACGCGCATCTGGATCATGGATACATTCTGATCAATGCGGCAGAGTGTGAGCCGGGACTGTACCATAACATTAGACAGATCGAACAGCAGAGCGACAAGATCGTGCGCGGTGTAAAATACTGTATGGACATCGCCGGAGCTGACAAAGCTATTTTTGCTATTAAGAAGAAAAATGAAAAGGCGATTGACGCGCTCCGCACCGCAATCAAAGATGAGAAAGCCATGACAATCCATCTCCTTCCGGATATTTACCCGATGGGAGAGGAACGTGCGGTTGTCAGGGAGTGCCTTGGCATTGAGCTTGAGACGACACAGCTTCCATCTGCTGCCAACGCGGTCGTAGTGAATGTGGAGACGATCTCCAGAGTGACAGAGGCGATCGAGGAGAGAAAGCCGTGCTTCTTAAAGAATATGACAGTGATCGGTAAGTTAAACGGCGGAAATGAGCCGCATGTTTATATGGATGTTCCGGTTGGGACAAGCGTCGGAGAGATGATCGAAAGATCCGGTGGCATTGACGGCCTCTACGGAGAGATCATCATGGGAGGACCTTTCACAGGAAGCGCTACCACAGAGGACGCGCCGGTTACGAAAACAACGGGAGGCATCATCGTCACCATTGATTTCCCGAATCTTCATGGGGCAAAGTTGGACTTCTTGTCTGCGCCTGCGGCGGCAGCGAGGCTCGCATGAGGGACATTTGCGAGAAGATGAATGGAGTTGTAGCATCCGTAGCAAGATGTAAGCAGGCCATAGAGAATAAACCTGGTGCGCCGCTGAAGTGTGAGAGACCGGGCAACTGTCCTGGACAGGCCAAGAATAATATCCAGTTCAAGAAGGACGGATGTGAATATATTATTATCGGCAACTGCTCAGACTGCTCCAATACAGTCATGGGATCCGCACCGAAGATGAAATTGAAAGTGTTCCATCAGACAGACCATGTAATGAGAACGATCGGGCATCCGTTATACAGATTCCTGAGAGTGTCCAAACAGGTGGAACAGCTTCCGGAAGGGAAATAATTTTAAGAAACGGTATAGCATAAAAGTACATCACATTCTGCGTCACCATGCGGTGTGGTTGTATATAGAAAACGGCGAAAAGCCGAAGGAGAAAATCAAGGAGGGAATAAAACATGTCAATTACAGCTGAAACAGCGAAAGCTCACGCAAAAGATCCGGCCGTACTTTGCTGCAGGGCGGAAGAGGGCATCACCATCGAAGCTGCAAATCTTGAAGATCCGGCGATCTTTGATGATCTGGTGGATTCCGGACTTTTAAATCTGGAAGGTGTCCTTACAATTGAACAGGTTCTGGGTGCGAAACTGAAAAAACATGTGATTCGCTTACAGCGCTTACACCGGATGTCGTAGAGGGATACAAAGAAGTGGCAGCAGAAGAACCGGTTGAAGAGAAAACACCAAAGGCAGAGGAAGTTCCGGCAGAGGCACCGGCAGCACCTGCCGCACCGGCTCCGGTTCAGGGAGGAGTGTTCAAGCTTCACATTGGCGAAGGAAAGGATATCAATCTGGAGATTCCGGTTGGAATCATGGGGGGAGCAGCAGCTCCGGCACCTGCGGGAATACCTGCACCGGTCGTACAGGCAGTACCTGTAGCTGAGGAAAAAGAAGCCAGAGTGATGGGAACACTTACAAGAAAGCACTTTAACATCACAGAAGTAAAGAGAGGCCCGGAGACAAAGATCGACGGAACTGTTCTTTACATCCGGGAAGGTATTGAAGAAGAGGCTGCTGCGGGACAGGAGCTCGTAAACAGCTTAAAGATCGATATCATCACACCGGAGATGTATCACACATACTCCAACACAATCATGGACGTACAGCCAATCGCTACAAAAGAGGGCGAGTCTGAAATCGGAAGCGGTGTAACGCGTGTTCTTGATGGTGTTGTTATGATGGTGACAGGAACAGACGCTAACGGAGTCAGATCGGTGAGTTTGGCTCTTCCGAAGGATTCCTCGATGAGAACATCATGTGGGGACGTCCGGGAGCGCCGGAGAAGGGTGAGATCTTCATCAAGACAGAAGTTATCATTAAAGAAGGTACCAACATGGAGCGTCCTGGCCCGCTTGCCGCACATACAGCGACAGATGTGATTACACAGGAGATCCGTGAAGCATTAAAGAAAGTGGACGACTCTCTTGTTGTAGATACAGAAGAGTTTGAACATCTCAGACATCCGGGTAAGAAGAAGTCGTTATCGTAAAAGAGATCATGGGACAGGGAGCAATGCATGACAACCTGATTCTTCCGATGGAGCCGGTCGGCGTACTTGGCGCAAAGCCAAACGTAGACCTTGGAAATGTTCCGGTTATGACTTCTCCGCTGGAGGTACTCGACGGATGTATCCATGCACTCACATGTATCGGACCTGCATCCAAAGAGATGTCCAGACATTACTGGAGGGAGCCGCTTGTTCTGGAAGCGCTCCACGACGAAGAACTCGATCTTTGCGGTGTCCTTTTTGTAGGAAGCCCGCAGATCAATGCGGAGAAATTCTATGTATCCAAACGTGTCGGACAGACGGTAGAGGCACTGGATGTTGACGGTGCGTTTATCACAACAGAAGGATTTGGAAACAACCACATTGATTTCGCAAGTCATCACGAGCAAATCGGTAAGAGAGGCATCCCGGTAGTCGGGTTATCTTTCTGCGCGGTACAGGGTGCGCTTGTTGTCGGAAATCCGTATATGACAAACATGGTCGATAACAATAAATCAGAATCCGGTATCGAGAATGAAGTACTTGCATGCAATACTCTCTGTAAAGAAGAGGCTGTACGTGCGATTGCAATGCTGAAGGCAGCGATGTCCGGAGAGGAAGTAAAACCGGCAGAAAAGAAATGGAATTCGAACGTCAAGGCTAACAACATCGAGCTGATCGAGAAAGCGACAGGAGAAAAGATTGACCTTGTCGCAAACGAACAGTCTCTGCCGATGAGCCAGAAGAGAAAAGAAAAGTATGATTAATAGATGGTAGTGGCGTATGGAACTGAAATATGGAGATAAAATCATCAGAATGGAAGGCGTCATCGTCGAGGTGCATGACGGCTGTGTGGGCGTAGATCTGAAGGGAGACTCGGATTCTGAAGATTCCGATGCGGATGCTCATTACGGACTATCCAATTAAAGTTGGACAGGAAGTTGCCTGGAACATGAGCTTTGTAGAGCAGATGGGCCGGAGATCAACGAGAAATACGTCAGTAACCTGGATATTTACAAGAGGCGTCAGAAAGAGATGCGTGAACTGAGTGAAAATAATGAGGAGGTTTCAAAATGAGCTTAACGGTTGTGAAAGGTTTACAATCTGAAATTTTTGTTCCGATTACTCCGCCGGCAGTATGGGCTCCAGTGACAAAAGAGATCAAAGATATGTCCGTTGCTCTTGCTACAGCAGCAGGTGTCCATAAGAAAAGCCAGGAAAGATTTAATCTTGCCGGAGACTTCACATGGAGAAAGATTGAAAATACAACACCATCCAGTGAACTGATGGTTTCACATGGTGGATATGATAACGGTGATGTAAACAAAGACATCAACTGTATGTTCCCGATCGACAGAATCCATGAACTTGCTGCAGAAGGATTTATCAGAGCATGTGCTCCGGTACATGCAGGATTCATGGGCGGCGGTGGAAACCAGGAGAAATTTAAACACGAAACTGGTCCGGCCATAGCGCAGATGTTCAAAGAAGAGGATGTAGACGCAGTAATCCTCACCGCTGGATGAGGTACCTGCCACCGCTCTGCAGTATTGGTGCAGAGAGCGATTGAAGAGGCTGGTATTCCGACAATCATTATCGCAGCCCTTCCACCTGTTGTTCGTCAGACAGGAACACCACGTGCGGTAGCACCGCTCGTACCGATGGGAGCAAACGCCGGAGAACCGAACAATCCGGATATGCAGAGAGATATTGTAAAAGCGACGCTTGAGCAGCTTGTTGCAATTGATACTCCGGGAAAAGTTGTCTCACTTCCATTTGAATATATTGCAAAAGTATGATGCAAAAATTACGGGATCTGTACGAAATGTACAGATCCGTTTTCCATATAAAGGAATTGTGGTATGATAAAGAAAGAATGAGCAAAATGGCAGGAGGGGACAAAACTATGGGAGAAGAAACAAAAGAGCTTCGCAGGCTCGTCATCAAGGCATACCATGTGCGGGAGGTTCAGTGGGGAAGCGAGAACGAGGTAACGGAAAACGGTATTTTGACTGTGGACAAAGAGAGTTCCGGACGATATAAACGTGGAAAAGAAGAATATATTTCTGATATCTCGTTTCGGATCATCTGCCCGGAAGAACGGGATCAGTATACGAATACGATCATGGATATTATACCGATTTCAGCGAAAGTGCTTGGGGATATTGGTGATGGAATCACTCATACCCTGACCGGAGTTTATGTGATTCTCACGGGTGTGGATACGGTGGGTAAGCAGACGCATGAATTTGGGTCTTCCGAAGGAAATCTGCTGGAGCAGATGAAATATGGAAAAGCCGGAACGCCAGGGGAAAACGACGCAATGATTACATTCGACGTAACTCTTCAGGAGGGTATGGGTCAGATCCGCGCGGGAGTCACGGCGGCGCATCGGGCCTGTGACGAGTTCGTTCAGGAATTCCGGGAACAACTCAGGAAATTTCACGGGGACAAATGCACAGAACGCCACGAGTTTTATGATGTAGTAAGACCGGGCAAAAAGAAAGTGCTGATTATCAAACAGGTGGCAGGACAGGGAGCTATGTACGATATGCATCTCTTTGCCAAAGAGCCATCCGGCGTGGAGGGGAGCCGCTCGATTATCGACATGGGAAATATGCCGGTTCTTGTGACGCCAAACGAATACCGGGACGGGATTTTGCGTTCCATGCAGTAGCAAGGAGCAGCATATAAAAAGCTAGATAAGGAGTGAGGAAGAATGGGAATCGGGCCATCTACAAAAGAAACAACGCTGCATAATTTTCGTGATCCTCTGCTTGACGTTGTGGCGGCAGATGAGGAACTGGATCTGATGGGTGTCCTCATTGTAGGAACACCACAGGATCAGCAGGATAAAGTTCTCGTAGGTACGAGAGCGGCGGTCTGGGCAGAAGGAATGCGTGCGGACGGCGTAATTATTTCCGCGGATGGATGGGGAAACAGTGATGTGGATTATACAAATACAATCGAGCAGCTCGGGAAACGGAATATTCCGGTGGTAGGCATCCACTTTACCGGAACGGCGGCTCAGTTCGTAGTAACCAATCCGTATATGGATACTATTGTAGATATGAACAAAAATCCGGAAGGCATTGAAACAAATATAGTCGGTGAAAACGCTGTAGACAGAATAGACGCCAGAAAAGCAACAGCTATGTTGAAACTGAAGATGAGGAAGCGGTAGAAAAGCACGCAGGATTTCTTTGGAAAGTGCATCGATGGGCTATGGAGAGCTGTACAGGGAGTATCTCCGGTATTCCGGGACAGAATCGTCCCGATTATAACATAGAAGATAGAAGAAAATGAAAAGGCGGATACGTGATCGCATCCGCCCTTTCATTTTGGTATGTCATTGAGAGGTTTTCTTGATTACACTGTAGTTTCTACATATACAAAACTGGGGAATCTCTAACTAGAGGATGTATATAAGAATTGGAGATGTCGCTGATATTTTGGGGGAATATCAGCAACACTACAATGCAACCGTTTAGTACTTTAATGTACTAATACATTACTACTATAGCATGAGAACGGATGAGTGTCAAGAGTTTAACGGAAAAAAGTATCCTAAGAGTGTAATTGAAAAAATAACAAAAATTGTAAAAAGGGCTTGCAAATTTATTTCCTATCATATATACTGAAAAAGCTGTGACATGATAGCGATGAAACGTGAGGTTGCTGCCCGTAAGTGGCAGGTTTTCCGCGGAGCGAATGTCAAGTTAGGAAACTGGCGACAAGTCACTGTACGAATCAATAACATCCATTGAAACATGGTAACAACGTGTGGTCTGATGCAGACACACACGGGAGAGTGTACAGTCACCGCTTGTCGTACTGAAGTTTAAAAGTACGAAAAGGAGGCGACTTTTTTTATGGCAAGTCAAGTAATGAGAATCACACTGAAGGCATATGATCATCAGCTTGTTGATGCATCTGCCAAGAAAATCA
>ENA-OQEX01000764-OQEX01000764.1-human-gut-metagenome-genome-assembly--contig:-NODE-764-length-14922-cov-8.319094_pt1 | contig 14922 bp, 18 predicted proteins | sample MGYA00242802_ERZ504649 | MGnify/ENA primary metagenome ERZ504649 (study PRJEB26092, sample SAMD00036194) | human gut metagenome | host: Homo sapiens | study: EMG produced TPA metagenomics assembly of... | reverse complement strand
GGCGGCGGATCAGGAACAGTGGCAAGCAAGGTGAAGGACGAGCACGAGAACCAAAAGACAGCCACCTTTGCCGATGTTGCCGGTGAGGACGAGGAAAAGGAAGAGCTGAAAGAGGTCGTGGAGTTCCTGAAAAGCCGGAGAAGTTCAACACTCTGGTGCCCGCATTCCCCACGGCGTGCTGCTGGTAGGCCCTCCGGCACCGGCAAGACCCTGCTGGCCCGCGCCTGCGCAGGCGAGGCCGGTGTGCCCTTCTATTCCATTTCCGGCTCTGACTTTGTGGAAATGTACGTCGGCGTGGGTGCATCCCGCGTGCGTGACCTGTTCGATAAGGCAAAGAAGTCCATGCCCTGCATCATCTTCATTGATGAGATCGATGCTGTGGGCCGTCAGCGCGGTGCCGGTCTGGGCGGCGGCCACGATGAACGCGAGCAGACCCTGAACCAGCTGCTGGTGGAAATGGACGCTTTGAGGCCAACGACGGCATCATCGTCATGGCGGCCACCAACCGTGCCGACATTCTGGATAAGGCCCTGCTGCGTCCGGGCCGCTTTGATCGTCAGGTCTATGTGGGCCTGCCGGATGTCAAGGGCCGTGAGGAGATCCTCAAGGTCCACACCAAAAAGAAGCCGCTGGCCCCGGATGTCTCTCTCAGGGTCATTGCACAGCGCACCGCAGGCTTTGCGGGCGCAGACCTTGAGAACCTTGTCAACGAAGCGGCTCTGCTGCTGCACGCCGCAACCGCAAGGCATTACCATGGAGGATATCGAGGAAGCTTCCATGAAGGTGATGGCTGGCCCGGAGAAGAAGAGCCGCGTTGTGACCCCGGAGGAAAAGAAGCTGACTGCTTACCACGAGGCAGGCCACGCTGTGGCGGGCTTCTACTGCAAGCATCACCCCCGTGTGCACGAGATCACCATTATCCCGCGTGGTCAGGCTGGCGGCTACACCATGTACCTGCCCGAGAAAGACCGCAGCTACGTGACAAAGGGCGAAATGTTCGAGGATATCGTTTCCAGTCTGGGCGGCCGCGTGGCCGAACAGCTGATCCTGGAGGATATCTCCACCGGTGCTTCCAATGATCTGCAGCAGGCCACCAACATTGCCCGCCAGATGATCACCAAGTACGGCTTCTCGGAGCGGCTTGGTCCTGTGGTGTACGGTACCTCGCAGGAGGAGACCTTCCTGGGCCGCGATCTGGGTCAGGGCAAGGGCTACAGCGAGACCACCGCTGCCGAGATCGACGGCGAGATGCGGGATATCATCGATGAAGCCTACGAGACCTGCCGCCGCACCCTGACCGAGCACATCGATCAGCTGCACGCGCTGGCACAGGCCCTGATGGAACGCGAGAAGCTCAACGAGCAGGAGTTCAACACCATTATGGCGGGCGGCACACTGCCCCCGCGTGAAGGCGATGAGCCGAAGCCGGAACAGCCTGCTCAGACCGTGCAGGCTGCCCCTGCAGAGACTGCTCAGCAGGCCGAAACTGCTGAACCTGCAGAGACCGCTGAGCCTGCCGAACAGGCCGAAACGGCCCAGCCGCTGCCGGAGACCGCTGCACCGGAAACGCCGGATGCACAGGACCCGCAGAACTGATTTGATCCAAACGGAAAGGAGCGAGTGTCGTGGAGGAAAATTTTAACCCGGTCGCACGGACCCGCGCAAACTATTACACCCCCGGCAGCCCGGTGCAGTTCGTCTGCGTGGAGCTGCTCAAGGGTGATGTCAGCGGGGAGCACGCGGTCTGCCTGACCTTCAAGAATATTTCCAAGGTGACCCTGACCGCGCTGGAGATCCACTTCAAGTGCAAGGGCGTGGACGGCGTGATCCTGTGCGAGGACCGGTTCGAGTACCGTGACTTGGAAGTAAAGCCCGGCGAACTGTTTGGCATGGACGATGCGGTGTTCGTTACCGCAAAGGCCATCACCAGCGTGGATGTTTCGCTGTGCAACGTGTACAACGGCAAGCGGGTGGTGCATCTGGACGGCATCAAGCGCGTGCGCCTGCCTGCCCCCAAGCGCCTGTCTGCTGAGCTGGAAAAGGCGCTGGAGACCCGCATGAACCGCCCGGAGCTGAAGTATCAGCCGCAGGTGTTTGAAAATGGCTGGTACTGCGCCTGCGGTGCCTTCCACCCGAAGGAGGAGGATACCGTGTACTGCTCGGAGTGCGGCTGCGACCGCATCCTGCTGCAGAACGCGCTGAACACCCTGCTGCAGCCGGAACAGCCTGCCCAGACCGAGCCGGAACTGGAAACGCCTCTTGCCCCGCAGGCCGAAGAGCTACCCGCATTATGGGCGCAGCGCCCGTGCAGGAGGAGCCGACCCGGATCATGGGTGCACCGTGCCGTGAAGCAGAACCACAGCCGGAAGAACCTGCTGCAGAGCAGACCCGTGTGCTGGATGCCGGAATGCGGACACAATTCCCGGCAGGGCATCTCATGCAGCTGCGGACGAAGGCACCCGTGTGATGCCTGCTGCAGCCCGCCGTGCACAGCCGATATCTCAGCAGCCGGAGCCTGCCTATGACGACGAGGAAGAATACGAGGACGAGCGCGACAGCGTGGCCGAAGCGCTGATCCGCTGGGTGCCGCCCATCACTGCCATTGTCTGTGCAGCAGTGGCACTGTGCGGCTTCGTGTATTACCAGTTCGTGCTGTAACACAAACAGCAGCGGAGAGGGCGGTATGCCTTCTCCGCTTTTTGTATGCCAGAAGAAGGGAGAACCATTATGCCGGAAGAAGCCTTACAGGCTGCCTTTGAGATCAAGACTGCCTGCGATGAGATCAGCCGCCGCCTGCTGCGCTGGCACTGGGAGCACAAACCCGGTGCGCACAGCTTGGTGCATTGCTGGATCACGTTGCACAGCGCCAGCAGGAAAGCCCGGACTACTACGACCGTATGCCGGATCTTTCCGGCAAAAACAGCTGGCAGCAGCTGGATACCACCATTTGTATGCGGGTTCTGCTGGACCCGGAAAAGGATGCCGCCAAACCGCTGGACCTGCTGGGCAATACCAGCGATCCGGGTGCGGCCCGCCGCGCCTGCAATGCTGTGCGCACCGCCCGCAACGAAGCCGCCCACGCCACCGATCACACCGATGCCGCTCAGGCGGCGATCCTGTTCAACGAGGCGGTGGAGAGCTTGGAAGACGGCTATGTGGGCACGGCTTTCCGCGAGAATGAACTTGCCCGCTATTACCGCGACGCAGAAAATTATCTGGCACGCTGCGGCGCAAAGGAACCGATCGCATCCAGCCGTGCGCCGGAAGAAAAAACGGCTGCGCACGAGCCAGCCCGCCAGAGCACAAAGCAGGGCCAGAACCGCAGCACCCAGAGCCGCAAAACGGCCGGCAGCCGTTCCTCCGGCAGCAGAAGCACCACAGCGCGCAGCAGCTCGGCCAAAAGCCGCAGCACGGCAGGCCGCAAAAAGAAACAGAGAAGAACTGGCAATAAAACCGTGTTCATCGTTCTGCTGGTGGTCCTGCTGCTGGGGCTTGCCGTGCGTGCATGGAGCATGGGCGCAGCCTGACCGCCTGTAATGCCCTGCTTCTCAGAAAAAAGCCGTCTTTTGTACACAGTTGCCAGAAAAACAAAAATGCGTTCGGAATAAACCGGGAAAAGCGCATCTTGCGGGATGGGTGAAAGCGGTTTATAATAAGCATGAAAACGTTTACACATAACAATGCATCCCAAAAGAGAGAAGTACTGCAAATGACCATCAGTGATATTGCAAAAATGGCGGGTGTATCCAGTGCGGCGGTCAGCCGCTACCTGAACGGAGGCCCCCTGAGCGAGCAGAAGAGGGCTGTCATCCACGAGGTAGTGGAAAAGACCGCTACCGCCCGGATACCGCCGCCCAGACTCTGCGCACCGGAAAAGTGAATCAGGTGGGGGTGATCGCTCCCAGCATCGGTTCCCAGTCGGTGGGGCAGATCACGGCAGGCATTGCCAGTGAGCTGGATGCAAAGAGCTATCTGCTGCTGCTGGGAAACACCGAGCTGGATGCCCAGCGGGAATTGGGCTATCTGACTGCCATGCAGCGCAACCACGTGGCGGGCATCATCCTGCTGGGCAGCTATTATACCCCTCAGCTGGCGCAGGCGCTGAAAAACTGCCGTGTGCCGGTGGTGGTAACAGGCCAGCGTTTTCAGGATGTGGCCTGCGTGTACAACGACGACCGCACTGCAGCCCGGGAACTTGCCCAGCGGATGCTGGACCATGGCCGCAGAAGGATCGTTTATATTGGCGGTACAGAGAGGGACGATGCCACCGGCGTGCAGCGCCGTGAGGGCGTGCAGGATGCGCTGAACGCTGCCGGACTGAACGGCGAACAGATGCCCCGCATCTGCTGCAACGCCTTTACCATGGAGGAGGGCCAGCGCTGTATGCAGGAACTGCTGGTGCGCTGCCCGGATCTGGACGGTGTGGTCTGCGTGACTGACACGGTGGCCTTTGGTGCTATGCGTGCCCTGCGGGAAGCAGGACGGCATGTGGGGCAGGATGTGGGTCTTGCAGGCGTTGGCGACAGCTGGGCTGGCAGCATGATGGAACCGGGGCTGGCCACGGTGCGCTTTTACCAGAAGCAGGTGGGGCAGGAGGCTGCCCGGATCCTGCTGCAGATGCTGGAAGAAAATGGGAGCAGCGGGCCTGTGCGTCAGGTGACGCTGGGCTATCAGATCGTGGAGCGAGGCTCCCTTTGATGATAAAGGATAAAAGTATGGATCATAAGCTGATTTTTCTGGATATTGACGGCACGCTGCTGCCGCCGGGTGATATGCTCATCCCGGAAAGCACTCTGGCTGCACTGGATCGCGCTAGAGCAAACGGACACAAGCTGTTTTTGTGCACCGGCCGCAACCACCGCATGACCGAACCGCTGCTGCGGCACGACTGCTTTGCGGGCGCAGTGTGCAGCGCCGGCGGCTATGTGCTGTGCGATGGAAAGACTCTGGTGGATATCCCCATGGAGCCGCAGCAGGCTGAAGGCGTGCGCGCGGCACTGGAGCGCAATGGCGTGGAGTGCACGCTGGAAGCCCGGGATGCCACCTTTGGCGGAAGCAAGATGGCTGAGAGGTGGAAATTTATCCACAAAAAGAACGATGCACCGCTGAACAGCGAAGCAGAACGCTGGCGCAAAGCATGGAAGAGGGCATGTCCATCCTGCCGCTTTCCGATTACAAAGGGGAACCGCTGTATAAGATCGTGTTCATTGCCGACCACGAGAGCGACCTTGCCGAGGCAAAGCAGCTCTATGCCGACCAGTTCGTGTTCTGCGAAAGCAAGCTGGACCGCCTGACCGATGGCTTTGTGAATGGTGAGCTCATCAACCGCAATTTGATAAGGGCACCGGAATCAAGGCCATCTGTGATCATCTGGGCTGCACGCTGGCGGATACCATCGGCTTTGGTGACAGCGATAATGACCTGCAGATGACCGATGTTGTCGGCATCAGTGTGTGCATGGCCAATGGCTCCGAAAACCTGAAAAAGCGGTGCGACCGCATTGCTCCCTCGGTATACGAGGACGGCATTGCAAAGGAGTTCAAGGCGCTGGGTCTGATCTGAAAAAAACAACAAAGGCTGCGGCAGGGATAAGACCCGGGCCGCAGCTTTTTGCTGCCGCAGGGTTTTATAAAACGGAAAAACGTGGTAGAATAAACCAGAATGCCGGGTTCAAGGCCCGGCAAAAAGGGAGGAATTGAAATGCGTTCCGTTCTGGAAGTATGTGTGGACAGCACTGCCAGTGCACTGGCAGCAAAACGCGGCGGTGCCAGCAGGCTGGAACTGTGTGCCGACCTGATCGTGGGCGGTACAACGCCCAGCCTTGCGCTGGTGCGTCAGGTCAAGGCGGAGACCGGCCTGCCGGTGCGCGCTCTGCTGCGGCCCCGGTTCGGAGACTTCTGTTACGACAGCTACGAGCTTGCCAGATGGAACAGCTGGCCGCAGAGCTGGTGGAGGCCGGGGCGGATGGTATCGTGACCGGTGTGCTGACCCCGGAAGGGCAGCTGGATGCGGAGCCATGCGGCCCATTTATGCGGCGGCGCGCAGGGCAGCGGAAAAGGCAGGCCGTCCGGTGGCGTGTACCCTGCACCGTGCCTTTGATGTCAGCGCCGACCCCTTTGCGGCACTGGAAACGGTCCGGAGCATGGGCCTTTGTACCATCCTCACCAGCGGGCAGGCGGCGAGTGCCCCAGAGGGAGCGGAGCTTCTCGGCCGACTGGTGGAGCGGGCAGGGGACAGCGTGGAAATTCTGGTAGGTGCCGGTGTCACGGCACAAAACATCCCGGCACTTGCCGCACAGACCGGGGCACATGCGTTCCACCTTTCCGGCAAGCAGGTGCTGCAAAGCCGCATGACCTTCCGCCGCGAGGGTGTGCCCATGGGGCTGCCGGGCTTTTCAGAGTTTGAGGTATGGCAGACGGGTGAAGAAAACATCCGTGCTGCACGGCAGGCACTGGATAGCCTTTAAAAACCGAGTAAAACGAAAGCGCTCTCCCAACGGAAACCCGGTGGGAGAGCGCTTTTTTATGATGATGAATTTGAAGGGTGAAGATAGCTTAGTAATGCAGCTCGTCGCCGGTCAGTGCTTCCAGCACCGGCAGCATGGCAGCGGCCTCGGCCTTGGCGGCGGGCAGATCCATATCGCGGTAGTTGCCGCACTCCACTTCGCTGGCACCGGGCACAGCGCCCTCAAAGCCAGCCATGAAGCGGAAGGATTCCACCGTCAGCTCCAGTGCCTCGGCGGGAGTCAGGCCGCGGGTGAGCAGATAGAAGCCGGTGCGGCAGCCCATGGGGCCAACGTAGATCACGCTGTCCTGAAAGGCGCTGTTGCGTGCATAGGTGGCAAACAGATGCTCCAGCGTGTGGGCGGCACCGGTGGACAGGTAATCGCCGTGATTGGGCCTTTTCATGCGGATGTCCCATGTGAGAACATCGCCGTCCTGACGGCTCAGATACATGCCGCGGTCCAGTTTGGTATGGTCAACACAGAAGCTTGCAATGCGTTCCATGATCTTCTCCTTTGGCTTATGCTGCAGGCGCTGCACGCTGCCGTGCGCGCAGTCCACAGCGATCATCAGACCGTCACGGATGTGGCTGGTAGCACCGGCGGCACCCACAACGGTAGGCTTGAGCAGGGCCTTGCCGGCAATGGCGGCATGGCTGTTCAGGCCCGGCTCTTCCACCACCAGAGCGGCGGCATCACGCACGTAACTCAGCATTTCGTTGCTGGTGGAGGGCACCACCAGAACCATGCCGGGCTTGAACTTTGCACGCACCTCTTCCAGCGTGCGGCAGACGCAGGCCTTGCCGGTGGCGCTGGTCACGTCGCATTCTCGCGGCCAACGCCCACACCGGTAGCCAGACAGTTGCCTACCATGTGGATCTTGATCATGTTGGTGGTGCCGGACACGCCCACAGGCACGCCTGCGGTCACAACGGCCAGCTCACCGTTGTGCAGGTAGCCGTTCTCCTTGGCCAGAGAGGTGGACATCTCGATCAGCTCATCAGTGCTGTGTGCCAGAGGCATCATCAGCGGGGTGATGCCCCAGCTCAGGGCCAGCTGACGCTGCACCTGCTCCTTCATCACGCAGGCGATGATGGGCTGCTCCGGGCGGTACTTGCTCAGCAGACGGGCGGTGTTGCCGGACTCGGACACGGTGACGATGGCGGCAGCATTCACGTCCTTGGCGGTCAGGCAGGCAGCATGTGCAGTTGCATCGCTCACGCTGATCTTGCCGGTGTTCTCGGCGAGGGGCGCAAAGCGGGAGTGATTCTCCTGCTCGGTGCGCTCAGCAATGGCAGACATGGTCTTGAGGGCCTCCACGGGGTAAGCACCGGCAGCAGTCTCGCCGGAAAGCATGATGGCAGAGGTGCCGTCGTAGATGGCATTTGCCACGTCAGAGATCTCGGCACGGGTGGGGCGGGGGTTCACGATCATGCTGTCCAGCATCTGGGTAGCGGTGACGATGGCTTGCCAAAGGAGAAGGAGCGCTCGATGATATTCTTCTGAATGCCGGGCAGCTCGGTAAAGTCGATCTCAACGCCCAGATCGCCGCGGGCCACCATGACGGCATCGGCTGCAGCCAGAATGCTGTCGATGTTGTTCACGCCCTCACGGTTCTCGATCTTGGCGATGATGCGGATATCAGAATCATACTCGTTGAGCAGGTTGCGGATATCGTACACATCCTGTGCGGTGCGCACGAAGGAAGCAGCGATGAAGTCAAAGCCTGCTGTGCGCCAAAGATGATATCGTCGCGGTCGCGCTGGCTCATATACGGCATGGACAGATGCACGCCGGGCACATTGACACCCTTCTTGTTCTTGATCTTGCCGTTGTTCAGCACCTTGCACACGATGTCGGTGTCGTTCACGGTGATGATCTGCAGCTTGATCAGGCCGTCGTCCAGCATGATGGTGCCGCCGGGCTGCACGTCCTGCGGCAGGTCCTTATAGGTGATGGAGCAGATCTCCTTGGTGCCTTCCACCTCGCGGGTGGTCAGGGTGAAGGTCTGGCCGGCTTCCAGCATTTCAGTGCCGTTCTTGAAGTCCTTCAGGCGGATCTCGGGGCCTTTGGTGTCCAGCAGGGCGGCGACCGGCTTGCCCAGCTCTTCACGGATGGCCTTCAGCTTTTCAAAGCGGCCAGATGCTCCTCGTGAGAGCCATGGGAAAAATTAAAACGGGCAACATTCATGCCGTTGGCGACCAGCTCGCGCAGAACGCTTCCTGATCGGTGGACGGACCCAGAGTGCAGATGATCTTGGTTTTTCTCATATACTTTTACTACCTCCAACTACAACTTCACATTCTCTATTTTGCGGCAGGCTGTCCGCTGTCATACAGGCAGCTGCGCGCGGCCAACGGGAAAAATCCCATGCTGTGGTACAAAAGCAGAAAAGTTCTGCTGTTCAAAACTTTTTCCATTTACTATTATATCCGCTTGGATACAATAGGGCAAGAAAAAATTCAAGCTGCGCTGCAATTTTTTTGGCAGCTAAGATGCCTTTGACACGAAATAACGCAGCAACGAATAAAAACGCCAAAAAGCTTCGTCGGATTGTGAACGAAATGACGAACATTTTGGTGAAAATGACGGATATTTGCGGGAAGGCGAAAAAGCTTGCATCCGGCACAGGATTTGCTTATAATGATAAGTAAAGATAGTATCACTTATCCGGGGCAGGTCCCCGGAAGAAATGGAGAAAAAACGATATGGAAAAGCGTGTTTTTCTGATCGTCCTCGACAGCTTTGGAATCGGTGCAGAGCCGGATGCCGCCGCCTTTGGCGACGAGGGCACCAACACCCTGGGTGCCATTGCAAAACATCCCAACTTCAACTGCCCCAACCTGCAAAAGATGGGCATGTTCAACATTGATGGTGTGACCGCAGGCGAAAAGACCGCAGCGCCCATCGGCTCCTTTGCCCGCCTGCAGGAGCAGAGCATGGGCAAGGATACCACCATTGGTCACTGGGAGATCGCCGGTGTGGTAAGCCCCAAGCCGCTGCCCACCTTCCCGAACGGCTTCCCGGATGAGCTGATCCACGAGTTTGAGGAAAAGACCGGCCACAAGGTGCTGTGCAACAAGCCCTATTCCGGTACGCAGGTGCTGAAGGATTACGGCGAGCAGGCCATGAAAGAAAACGCCCTTATCGTTTACACCAGTGCCGACAGCGTATTTCAGGTGGCCGCCAACGAAGAGCTGGTGCCGGTGCATGAGCTGTACCGCTACTGCGAGATCGCCCGCGAGATGCTCAAGGGCGAGTACGGCGTGGGCCGCGTGATCGCACGCCCCTTCCTGGGCCACACTGCGAATACCTTCTACCGCACCACCAACCGCCACGACCTGAGCCTGAAGCCGCCCCGCGCCACCATGCTGGATCTGCTGAAGGACGCGGCAGGGATGTCATCGCCGTGGGCAAGATCTTCGATATCTTTGACGGCGAGGGCGTGACCGAGAAGATCAAGACCACTGGCAACACCAATGGCATCGCCTTTACCAAGGCCCTGCAGACCCGCGACTTTGAGGGCCTTGCCTTTGTGAATCTGGTGGACTTCGATATGCTCTACGGCCACCGCCGCGATGTAGCAGGCTATGCCGCCGCTGCCACCGAGTTTGACAAGTTCGTGGCCGACTTCATCCCCGGAATGCGGGAGGGCGATCTCCTCATGGTCACCGCTGACCATGGCTGCGACCCGTCCTATACCAAGACCACCGACCACACCCGCGAGTATGTGCCGTACCTGATCTGCGGCAAGGGCGTGAAGCCTGGCGTTGACCTTGGCACCCGTCTGTGCTTTGGCACCATCGCCCAGACCATCTGCGAGTATCTTGATGTGGATGCTTCCTCTCTGGACGGCAAGAGCGTCTGGAACGAGATCAAGGCATAATTATTTTATAGAATGAGAAAGCCGCCTGCATTGGTTCAAGATGCAGGCGGCATTTTTATGCAGTTTATCGGCACGGACTTTCTGGTGAAAAAGCAAAACAGGAAATGACCGCAGTCGTTTCCTGTTTTGCAAATAAAATAATATTTCCGCGATAGAGTCCGGAGCTTGCGCAGAGGATATTTCAAATCGTCAGGCCGCGTCGTTCTGCTGCGAAGCAGCATCCTGAATGGCACCCCAGATGGAGGAAGCCGCATTGTAGATGGACGATGCAGCCTGTTCCACCTCTTCCTGTGTGGGCAGGGAGATGACGGTGCTTCTCCGGCCGTATCACCGCTGCCGGTCTCGCCCTCGGCGGGAGCTTCCGGCTCCTGCGGCTGGGTGTCGGCAGGCTGCTCTGCATCTGCAGGCTGGTCAGCCGGGACGGTCTCTTCCGGCAGGCTGTCGGCAGGCACTTCCTCGGGAACGCTCTCCGCAGGCACCTCCGAAACAGCGGCGTTCGGGTCGGTGGTGGGGGTGAACACCTCGGTCTTTTCCGGCTTCTGGGTGGTGTCGGCAACGGTGCCCTCACCGCCCAGCACGGACGCGATCATTTCCCTGGCCTTGCTCACAGAAGCATCGTCCGGTTTCATGACGTAGAGCTTCTGTCCCTTGGCAGAGTAGCACTTGGTGCTGCTGGAGCTTGTGCCGGTGACGGTATAGCTTTCAATATCCCACTCGGCAAAGTCGCTCAGCTGCATCCGTACCAGCGCACTGATCTGATCCTGTGAAAAGCTGGTCACAAAGCAGTCGGAGGCGGCATCCATGATCTTGGAAAAGCCCATCAGCAGGGCAGGGGACTTGATCTTGTTCAGCATGGCATCGATCACCTTCATCTGATTGATGCCGCGCTGGATATCGCCGGATGCAAAGGCGTGACGCTCACGGGCAAAGGCCAGAGCGGCCTTGCCGTCCAGATGGTTCCAGCCCTCCACAAAGGTGGTGGGGTCATAGTAGCCGGGGCTGCCCACAGAAGTGAACGCCTGATCGGAGTAGACATCCACGCCGCCCAGCGCATCGATGATGCTGATGAAGCCCGCAAAGTTGATGCGGATGTAATGGTCCACATTGACACCGTACAGATTGCCCAGTGTGGCCATGCTGGTTTCCACGCCGTACAGACCGGCGTGAGTCAGCTTATCCTTGCTGTCAGTGCCGGCAAGGTCTACGTAGTAGTCGCGCGGGGTGTTGATCAGGGCCACCCTCTTGGTGACAGGGTTCACGGCAGCAAGGATATTCACGTCGCTGCGGGCATTTTCGGTCAATTCGCCGCGGGTGTCCACGCCGCTGAGGTAGATCACAAACGGCTCCTTGGTGATCTTGTTGGCCTCGGCACCGGTGAGCAGGCCAGAGGTCATGCTGCCCAGGGCAGAAAGGCCCTGCTGGGCCCAGAAGCAGCCCAGCGCCATGGCGGCGCACAGGAACACCGAAAATACCCGGGCCACCTTGCCGGGAACATTGTACTCCTGACAGCGCTTTACCAGCAGCCACAAAAGCGCCAGCAGCGCGGCCAGAATGACCAGATACAGCACCGGCAGCATCTGGGTGCGCCACAGCTGCACCAGTGCCAGAATGCTTAAAATACCTTGTAAGATCAGCAAAATTTTCCCCCACTTGGAAGGTACTGCCACGGCTCCATCCACGGCGGATGGGCCTTGGGCGGTACGGGTGTGTTGTGGCCGCTGCGCGGCGGCTTCTGGGGAGGCTGGGCCGGAGGCGGTGTGCTGGGCTGTTCCGGCGGCAGCTCGGAAAAAAACGCCGAGCTGTCTACCTCGATGGGCGCAGTATCCTCAGAGCCTTCCTTGCGGCTGATGTGCCGCAGAGAACGGTAATCTTCGTGGGAACGATCGTTTTCATCCATCATTCAAAACCACTCCTTTTTGTCAGGAAACAGGTACAATGGTCAGCACTGCACGGGCCGGAAGGCAGGTGGCGGTCTGATCTTCGTTGGAAAGCCAGCCAAAGCCTTCACAGATGTGATCCGGGCAGGGCGAATCCACGAACCGGGCTGCACCGTCCTTGATCTGAATGTGGACGGTATAGTAACCGGTGTCCACATCATAGGTCTCATCCACGTCCAGCGGCAGGTTCATGGTGGTGTTGTTGTCGCCGTAGATCAGCTCGGCCCGCAGCCCGGAGCCGGAAGCGTGCACGCGGCGCACCACCAGCAGCACAGCGGCAATGGCCAGAATGACCACGGCAAAGAGAAGATTGGCAAGCAGCTTTTTGTTTTTCATGCGTTAATCCTTGATCTGTAATTGTTCCAGCTCGGCCAGCCACAGTGCGGCACAGGCATCGCTGGGCATCCGCCAGTCGCCGCGGGGCGAAAGGGTCACGCTGCCCACCTTGGGGCCGTCGGGCAGGCAGCTGCGCTTGAACTGCTGGGCAAAGAACCGCCAGTAGAAGTTGCGCAGCCACTTGTACAGCACGCTGTCCGGGTACTCCGGCCGGCCTGCGAATGCAGTCTTTGCCAGCCGGAAGATCTTGGCCGGGCCAAAGCCGAAGCGCAGCACCTGATACAGGTAGAAATCGTGCAGCTCGTAGGGTCCCACAAGGTCCTCGGTCTTCTGCGCGATCTCGCCGTCCTTGGCAGGCAGCAGCTCCGGGGAGACGGGCGTATCCAGAATATCCAGCAGCACCGTGCGCAGAGCATCGGTGGCGGCAATGTCGGCTTCGTAGCGCACAAGGTGGCGCACCAGCGTTTTGGGCACACCGGCGTTCACACCGTACATGCTCATGTGGTCGCCGTTGTAGGTGGCCCAGCCCAGCGCCAGCTCCGAAAGGTCGCCGGTGCCCACTACAAGGCCTCCGGTGCGGTTGGCGGTGTCCATCAGCTCCAGCGTGCGCACGCGGGCCTGACCGTTTTCAAAGGTGACATCCAGCACGCTCTCGTCCTGACCGATGTCCGCAAAATGGCTGTGCACGGTGTTGGCGATATCGATCTCTTTAAAGGAGACCTGCAGCTCATCGCACAGGATCTCTGCATTGCTGCGGGTGCGCTTCGTGGTGCCAAAGCAGGGCATGGTCACAGCCAGCACATCCCGGGCGGGGCGGCCCAGCTGCTTCATGGCACGCACGGCCACCAGCAGCGCAAGACAGCTGTCCAAGCCGCCGGAAATGCCGATAACGGCGGTCTTTGCGTGGGCGTGTTCCAGCCGCTTTGCAAGGCCGTCGGCCTGCATTTTCAGAATCAGCTCACAGCGCTCGGCGCGGCGCTTGGGGTCGCCGGGCACAAAGGGTGCGGGATCGATCCAGCGGGTCAGCGTGGTCTCTGTCGGTTCCAGATCGAACTCCACGGTCTGGTAGCCCTCGCCGCTCAGCTCAAAACTGGTGTTGCGGGCACGCTCGGCTTCCATGCGCTGGCAGTCGATCTCGGTCTCGGCACAGCCGCCGTCAAAGGGAGCGTTCTCAGAGAGGATGGTGCCGTTCTCGGCGATCAGGTCGTGGCCGGCGAACACCATGTCCTGCGTGCTCTCACCGTGCCCGGCGGAAGCATACAGGTAGCCGCACAGCAGGCGGGCAGACTGGTTGGACACCAGCGCCCGGCGGTACTCGGCCTTGCCGACGGTCTCATCGCTGGCGGAAAGATTTGCGATCACGGTCGCACCGGCCAGCGCGTGGAAGGTGGAGGGCGGCAGGGCGCTCCACAGATCCTCGCAGATCTCCACACCCAGCACAAAGCTGGGCATCTGGCGGCAGCGGAACAGCAGGGAGGTGCCAAAGGGCACCTGCTGACCACACACCTCCACCAGCTCCACCTCGGTGCTGCCCGGGGTGAACTGGCGCTTCTCGTAGAACTCGCCGTAGTTGGGCAGATAGGTCTTGGGCACAAAACCCAGAATGCGGCCATGGCATAGCACGCGGCGCAGTTGTACAGCTTGCCGTGCACCAGCAGCGGCAGGCCCACCAGCGTGACAACGTCCAGTGCTTTTGTTTCATCAAGCAGGGTGCTCAGGCATCCAGTGCACCGGTCTGCAGCGTGCGCTGCAGAAACAGGTCGCCGCAGGTATAGCCGGTCAGGCAGAACTCGGGGAACACGGCCAGCTTTACGCCGCGGGCTGCAGCTTTGTGCAAAGCATCCGTGATCTGCCGGACATTATAGGTGCAGTCGGCCACCCGCAGTGCGGGAGAAAGGGCGGCTGCTTTCAAAAAACCATCTTTCATCGGAGGATTTCACATCCTGTCTTTCTTAGTTGACTGCAATTTCCTGCAGTGCACATAGTATACCACAAACAGACCCAAACGGGAAGTAAAAGAACAATGACAAAAACAAAACAGCCGCGCTCTCTCCATCTCGCACTGCCCGACGGAGAAAGCGGGCAAGACAAAAATAAAAAATCCCACACAAAAATGTGCGGGAATCAAAGACTGAAAAATGGAAAACGAGATAGACCGTAAGCCGGGTTCTGTATTAAACGACGATCTGTCTAGACCTGCCATTGCTGACAGGTTCGTGCCGCCTTCGGGACACGCGAGCAGCGCTGTACGTCCCATATAG
>ENA-OQEX01000763-OQEX01000763.1-human-gut-metagenome-genome-assembly--contig:-NODE-763-length-14927-cov-1.923446_pt1 | contig 14927 bp, 19 predicted proteins | sample MGYA00242802_ERZ504649 | MGnify/ENA primary metagenome ERZ504649 (study PRJEB26092, sample SAMD00036194) | human gut metagenome | host: Homo sapiens | study: EMG produced TPA metagenomics assembly of... | reverse complement strand
ACTCCCCTTTGCGGCTTGCCTCGGTCCACGCGATTTTCGCGGCGACCTCATGCTCGCGAGTCAGGTTCAGTCCGCGCTCCAGCTACGTTCGCGTTCATCGAGTTCGTCGAAATCGGCATGTTCCGCTGTGGATTGCCGGGCCGATGCCAAAGCGCGATTGAGATCGTCAAGCTTGAGCTGATGCTCGTTGCGATTCTCTTGCGTCTCGGTGATTTTCCTATCCAGCTGGTCGAGCTGACGGGTGAACGATGCGACGCGATCCGTGGCGGATTTCAGAGATTTCTCCGCCTGCTGGGCTTTGAGCCGGGCTTCGGTGCGTTTGGCGGATTCCTGATCGACGAGTCGAGCCGCTTCATCGCGTTTGGCTTTGGCCTCGGCCACTTGCTCAGCCATTCCGCCGTCTTGAGCGGTCAACTGTTTGACCTGTGCCAATGCTTTGTCTCGGCGTGCGGCCAAAGACAGGTCCGATTGAGAGATGGAAGAGCCGCCGACCGCCGCCACGCCGTGCGCAAAGGTCTCACCGTTCTTGCTGACGGCCCGCATGGCTTCGCCGAATGCCACAATCTGCTGGGCTTCGTCGGCGGTGCCGGCCGCGGCTACATCAGCCAGCAGGAGACGCACGGTGCGCACGACCGCTTCGGCCTGTGCCGGTTCTCGGCATCCGGTTCGCGGTGACGAGTGCTGCCAGCGCGTTGCCCGATTGCGGGGCGTCCCCCGCGTTCTCGGTGCTACTCTCCTCCGACTCCGTGCCCGGCTCTGTGGCGGAATCGCCGGCAATGCTCGCGGTCAGCACCACGGCTTTGCCGAGCTTATCTTCCCGAGCGCGTTCGAGGGCGTGCAACATGTTGCCTGCCTCGGGCACCACGATGGCGCTGGCATACTGGTCGAGCGCGTGGGCCACGGCATCTTCCCACCTTCGGCCACATGGATGAAGTCGGTGAGTCGGCCAAGCGAGGCCACGTCCGTATCACGCTCCAACGATCCGGAGGCATTGCGGCTGCCTAGCGTGTCGGCAAGCGCATCGGCCTTGGCTTTGAGCGAGATGATCTTGGACTGTATCTCGCGCTGCTTATCGGCGCGTTCATTCAGTCGTTCGCGGCATTCGGCGAGCGTCGCACGTGCGGCGTCCAATGCGGCACCGTCATCGTCGGCAATGGAGTCCGCTTCGCTGCGCAATGCGTCCAGCTGTTGCTGGGCATCGTCGCGCTGGGAAGTCAGCGAGTCACGTTGGGAGGCGTAATCCTTGGCGCGGCTGGTCGCCAGTTGCACGGCGGATTCCTCGCGGGCGATGAGTTCGCGCAATCGAGCGATTTGCGCATCGCGCTCCTGTGCGGTTTTGCGCAGTTCCGTCAAGGTCTGACGGACTGAGGCAAGCTTCTTCTCGTCGTCGGCGCGTTCCTCGGTGGCCTTGTCGAGTGCGATGCGCGCATCGGCCACGGCCTTGGTCTGTGCCGCGGCCTGAGACTCCAGTTCCTCGGAGCTCGTTTGACAAGCATGCCGGGATCCTCACCGAAGTTGGTGACGATCTGGCCGGCGAGTGACCGGCTGCGCTCTTCGGCCAACTGGGCGAGCGCGTTCAGTCGTTCACGGGTCTGCGAGAATTCATGCCAGTATTGGTTGGCCTTGGCGATGGCCGGACTGGATTCAGAGCTCAACGCCTCGACCTGTTCGATGCGTACTTTGACTTGGACGAGTTCACGCTGGGCGACGGCCAGCTGGTTACGCACATCGCCAAGCTCTTGACGTACCGTGTCGCGACGGCTCATCGAGCGTTGAGCGTCTTCGGCGTACAGGCGGGCTTGGGCGTCGCGTACGGATATCTGAATCGCGTCGGCGCGCCGGGAGATACGTGCCTGGCGTCCGAGGGGGCCGAGCTGGCGGTGAATCTCCCCCAGCAAATCGTCGAGTCGGCTCAGGTTCGTTTCGGTATTGGCCAGCTTGCGCAACGCGCGTTCCTTGCGCTTGCGGTGCTTCAGGATGCCGGCGGCCTCTTCGATGAACGCACGGTGGCCGGACGGGTCGGCTTCAGAATCGCATCCAATCGTCCCTGGCCTACGATCACATGCATCTGCTGGCCAAGACCGGTATCGGAGAGGAGTTCCTGAATGTCGAGCAGACGGCATTGCGAGCCGTTGATCGCGTATTCGGAGCCGCCGTTGCGGAAGATGGTGCGGGAGATGGTGACTTCCGTGTAATCGATATCGAGCGTGTGATCGGAATTATCGATGGTCAGGCTCACCTGTGCACGGCCCAATGGCGGGCGAGAGGACGTGCCTGCGAAAATCACGTCCTCCATCGAAGTGCCGCGCAGGTTTTTGGCGCCCTGCTCACCCATCACCCAGATCAGGCGTCGACGATGTTCGACTTGCCCGAACCGTTGGGGCCGACGACCGCCGTGATGCCGGGCTCGAAGCGCAGCGTGGTGGCGGAGGCGAAGGATTTAAATCCGCGGAGGGTGAGTTCCTTGAGATACATGGCGTGAGACTGTTTTCCGTATGCCGGGTGTCCGGGTATCCGATATGCCTTGGATGCGGGTTACCGGACGTCGGCGGAATCGTCGGTGACGGCGCCTGTGTCGGCGCTGGCCGTGCCGGTGCCGGCGTTACCGGCGTCACTGGCCTGTTCCTTGCCGAGGCCGAGGACGTCGAACACGTCGAAGTCGTCCGGGCTCACCGAATCCTCGAGGTTGTCGCGGCCTCATCCTCGGCCTTGTCTGCCGGCTGATCCGAATCGTCCGGGTCAACTGCCGGCTGATGAACGGCCATAGCCTGCCTCATCGTGGGGCTGGCATGCTCCTCAAGCATCAGGCGTGCGTCGCCGGCGGTGACGAAGCTGCCGCAGATAAGCACGCCGTGGCCGTAGCCCACGCCCAGCTCGTCCTCGGCATCGACCATATTGACGGCGGTCTGAATCGCGTCAGGCAGGTTCGCTTCCTTGATCACACGGTCACGACCGAACACGTCCACGGCAATCTTCTCAAGCTCGTCGGCCGGCATCACACGCTCGCGCCACGAATTCTCGGTGACCACCACGGAGCTCAGGATCGGCTCCAGAACACCCAGATATTCCTCGACCTGCTTGTCGCGCATCATGCGACCACACCGACCAGCTGCTTGAAGTCGTAGCTTTCCTCGATGGCCTTGCGCAGGGCTTCGGCGGCATTCACGTTGTGTCCGCCATCCAGAATGATGGTCGGTGAGGTGCGGATCTGTTCGATGCGTCCGGGAATCTTGACCGAGCTCAACGCCTCGGCCACCAAGTCGCCGTCCAGCGGGCCGTTGACCGGAATCACCACTTCGGAGGCGGCGAGCGCGGCAAGCGCGTTGTGGGCCTGATGCTCGCCGAACTTGGCGATCGGCACGCCCTCGTAAGTGCCGTTGGGCGTGGTCAGGGTGGCGACTTGGCCGCCGACTGCGGCCATACGGTCGGACGCGGTCATTTCGTAGCCGTCGCGCACGAGCATGGCGTGGTTGCGTTCGGCGGCTTCGGCGAGAATCGGCATGACGGCTTCCTCATGCGGCTGCGGGCCGATGATGGCGGTGCAGTTCGGCTTGATGATGCCGGCCTTCTCGGTGGCGATCTGTTCGACGGTGTCGCCCAGCCACTGCATGTGGTCCATGTCCACCGGGCCGATGATGGCCGCATCCGCGTTGAGCACGTTGGTGGCGTCCCACAGGCCTCCCATGCCGACCTCGACGATGGCCACGTCCACGGGCGTGTCGGCGAACTTCCAGATGGCCATGGCGGTGAGCACTTCGAAGAAGCTCATCTTCGGCTTGCCTTGCTCCTCCATCTTGGCGTCCACCAGGCCACGAGATCCTTGGTCTGGTCCCAGATGTCGATGAAATCGTCATCGGACAGCTGCTGGCCGTCGATGGCGATACGCTCGTTGATCTTCTCCAGATGCGGCGACGTGTACAGGCCGGTGCGCATACCGTAGGCACGGCAGATGGCCTCGGCCATGCGTGCGGTGGAGCCTTTGCCGTTGGTGCCGGTGATATGAATCACGCGGAACGACTGCTCCGGGTGGCCCAGGATGTCGAGCATCAGGTTCATCCGGTCGAGATCCAGATTGGTGGTGTTATGCTCCGGCGGGCGGCTCATGATGTCCAGTTCGACGTCCCGCATGCTCTCATTGTTCCGATTCGGATGCTCGAATGACATATCCTCTTCTAACCTCTGCTCGTGTTGCTGTTGCGCCGTTCGGAGTGCGTATGCCACTTACGTGTTCGCGCCATTCTCGTCATGTCTACGCATGCCCGCATATATTCCGCTTCCGCATGCGCAGGAAGCTCCCCTTGCACAGGTTTGCCCCGCATGATTCGGGATTCTTGCCTTCACGCGTGGAGCCGCACTCCCTCAATTCCCTCTATCCTAGCCGCCGGGGTGGTTTATCGTGCGCGCACAGTGAAACCGTCTCATATGTCGCCGCCGCGCGGCAGTCTCTACCTGCAGCCACGCACAGTGAAGCCATCTCATATAGTTGCAATGCGGCTCTTGCCGTCGGCATCTCATTCTTAGTCGGCTGCAATCCAAAACTTGTATGTCCGGCGACGCTGATGCTATTCAGCGTCGGTACAGTGCCAGCTTCTGGCGGTACACCGACGCTATGATGCTCTTGCGAGTCGGTGGCTGGCCAAAACCTGGATTAATCCCGACTCCATCGCCTCTCAGTGTCGTCTCCTCGCCAAGGCATGCCATTCTGCCGTCGTTGAGAAATTTCAACGTCGTCAATCGACATGTCTTGCCCCGGAAACGACTCTCACAAACGTCCTCTACATCATCTTTTGAACTCGCAGAGGCTCATTCACTGTTATGACTGCTCTCACCGTCGCAGCCGTCCAAGCCCTGGATCTATGCCGCCAATAAATCGCAGCAAATCGTCGGCCACGATACAACCATTGGACTCACGCCGACGCTAGATTCCACACTCAGACAGAAGCCAGCCAATATCTGAACCAGCACCGACGGCGTACAAAGCATAAGCACCGTTAACCGTCAATTCGCCGCCCTCTACCAGCTACATCCGCCTTCGCCGATGATATCTTGTTCGAATCCCCAAAGCACGTTGTTCGAATGACATTACTGATGGTGGATAAGTTTTGCATGTTATCCACTATTCCGAATTAGCGGCCTAATACCTTGAAATTATCGGGAATATCTCACTCCAAGACAGCCAAGCTCCGAGGCTAGAACCACAATGGCTGAAATTCATACTTACGCTGCTTCGTTCCGGCTACGCTCGACGTCATGAAGACACACAAAGCAGTGGCCTCGCTCATATCAGCCGCGCAGAATGAGCTGAGATGCGTCTATTCAAGAAATGAAGCGGAACAGACCGCTCTACGCCGCCGTGCCCAGAGTGGTGAGTTGTTGAAAGTGTATGACGGCATTCCCAGTCTTTATGCAAATACTGCATACTGGGATGGTTTGACGCCGCCGGAGCGAACGTTGCACATGGCCCGCGCTCTTGCGCAAGAGCATCCTCAGTGGGTTTTGGCGGCTTGGTGGCAGTAAGTGCCTATGGATTCGAACATCAATGGCATTTGCATGATGACTGCATAACCATCGTGACTTCCGATCATGGATCTCGTCAATGCCATCAGCGCTTACGACATGTCTATATGCCCGATATGAACAATCCGAAGACACATTACGAGGCCTCCGGCCTATCCCTGATATCACCGGCTAGAACCTTGGTCGAGGCCGCTATAGACCTTGATTTTCGGTTTGCGTTGCCGATCTTTGACTCGGCTTGCCAAGGGAATAACCAAGGAAGAGATAGCCGCCGACTGCGTTCAATGGAGAATCGATTATGCCCGAGTATTCCGCCTGCTGCGCTATGCAAACGAAAGGAGCGAGAATGGTGGAGAATCCCTCGCGCGAGGCACCATCATCGAAGGTCGCTTCCTCACGCCGCGTATTCAGGTAACGGTGACCGACCCACAGACGAATACCGAGTACCGCGTTGATTTCGTATGGAAGCTCGATGACGGGCGCGTGATAGTGGCCGAATACGACGGCACACAAAAATACGTGGACCCAGCCATGACCGATAACCGCAGCATTCAGGAGGTGGTGGCCAAGGAACGCGCACGCGACGAGGGACTGAAACGAGCCGGTGCCACCGAAATCGTCCATTTCACATACGCTGACGTCATCGAACGCACTCCGCTGCGGGTAAAACTGATCAAAGCCGGGGTGCCTCAGGTGGAGACCTCCGCATAGCAGCGGTCCCGTGATGCGATGAACCTTCATCGCATGGGTTCACATGGATTCAGCCCGCAGAATATGTCAATATCAATCGGCAAGCTCCAGCCCAAGCCAATGCCCCTCTCCTTCCCTGCCGAGAACAATAAACGGGCCCGCATTCCAGCCCGCCGCACTCGCCATATGGGCATGTCCGGAAGACCGTCCAAATTCCGTACTTGGTTTTACCGTCAGCCGTCAATCGTGGCACATCGCATAAAGCCGACTAATATGAGGTGGGAATCGATGATTCGACAACAACTACATACAGGAGAGTGGCAATGGGTGAAGTGATCACCGCCAAGGACAAGGAATACGAGGCCGAGGAGCGCGCTACGGCACCGGGCGCGAACCAGTCGATGAGCGACCGCGTGAACAACCGCTCGCTGCGCCCGCAGTCGGCCGCATTCAAGGAGTTCATGAAGTCCGGCTGGGCCGACGATGATCCGGAGATCAATCCTCTCGAATCCTCCAAGTTCACGCCAGCCCGCCTTGAGGCGCTGGGCAAGGCCTTCCCGGGCGAACGTCTGGTCATTCCGGCCGGCCAGCCGAAGGTGCGCAACAATGATTGCGATTACATGTTCCGCCCGGACACCACGTTCGCCTACTACACCGGTCTGGGTTCCGATTACGAGCCGGCGCCGTGCTGGTCCTGAACCCGGTCGACCCCGACTCCCCCGAAGCCGCCGCCGGCAAGACGCACACTCCGGAACTGTTCGTGGCGCCGCGCGCCGACAACTCCACCGAGGACTTCTTCATGTCCGCCCACTACGGCGAATACTGGGTTGGCCCGCGTGCTGGCTCAAGGAGATGCAGGCGATGACCGGCATCGAAACCCACGACATCGCCCAGCTGGCCGACGCCCTGTCCAAGGACGTGGGTGCCGAAGCCGGCGCCGTACGCGTGCGCGTGGTCAGCGAAACCGACCCGCAAATCACTTCGATGGTTGAATCCATCCGCAAGGCCAACGGTTTCGCCGATCCGGACAAGAACTCCGCATCCGACGACAAGCTGCACGAGTTCGCCGCCGAGGCACGCATGGTCAAGGACGGCTACGAAATCAACGAGATGCGCAAGGCCGTGGACGCCACCAAGCATGGCTTCGACCGTCTGCTCTCCGCACTGCCGGCCGCGCTCGACAAGCCGCGTTCCGAGCGTATCCTCGAAGGCGCGTTCAACGCCGTGTCCCGTGAGCTGGGCAACGCCGTCGGTTACGACTCCATCGTGGCCTCCGGCCCCCACGCCCCGATTCTGCACTGGATGCGCAATACCGGTGTGGTGAAGACCGGCGACATGCTGCTGGTGGATGCCGGCGTTGAGGTCGATTCCCTGTACACGGCCGACATCACCCGCACCTTCCCGACCAACGGCAAGTTCACCGACTTCCAGAAGCGTCTGTACCAGGCCGTGCTGGACTCGCAGCAGGCCGGTTTCGAAGCCGCCAAGCCGGGTGCCACCTATTCCGACATCCACCACGCCTGCATGCGTGTGATCGCCGAGCGTCTGCACGATTGGGGTCTGCTGCCGGTGAGCGTCGAGGAGTCGCTGTCCCCGCAAGGCCAGCAGCACCGCCGTTGGCTCGCCTGCGGCGTGGCCCACCACTTGGGTCTTGATGTGCATGATTGCGCGCAGGCCCGCTATGAGTCCTATCAGGCGCGCCGATTCGCCCGGGCATGATCTTCACGATCGAGCCCGGTCTGTACTTCCGCGAGGATGATCTGCTGATTCCGCCGGAATACCGCGGCATCGGCATCCGCATCGAGGATGACGTGCTCATGACCGAGAACGGCCCCGAATGGATTTCCGCCGGCATCCCGAAGCAGATCGACGACGTCGAAGCCTGGATGGCCGAGCAGGCTGCCCAGGCGAAGTAACCTAAGCTCCTCTGATGAGGGAGCTTCTTTTCTACTAAGGAGGCAATGTGTCTACTCCGGAATTTGTGTTGGAATTGCGTAAGAAGATCGGCCATGATCTGCTGTGGCTCAATGGCGTGACCGGTTGTGTACTGAACGAACATGGTCAACTGCTGTTGGGCCGTCGTTCGGACACGGGCGAATGGGCGATGGTCTACGGCATCAACGAGCCGGGCGAACAGCCGGCGGACACGGTGGTGCGCGAAATCAAGGAGGAGACGGGCATCGATGCCCTCGTCACCGATTTGGTGGCCGTCACCTCGTCAGACAAGGTGCTGACCTACGCCAATGGCGACAACACCATGTACATGGATCATTCGTTCCTGTGCGCCCTGAAGCCCGGTGCAATGCCGAGCCGTTCGTGGGCGACGAGGAAAGCCTGAGCGTCGGTTGGTTCGATCTGGATGACCTGCCACTCCCCTGGCGGCCAGCACGAGCGAGCGGCTGGAGCTGTTCCATACTTACATCGAGAACAAAAAGCACGGCGACGCCCACGCCCTGTTCCAGTTCGATGGGCAGCAGTATTAGCGGATATAAAGTTAGCTCCCTCTGACGAGGGAGCTCCAATGCTATGCGATTACGCCTCTTGGGCTAGGAGCTCGTGGAGGTGGGCGCGGTGTTGCTGCTGTTCGCGCGGGTCGGGCACGGGCAGGGAGGCCAGCAGCTTCTTGGTGTACGGGTTCTCCGGGTGCTGCATAATCTGGTCGCATCGCCGTGCTCCACGATCTGGCCCTTATGCATCACCATGATGCGGTCGGCAAGCATATCGACCACCGCCAAATCATGGGTGATGAACAGGCACGCGAAGCCGATTTCCGCCTGCAGTCGCTTGAACAGCTCCAACACCTTGGCCTGCACCGACACGTCCAATGCAGAAGTCGGCTCATCGGCGATCAGCAGCGACGGCTTCAACGCCAAACCACGCGCCAAAGACGCCCTCTGGCGCTGGCCGCCGGACAGCTCATGCGGGAAACGGTTCATGTAGGCGCGCGGCAGCTGGACCATCTCCAGCAGGTCGCCCACATAGTTCTTGGCATCGGCCACGGAACCGTACTTGTGGTGCACGAGCAGCGGCTCGGCCACATTCTCCGCGATGGTCATCAGCGGGTTGAACGAGGAGCCCGGATCCTGGAACACGAAACCAATGTCCGCGCGCTTGGGCTTGAAGTCACGCTCCTTGACGCCGTTCATCTCGATGCCGAGCACGTTCAGGGAGCCGCCGGACACCTTCTGCAGGCCGGCGATGGCACGGCCGGTGGTGGACTTGCCGGAACCGGACTCGCCCACCAGGCCCAGCACTTCGGAGCGGTGGATGGTGAAGTTCGCGCCGTCCACGGCCTTGAAGTCGGGCTGCATGAGATGGCCCGGTACGTGATGGTCAGGTTCTTGGCCTCGACGGCGATCGGCTGTTCGCGCCAATCGGCCTTGCGCTCGATCGGTTTGCCCTCGCGGTCGCGCACGACCAGCTTCTGACCGATGCGCGGCACGGCACCCAGCAGTCGCTTGGTGTAGTCGTCCTTCGATGGTAGAAGATCTGCTCCACGTCGCCCTGCTCGACCACGTGGCCGCGGTACATGACGACCACCTGGTCGGCGATGTCCGCGATCACGCCCATGTTGTGGGTGATGATGAGCACGGAGGCGTCGAACTCGTCACGGGCGAGGCGCAGCAGGTCGAGAATTTCGGCTTGCACGGTCACGTCGAGGGCAGTGGTGGGCTCGTCGGCCAGAATCAGGCCGGGGTTCAGCACCAACGCCATGGCGATGACGATGCGCTGCTTCTGGCCGCCGGAGACTGGTGCGGGTAGTAGTCCACGCGGGTTTCGGCATCCGGGATGCGACCTTCTTCAGGATGTTGATGGCCTTGGCGCGTAGTTCCTTCTTGTCCTTCATGCCGTGGGCGCGCAGGCCCTCTTCAATCTGCCAGCCGATGGTGTACACCGGGTTCAGCACCGAATTGGGCTCCTGGAACACCATCGCGGCCTCGGAACCACGCACTTCGCGCAGCTGTTCGCCGCTCAGGGAGAGCACGTCCAGCGAATCGGAGCCATCGCGCTTGGACAGGTAGACGGCACCGGAGGTGGTGGCCGTCTCCGGCAGCAGCTTGATGATGGAGCGCGCGGTCACGGACTTGCCGGAACCGGATTCGCCGACCACGCCGACCACGGTCTTGCGCGGAATGGTGAAGTTCACGTCCTCAACGGCTTGATGGAGCCGGCGTCGGTCATGAAGGAGACGGACAGGTCCTTGATATCGGCGAGATTCTTGTTGTTTTCGCTCATCTCTCACTCCTTGCCTTCCGGCTTGCCCTCGCCGGTCCATTCGGAGGCGACGATGGTCGGGTCATGGTCGGTGACGGTGGCCGGCGGGTCGACGTTCGCGTCGAGTTCGGCAATCACCTCGTTGCGTGCGGTCGGCTTCTCGTTTGGGTCGACGGACGTGTCTTCGATCGATCCGACCACTTCGCCGGCGGACTTGCGGGCGCGCAGACGCGGGTCGGCCAGATCGTTGAGCGATTCGCCCACGAGCGTGATGCCGAGCACGATGAGCACGATGGCGATGCCCGGGAACACGGCAGTCCACCAGATGCCGGCGGTCACGTCGGAAACCGAGCGGTTCAGGTCGTAGCCCCATTCGGCGGCGGCGGTCGGCTCGATGCCGAAGCCGAGGAAGCCTAGGCCGGCGAGGGTCAGGATGGCTTCGGACGAGTTCAGCGTCAGGATCACCGGCAACGTGCGGGTGGAGTTCTTGAACAGGTGCTTGGTCATGATGCGCCACGTGGAGGCGCCGACCACGCGCGCGGACTCGACATACGCGGATTCCTTGATGCGGATCACTTCGGCGCGAATTGTGCGGAAATACTGCGGGATGTACACCACGGTGATGGAGATGCCGGAAGCCAGAATGCCGCTCCACAGGCCGGACTGGCCGTGGGAGATCATGATGGCCATCAGAATGGCGAGCAGCAGCGAGGGGAAGGAGTAGACGGCGTCGGCGATCATCACCAGAATGCGGTCCACCCAGCCACCGTAGTAGCCGGAGACCAGGCCGAGCAGCACGCCGGCGAAGATGGAGAGCAGCACGGCCACGACGATGGCGATGACGGCGGTGCGTGCGCCCCACACCACACGGGAGAACACGTCGAATCCGGCGGCGGTGGTGCCCAGATGTGTTCGGCGGAGGGTGCGGCCTGCGCCGGGAAGGACGTGCCGTCGGCGGCTTGATCTGGGCGTGGCGTAGGGGGCGATCAGCGGGGCGAAGAGGGCCACGAGCAGGAAGAACGCGGTGATCGCGAGACCGGTGATCAGCATGCCCTTCTGCCAGCCGACCGCCACGCGCAGTTCCTTGATGATCGGGATCTTGGTCCAGAACGGCGTCTTGGTGCTGACGTTGAGCTTGGTAAGGCGGTCGTCACCGGGGACGGTGATCTTGTCTTGGGATGCGGTGGTCATCTCAGTACCTCACTCTCGGGTCGATAAGCGCGGCGATGACGTCGACGAGGAAGTTGACGACGGCCACGATGATGGCGATAAGGATCACGATGCCCTGCACGGCCACGAAGTCACGGGCCTTCAGGTACTGGGACAGCATGAAGCCCAGGCCCTTCCATTCGAAGGTGGTTTCGGTCAGGACCGCACCGGCGAGCATCAGGGCGATCTGCATGCCCATGACGGTGATGATCGGGATCAGGGCCGGTCGCCAGGCGTGCTTGTTGAGCAGGCGCTTTTCGGAGACGCCGCGCGAGCGGGCAGCCTCGACGTAGCCGGAATTGTAGGTGGAGATGACGTTGGTGCGTACCAGACGGATGAACACGCCGGCGGTCAGGAGGCCTAGGGCGACGGCCGGCAGCACGGCGTGGCGCAGCACGTCGACGAGCACGTTCATGTCGCCGAGCTGGATGGCGTCGATGATGTAGAAGCCAGTCGGCGATACCAGACGGGTGAACTGCATTTCGGAGTTCAGGTCGGAGCGGCCGGAGGCTGGAAGGATGTTGAGCCAGACAGCGAAGATGAGCTTCAGCACGAGGCCGAGGAAGAACACCGGGGTGGCGTAGCACAGGATGGCGAAGGTGCGGATGCCGGCGTCGGCGGCACGGTCGCGTTTGCGGGCGGCGAGTCGGCCTAGGCCGATGCGACAATCAGCGCCACAATCAGGGCGAGGAAGGCCAGTTCGAATGTGGCGGCGCCGTAGTGCGTAAGAATGCTGATCACCGGCTGGTTATCGGTCAGCGTCGTGCCGAGGTCGCCGTGCAGCAGGCCGCCAAGATAGTCGACGTATTGCACAATCAGCGGGCGGTCATAGCCGGCCGCGTGGATGCGCTGCTGGAGTTCGGCGGGTGTCAGGCGGCCGCCCAAGGCGGCGGAAATCGGGTCGCCGGTGGCGCGCATCACGAAGAACACGATGGTGACCAGAATGAAAACGGTGGGAATAATGAGAAGGAACCTCGTCAGCACGAAGCGGAAGAAACTACCTGACAGTCGGTTCTTCTTCGTCTTGGCTTTCGCCGGAGTGGTGCTGGAGGTCGCTATGGCGCTGTCTGACACGCGATGCTCCTTGGTGTTGGTAATCGGTATATAAGCAATAAAGGCTCCCCTCTCCGAGGGGAGCTGGCGGCGAAGCCGACTGAGGGGAGTCATACGAGTTGGGCTCCTTCAGTCTGCCGTCGGCAGACAGCTCCCCCCCCTCAAAGAGGGGAGCTCATGCTGGATCAGCCCTTGGTGACGGAGGCATAGCGGAAGCGGAAGGAAGCGTCGAGGGTGACACCCTTCACGGAGGTGCCGGTGACGGCGACCTGGGCACCCTGCAGCAGCGGATGGTGGAGAGGTCTTCGGTCTCGAGCTTCTGAATCTGCTTGAGGATGTCTCCACGAGCGGACTCGTCCTTCTCGCCGGCCTGCTTGACGATCAGATCGTTGACTTCCTTGTTGGAGTATCCGTTGTTCACGAAGTTGCCATCGCGGAAGAACGGGGACAGGTAGTTGTCCGGGTCGGAGTAGTCCGGGAACCATCCAAGCTGATAGACCGGGTACACACCGTCGGAATCGTCGGTAACCACACGATCCTTGTTGTACTGGGTCCATTCGGTGGACTGCAGGTCGACCTTGAACAGGCCGCCTGCCTCAAGCTGGGACTTCAGGGCAGCGTATTCGTCGGCGGAGACGGAGCCGTAGTGGTCGCTGTTGTACTGGAGCTTGAGGTCGACCGGGGTGGTGACGCCGGCGTCGGCGAGGACCTTCTTGGCCTTCTCGGTGCTCGGCTTGCCGTTGCCGTCGCCGTAGGCGGACTTCAGCGTGTCATCGTGACCGGCCAGGCCGTCCGGGATGAAGGAGTACATCGGGGTGTAGGTGCCTTGTAGACCTTGGTGGAGAGCTCTTCGCGGTCGATGAGGTTGGCGACGGCCTGGCGCACGGCCTTGGCCTTGTTGGCGTCGGCGTCGGGCTGGGATTCGCCGTAGGGCTGAATCTTGAAGTTGAAGGCGATGAAGCGCTCCTCACCGCCCGGGCCCTTGACGACCTTGACCTTGGAGTCCTTGGAGAGGTCCTCGATGTCGGTCGGGCTCAGGGAGCGGTTGGCCACGTCGATCTGGCCCTGCTGGACGGCCATCTTCAGGTTGGAGGCGTCGGCGAAGTACTTGACCTGCACGGCGGAGTTCTTGGCCGGGGTCAGGCCCTTGTAGGAGTCGTTCTTGGCGTAGGCGGCGGACTCGTTGATCTTGAAGGCGGTCAGCGTGTACGGGCCGGCAAAGGCCTTCTTGGAGACGATGGTGTCGGCGTCGGTGAGCTTGTCGGCGTCGAAGGTATCCTCATCGACGATCGGGCCGGCGGGGCTGGACATGACCTGCTTCAGAGTCACGTCAAAAGGCACGGAATCCTTGAACACCACGGTGGTGTCGTCCTTGGCGGTCACGGATTCGACGTTGGCGAGCAGGGAGCTCGGGCCGTTCGGGTCGTTGATCTTCTTGATGCGATCGTAGGAGAACTTGACGTCGGAAGCGGTCAGGTCGTTGCCGTTGGCAAACTTCAGGCCGTCCTTGAGCTTGACGGTGAATTCGGTGCCGTCATCGTTCCAGGTACCGTCATCGGCGGCGATGTCCGGGCTCAGTTCGGAGGTGTTGTAGTCCTGGGCGTACAGGAACGGGAACACCTGGATCTGCACGGCGTATGAACCGTTGTCGTAGGAGCCGGCGGGGTCCAGGCTGGTGATCTTATCGGTGGTGCCGATGGTGATGGCGTTGCCGGAATCGGCACCTGCGGTGGTGTCATCCTTCACACCGCCGCAGGCGGTCAGGGATGCGATGGCGGCCACGGAGACGGCGGCGGCCAGAATCTTCTTGGAATTCAACAGGAATCCTCTCTCATAACTTGTTTCCACGTCATCACTGCGGGCGTGGATTACCGCCTGACTATGGTGCGGATGTGTTACCTCTGCGTTTCCATAGTCATCGACTTATGTTTCGCTTGTGGCGACCAAGGCCGGTTTTATGCGGTATCGAGCAGTATTACGGATTCTTGTATTACGACGTGAATAACGGTCACATGGTGAGACAAATATACTATCATCTCACCATGTGACCATGTTCGTAGACGAATGCCTTCCATTCGTCAACCGGTCGGCCTACTGCTACTTGAGCTTGCGGCCCGCGCACCACACCTGTTCGACCGTCCAGTCGGCCGGGTCCGCAAGGTTGAAATCGGCGGCGAAGCCGGGGGCGATGAGCCGATCGGCGCCCCGGTGACCGGTCGGCCGGTCGAAGCCGAACGCCTTGG
>ENA-OQEX01000761-OQEX01000761.1-human-gut-metagenome-genome-assembly--contig:-NODE-761-length-14953-cov-9.810198_pt1 | contig 14953 bp, 20 predicted proteins | sample MGYA00242802_ERZ504649 | MGnify/ENA primary metagenome ERZ504649 (study PRJEB26092, sample SAMD00036194) | human gut metagenome | host: Homo sapiens | study: EMG produced TPA metagenomics assembly of... | reverse complement strand
TTAACCACTACCCATCCGTATTCTCATTTTTCAAAAAGAAAACGGTCGGACTTGAAATATGTTATTTCAAAACCGCCGTTAAGGCTACTGTATTTTGTTTTGGCGCATGAATATCCAGCCGCCGAAACAACGGTTTTTTTATTCCGTTGCGGGTGGCTACTCTTTCATCGTTCTCTGCCCATTTTGGAATTAGAAGTAATTAAGCGTTTCCGTTCTTTTACTTTCACGACAGTTTCTAATTCTTTATGACATCTTTGGCAATCCAAATTTGAACTTTGTTTCCGCTGGCTAATAAATCGTAAGCAGTCAAAAGAACTTTTTCGGCATATTCAAAGTCTGTTTTTCCTATTTCTCTTAGCGCCCATGAAACAGCTTTCTTTATATGGTCATGTTCATAACAAGAATTTTCGTATACCAATTTCAAATAGATGTCAAGAGTTTCCTTTGTCATGCTTTTATCATGTATAGTAGACGCAGCAATTAAAACAAACGAAGCCCGTTTCTTATAGATATGGTCAGCAGCTATCCAATTAAAAATAAAGTCCTCATAGTAATCTAATTTTATAATTAAATTCTTACATAAATGATCGCACAAGTCCCATGATAAAACTTCTGACATAAGTGTGTCAATTTGGTCGTAAGATAAACATTTATGATCGAATATTAGCACTGCAAGCAAACGAGCCTCGTGGTAATGGGTATTCCATAATTCAAAGGCCAATTCATTAGATTTATCCAGCTTTTTTGCAAATTTCCGCAGTGTAGATGTTGATACACCAATGCAAAATTTTTCTGGTATCCCCATTTTTATAACATTTTCTTTATATTTTTCTGAAGCCTCAGATTTTAGATAATCAATAATTTCTTTGCTATTCATAATTACCTTTCAATTTTCTCGCCAAATCTTTAACATATCTTGCCTGTTGCTTTTTCAAATAGGCCTTAACAAATGGTTTCATTAAAACTTTTTTTGCAGTTACATCCTCAGTAAAATCAATTTCTGTTTTTTCGCCCTTTTGAGTAAAAATTCCAATCCAATGACCTTTTATATTGCTATTTTCCATGTCAAACTCCCATCGCTTGTATGGTTCAAAAAGGGTAATTGTAAATGTAGTGGCGTAGCCATTTTTTGTATATTCTATAAACTGTTGGTCACTTATAATTTCAGTTTTACTTAAATCAGTACGCCATATATAATTTTTTACATCAGTTATAACATTCCAAACTGTTTGAACATCATTTTCAAAAACAGCTTTAATATTTGATCTTGCCATAAATTACTTCTTCTCGTTTCGGATAGATAACCAGTATTCATACTCAGCATTTTCCGGATCAGCCTGTATATAGCGTTCAATATCTGGAGCATTTCCATATTCAAATCCAGAGAATGGGAGCCACTCAGTAATGACACGGCGTTCTAAGTCTTGCAAAGATACATTTGTTCCTTTCCCCGAGAAAATTGCCCATTTTGACGCAGGAATAATTAACTTCTCAAATTCAAATTTTGCTGTTTCAGATGTTGCAACTGCAATATAGTATTTCCATGTCTCATAATCCCCGCAAACACTTATCCCCAGCAAATCGCAAACTTCGCCTTTGTCTAAGGAATTAAGTTTTGCAAGAGTACCATCCTGTACAGCGTTATCCCAAAACTGTGGAACAGTACAAAAATTTTTTTCCAGAGATTTATCCAATAACATAGAGACACCTGCTACTTCAAAAGCAGATCGTTCCTCAATCCGATAAGTTAGTTCTTCTGTTCCTGTGATAGTCAGCTTGAAACTAATTGGAGGGTATGTTTTTAATAGTGTTCCCTTTTTTCTTGCCTCAGAGGGGGTAATCCCGTGGAGACATTGAAATGCTCGGCTAAATGCCGTTGGGGAAGAATAGCCATATTTCAAAGCAACATCTATGACTCGCTCTCCTTTTTGAATATCCGCCACAGCTAACGACAATTTTCTTCTGCGTATGTATTCGGATAAAGGAACATTATTCATAAAGGCAAACATTCTCTGAAATTGATAAGTAGAGCAACAAAGCATTTTTGCCAGTTCGTCATACTCTATGGTTCCTGTCAGATGATCTTCGATATATCTAATCGCAATATTAAGCTGTTTTACCCAATCCAAATTTATTTCCTCCCTTATCATAGCGAATATAATTGCTATTTTCCTCTCAATGTTTGCACAAAATGAGAGATGAATTGCTATAAGGAAATTATAATTCACTTATTTGGTCCGGGCAAGTCAATCTGAACGAATAGATGAAATTAAATACTACTAGATGTAAAATTTCATTACATTCTCATAATCTAACACGAAATGTAGAATGATATAGGGTGATATGAGAATGAACCAAAATGAAAGAAGGTTTGACTTTCACGGCCTCGGGCTGGCACTCAAAAGAGCCAGAGAAGAAAAGGCTGGACACAAGCCTATGTTGCGGAATTAGTAGACCGTGACTCCCGTACCATTATGAATATTGAGAACAAGGGTCAGTATCCCAGCTTCGACCTTTTTGTTAAACTCATTACCATGTTTAACGTCTCAGTTGACCAGTTTATTCATGCGGACGGAGGAGCAAGGTCAAGCTCTTGCAGAAAGCGCATTGATGTGCTCCTAAACTCCATGAATGAAAAAGAACTTGTCGTCATAGAAGCTACAGCCGAAGCATTAAGAAAGCCAGAGAAACGGAGGTTCCAGAATAAGGGCCTCTGTTTTTTTGCGCCATTTTAGGGGCTGCCGCTAAGTGGCAAGCAATGCCTCTGTGGCCACAAGTGGCACAAAGGCGGCTTGTGGGGCTCGCCCCAAACCCGTATCTTCGGGCCAACATGGCCCGAAGTGTCAGCGTCGCTTTGCTCCTTATTTTCATAACCTTAACGCTCCTTTTCCTGCTTTCTTCCCGGCTCGGTGTAGCCCATCAGAGTGTCAATGTTCGCCTTGATCGTGACGATCTCCTGCATATCCCGTCGTGCCTTCTGGTATTCTCCATAGAGCTGTTTTTTCTTTGCTGTGAGCTTGCGGCCTTCCTCCTTCAGCACATCCATTTTAGGGAGCTTCGCCCCACCCAGCAGAGAGCGCATTTCCGCTTGTGCAGCCCGGTACAGTTCAAGGTCGGCCTCATGCTCCGCAAGGAATTTCCGGCTGTACTTCGTCGCCTTATACTGCTCAAAGACTGGGCGGGTTTTGGCATACTGAACCGTTGCGGCCTTTAGCCCGGCATTGGTTTTCATGGCCTGTTCCGTCTGCTTGACCTGTTCGGAAATAACATGGAAACGGTCTGCCGCCTCGGTGGCTTTCTTCGCCAACTGCTCATAATCGGTCAGGTTATTGTCCTGTATATAGGCAAGAGCGGCGGCCATCTGCTTAATGTTAAATACCTTCGCCCAGCGTTCATATCCCGGCCCCTTACCGGCAGCCAGCTTCGCTTGAATATCCACCGCCAGACTGATTTTCCGCTCCGAGTGCCCGGGGCGTTTTTCTTTGCCCTCAATGGCGGCCAGAACATCTTGCAAGTCGTAGCCGTCCCCCAGCGTGGAGGCACGCAGACGGGTGAAGCGTTCCTGTCCCTGCCCGGTCAGCCGGAAGCTGATACCGCCGCCCCGAACCGTCTTGACCTCATACCCGGCCCGCTTCATCAAATTGAGAAATTCGTCCAGATCAGCGGGGCGTTCCGCCAGCGCAGTATCAATAGCAAGGCGCAGTCGGTCCTGATAGGAAAGCGGTCCTTTCCGGTCTTTCTGCCACTCCCCATAGTTCCGATACTTGCTCTTGCTCCGGGGCTTCGGGTTCTCCACGATGGACAGCCCGTTTTCAAGGCACAGCCTGTCAGAGAGCCGCCGAAGGGCGAAGCTGGAGCCCCAAAAATTTCGGAATTTCCGGGTGCAGTCAAGGGTGGTGGAGTTGTAATAAATGTGACAATGGATGTGCTGCTTATCGGTGTGCGTGGTAACGATAAAAGCGTGCCGCCCCTTTGTCCAGCGCATAGCCAGCTCATAGCCGATACGGTTCGCCTCCTTCGGGGTGATCTCGCCCGGATAGAAGGATTGTCGTATCTGATAGCACAGCACATTATTTTCTTTCTTCTGTTCCCGGCCCGTCATAGCGGCATAGCTGGCCTTTGCCAAAAGGAACTCGTCCGCCACGGTGGCCGGATCACATTCATAAGCGGAGATATACTTTCCGCTTGCTGTTTTCTCCGGGTCCTTGCCATAGTCCAGACAATCCCGGATAGCCTCAGCAATCGTTTCGCCTTCGCCCGCATGGCGCTGTAACAAAGTTGTGGTAGCCAAAAATCATTCCTCCTTTCCATGAGAAAGGGGCGGCCCATTCAGACCGCCCCGACTTCGGGCCAGTATGGCCCGAGGCTGCTTAACTTGCCAGAAACCGGTACAGAGCGGATTTGCCTCCGTCCAGCGCCCAAAGAAGGGAGCCCGCCGCCGCTTGCAGTCCATACGGCGAAAGAAGGAAGGCAAGAAACAGAAATACAATCCCGCCTATGGGCGTCGGCGTGAAAAAGAGGGCGATACCCAACACCGTCAGGATCACGGATGCAATCGTCAGCAGGAATGCGCAAATATCAAACAGAAACACCAGCAGAGCAGCCAGAAGGGACAGCGCCAGCGCGAAGGGCACAACTAATATTTTCAGCAGTATCTTCATCATCAAAACCTCCTTTATTCTTTCTGTCTCTATTTTATCATGCCTGCTCGGGAACATAAATGTTGCGAAAGATTAGTGAATCCTGTCCTAAAACTTCGGGTCATGCTGGCCCGAAGCTTGATGGTTTTATCTAAAAAGTTATGATATAATGAAATCAATATTTTGGTTAGACGAGGTGATGAACATGGGGAACATCAGAGACGACTTTACTTCAGCAACAAAGGAATTACTGGCAAATCGGGTTGGTAGAAGATGTAGTAATCCTGCTTGCCGAAAGTTGACTTGTGGGGCAAATACCAATCCTGAAAAAATTACAAATATAGGGGTAGCAGCTCATATCTGTGCAGCGGCTCAAGGCGGTCCACGCTATGACGCTTCTATGACACCCGAAGAAAGAAAGTCGTTTGAAAATGGAATTTGGTTATGCCAGTCTTGTTCTAAATTGATTGATACGGATATTACTCGTTATCCTAAAGAACTGCTACAAAGTTGGAAGCAACTTGCAGAACAGACAGCAATTTTGGAAGTCGAAACTACTTCTTCCACACCTGCCTTTGAAAAAGATAAAGAGCTTGTCCAATTTTATTTGGAGTGCTTTGATCGTCCAGCCTTTCAAGATGACATTTATCAAGAAGGTCGAATGGAGGATTTTGATAAAGCGATTGAAGATACGCTAATTGCCTTGAATACAGGGGTACTAAGAACTCGTGATGGCTCCATATTAAAACAGGCTGATGGAAAATCTTCTGTCCAAAACTCTTTATGGAGAGAAAAACTCTATACTATCACTGATATGCTAACAGCAATTCGCAGACGATTGAAAATAGCCAAAAAGGAAAAAGCCTATTCGACATATGGCACAGGCGAAGATGTCGCTTATTGTTTCTATGATCGTGAGCTTGCTGAATGGCTTAATTCTACACGAGAAGAAATACTAAAAATTCTATCGTCTATTTGTAAAGAGGCTGGACTTCGGGAATTACATTTTCGGAAACATAGATATAGATGGTAAAAAGAACAAGGCGCAGGTCCCAACATCGGAACCTGCCGCCCTCGTCTTACTTTGCCACCAGCTCGGAAAGCTCCCGCAGCACCTTTGACACCTCGCCCCACAGTTTTTCATAGTCCCGCTTCAATCCGTCGATTTCCTCCGGGTACACGCCATAGGTATGTGCGTGTATGGCAACCTGATTGAGATTGTTAGAACAGCGCCGTTGCAGAGAGATCAACTCTTTTACAGGTGCAAGGTCGATGTGCAGGATATATCCATTCAGAGCCATTTTCCGCACATAAGCCCCGGCGTTGGAAATGCCCGCCTCAGCCATCCGTTCATGGATGGCTGCCAGCTCGTCCGGCGTTACCATAACGTGCAGATGGACATTCCGCTTGCGGTTCTCCATCAGCGTTCCAACTCCCGGCCTTTCCGGCGCTCTTTGGGCTCCTTTACCTTATCAAGCGGTTTTGCGTCCAACTCCGGGGGCGTGGGTGGGATAGACGTGTTGTTGGGTACGCCGTCGATCATGTTGCAGTTCTGCTCCGTGGAGAGCTCGGCGGTTTTCAGATAGTTGTCTTTTTCGTGCATGGCGATCCTCCTTTATCGTTCCTCATGGTTTTTATGGCTCCGCTTCTGGCCGGGCTCCTTCGGGGGTTCCTGCCTCTGGTTCCTTCTTTGAGCCGGGCGGTAATGGATGGGCGCACCCGGTCAGGATTGCCCGGTGCTGGTTTCAGTTCATAATCCTCCATCTGCTTTTCGGTCAGCGGCTTTGCGTAGGTCAGTTCGCCCCATGCCATCAGCCTGCCGTCTGCCACAGGACGCCGCCTGTCGTCATCGTAGTTGACGATGGAAAGAGGCTGGTTATCCGGCGGCTTCGGGTAAGTTCCTATGTCCACGGGCCGCTGGGTGGAATAATAGCGGTAAACGCCCTCCGGTCCCAGCTCGGTATGCTTGACCGCCGCATGGTAAAACTGCTGATAGTCGTCCACCCGGCGGTCAAAGTCCCTCTGCGCCCACGCCTGACTGGTTCCATAGCGGCCCCAGTAGTAATCCCGATGGCCGTTTTCCCCCTCGGTAAACTGCCAGGTCACAAAGGGGCTCGGCGCTCCCGGATTATGCCCCAGCGCAAAGCCGTGTCCGGTTTCAAAGGTGGCAGCTTTCAAAATCACATATCCTTGTACTGTCTCCAAGAGATTCCTCCTTTCTGTGCCTCGGGCCAACATGACCCGAAGTGCTGGATGTTACGAAATAAGAGGGCAGACCGGGGAGGAATGTAATAAGATATTCCCACCCCGGAAACACCCTCAAAAAAGCCCGGAATGTCAAGCCTTTGGAGGCGGCAAATCGTAACAGCCGCCCGGCCTTTTCTCCCGCATTTTCCTCATGCGTTCCCGGCTTTTCCGTCGGTTCCCTTCGGCCTTGCAGGCGTCGGAGCAGTAGGCTTGACGCCCCTCGGGCAAAAATGCCTTTCCGCAGACCGCACAGGCCCGCAACTCCGGGGAGATGCCTTCCGTTGTCAGCGCCGCTTGAAGCTCCGGGTTAAGGGGCAGGACAGCCTCACGGAAGTAACGGCAGTACGCCCCTGTCCAGCACTTGTGCAGCATATAGCAGGCACAGTCAAGAGGAAGGCACAGGCCGCTTTCCCGGTCATAGTTGGCGCACATCCCCGTGACCAGAGTGCGGATTTTCTTCTTCTCGTCACGGGTCAGCTCCCGGGCGTCCATTTATGACTTCGGGCCACGATGGCCCGAAGGGCGGGGCTCCACGATCAGCGCCCGGAACTTCTTCCGGCACTGTTTTTTCTTTCCTTTGCACTCCTTGTAATAACGGCATCCCTTACAAGGGTCGTCATTGTTCCAGCCGGGGTGCGGTACTTCCTTCATCATTCGTTCAAAAGGGCTGCTTGTAAAATTCATTCTCATTCCTCCGTATCTTCCTCCCACGGCGGGGTATCTTCGTCCTCGGGTTCCTCTGCGATCTCCTCCAGCTCCCCGTCCTCATATTCGCAGTAATCATCCTCCAAATCCGGGGCTTCATGCTTCGGCTTGTAAATCTTGAAATAGTAACCAATTCCACCGCCGGCCAGCACCACCGCACCGATCAGGAGCAGAGAGAGAAGGGGGCTGTCCTTTTTCTCCAGCTTGGGTTCCGGTACTTCCTCCACCGGTTCGGTGGGCTTTGGCTCTGGCTCAGGGGTCACTTCTTTGGGCGGTTCCTTGCCCTGTTCAGCAAGAGGCAGAAGGTCGTCTGTGGTAACGGTATTGAGGAAATAGACGTTCTCGCTGGTTTTCTGTTTGTCGATCACCAGATAAAACACGCTCTCGTCTGCTGTGGTGATGGTGTAGAACTCCTTTCCATCCTCGTCGGTGGCGTTGTCCACCACGGTTCCCGTCCCGTCCGGGGTAAAGGGTTCTGGGTTTCCGGCTCTGCTTCGGTTTCTGCCGGGGAGGGAACTGTCTCCGGCTGCGGCTCGCTGCTCTGTGCATAAGCCGGGACTGTAAAGATCAGGCAACACAAAAGGCTGGCAGCCATCGCCGCCAGCCTGCGAAATTTAGTTTTCTTCATGGGCCGTGTCCTCCTTTTCGGGTGCCTCCGGCTTCGGGTCAGTATGGCCCGAAGCGGTAAGGCTGTTTTTGGGGTCATTCAGAAAAGCCATAAGCTGGGCGGGCGTCAGTTTGAGGGAGCGCACCGCCTGCACGATCTGGCTGTTTTCTTCCTCCTGTTTCTGCTTTTCCAGCTCCCGGATTTTGGCATGCCATTCGGCGGCCTTCTCCCGGGCTTTTTCCAGTTCCTTATCGAGCTTGTCGATTTTGTTCATGCAAGGACTCCTTTCCTCTGGCTCACAAACGCCCGAAGGCATAGAAATGTGTCTGCCAGTAGCTTGAATTGATGTTTGCGTATTGGATGGGCGAACCACAATGGAGCATCATCCCGTCGCCCACATAAATCCCCACATGGGATACAGGGCCGGGGCTGTCATAGGTTCCCGTGAAAAAGATAATGTCGCCGGGCTTTGCCTCGGAGGGGGAAATGATAGCGCACTGGTTATAAATGCCCTGCGCCGTGGTACGGGGCAGGTTGTGGACGCCGCTGGCCGTGTACACCCAGCAGACAAAGCCCGAACAGTCAAAGGAGGTGGACGGGCTGGAGCCGCCCCACACATAGGGCCAGCCGATGTACTTTGTGGCTTCTTCCATGAGCGCCGCAAAAGCCGGGTCATCCAGCGCCTCGCCGGGTATCTCATAGCTGGGGCCGGTATCTTCGCCGCCGTTGTAAATCCCTTCCCACAGATAGGGTTTGTTGCCTTTGAGCTGCTGCATAACGGTGTAGATTTCCCGCTGCTGTTCGTTAAGCCTCGGCAGGATCACGGCGGGCAGCGTCTTGTTTGTGAGGGTCACATTGAGAATGTAATACTCATAGGGGACTTCCTCGGTGGTGGTTTCCCCGGTCTCCGTCGGTGCTGGTTTCGGTGCGGTAGCGTATCTCAACTTCCTCCGTCAAGGTCAGTTCATACTGTGCCTCGAAAATCTCCCGCAGCTCGTCCTGCACCTGTTCACGGAAATACACATGGTACTTTGCCGAGAGATAGGACGCCAGCTCATAGGGGTTATGGCCGATCTCGTCCACGGAATAGCGGTACTCGTCATAGCCGGGATGGGTGCTTTCGATGTTCGCTACCGTCTGCGCCAGCTCGTTTTCCAGCGCTGTGTAGTCCTCGTCCACCCCCAGCAGGTCCGTATCCTCCGAGGCGTAGGAGGTGCCGGATAACGCATTGGCAAGGCCGCTGCCAAGCGTGGGGAAGATGGAGCTTACCGCCGACACAAGAAAACAGAGCAGCAACAGCAGGAGCAGGACCAGCACCGCCACGGGATGACGGGTCACAAACTGCGCCGCCCGACGGGTCGCAGTTCCCGAAGCGGCAGCGGTTTTCTTTGCGGCCTTTGCGCCTGTTTTGCAGCCGCCTTTGCTTCTTTGGAATACCGGCGTTTCAGTTTCCATTTCTGCTGCACACGGGAAAGCGGATTGCTGGCAAGCTCCGGGTGATCGGAGGCCATCTTTTGAAAATCCACATTGGCCCGGGCTTTTATGTCCTTCCGTTCCCACTTTGCCACCTTCCGGGCCGGGTGTTCCCGGTATCTCCGTTTGGCATACCGGGTCAGTTTCCGGGCTCCGGCCTCGGCCACAAGTTCCGACTTATGGGCTCCTTCCACACCCACATTTTCATGCTCAACTTCGTGGATTTTGTTGTGGAGATAAAACCATGCTTCGGTGCGGGCTCCCCGGACAGCTTTCTTCGCAAGCCCCGGCGGCTTCTTCGCTGCCCGTTTTGCCTCGGTCTTGTCCAGTTTCTCCCGGGCCTTTCCCAGCTTTTCCCCGGCGTGTTCCGCTTTTGCCTGTGCTTTCTGGTACTTGTCCTTTTTGCTCCCGGCCTTCTCGGCGGAGCCTCCGGCTCCTGTGCCTTGCCGGTATCCTGCGGCCCGCCCGCTTCATCTTCCTGCCTCATGCGGTCAGAGGGACGGCTTTTGCGGCTGTCCTCTTGAAACTTGCCGCTTTTGGACTTCGGGCCATCGTGGTCCGAAGGACTGTCCTGCCCGGTATCCTCGTCCTCAAACCGCAGGCATCGGGACGGTGCGGGGGAAGGTCCTTCCCGTTCAGCCGGTCCGGGGCGATTGCTCCCGGTATCCTCCGTTGGCCCCGGCCTTTGAAAATTCCGTTTATCCGGTTTCTTTCCGATGATGTATCCCTCCTTTCCAAACCTCGGGCCATCATGGCCCGAAGTGCGTTATGCCCGGTTCATTTCCTGTTTTTTGTCCTCCGGGCGGGTGGTCATAATGGCGTACAGCTCGGTATTCTGCGGGAAGCGGTCAACAAACGGGATGGTGGTATTCCCGAAGAACAGCAGCCCTTCGCCGGAATTGGTATGGGTCACATAGGAAAGCTGGTGGGGGCTGATCCCAAGCTGTTTGGCTAAAATCTGCCGGTCCCCCTGTGCCTGCGAGAGCAGCACAAGGAAGTCTGAGTTTTCAAAGATGTTCTCAATCTCCGGGCTTGCCAGAAAATCCTTTACGTTCTGCGTTAAAGCACTCGGAACGCACCCTTTTTTTCGCAGCATTTTCCAGATTGCCACACAATAGCTTGCCGTCAGACGGTCACGGAGCAGCACATGAAATTCGTCGAAGTAACACCATGTAGCGATACCGCGCAGGAAATTCATGGACACCTGCGAGTTTACCAAGTCCTGCATAATGAGCATGGCAATCGTCCGAAGCCCGGCCCCCAGCTTTTTTAAGTCAAGGCATACCAGACGGCGGTTTAAGTCCACATTGGTTTCATGGTTGAACACGTTAAGGGAACCCGACACATAGATTTCAAGGGCAGTTGCCAGCCGTACCGCCTCGCCCTCCGGCTGGGAACAGAGCAGGTCATACAGGGTTTGGAGGGTCGGCATTTTGCTTGTTTCCGGGTCCTGCAAATGTTCCCGGTACATCTGGCGTACACAGCGGTCAATGACGGTCCGCTCCACCGGCTGCAAGCCATCCTTGCCGCCAACGATCAGCTCCATCAGCGACAGGATAAAGTCGGCTTTCAGCGCCATCGGGTTTTCCTCGTCAAAGCTCAGGTCAATGTCCATCGGATTGATGTGGTGGGGGCTGTCCGGGGCGATCTCGATGACCTGTCCGCCCAGCCGCTTGATAAGGGGCGAGTATTCGCCCATCGGGTCCACCACGATAATCCGGTCACGGGTGGCAAGGAACACATTCACAAGCTCCCGCTTTGCGGCAAAGGATTTGCCGGAACCCGGCACACCGAGGAACAGGCCGTTGGGGTTTTTGAGCTTCTTCCGGTTTGCCATGATGACGTTATGGGAAAGAGCGTTGAGCCCGTAATAGACGGCCTCGCCGTCCATGCGGAGCTCCTGCGTCATAAAGGGAACGAAAATAGCCGTGGAGCTGGTGGTCATGCCGCGCTTGATCTCAATGCCGTTATGGCCCAGCGGAAGGCTGGAAAGAAAACCATCCTCCTGCTGGAAGTCCAGCCGCTTCAAGGTGCAGTTGTATTTCTGGACGATACCCGACACCGTGAACAGATCATTGTCCAGCTCCCGGCGGGTCGGGGCCATGTTTACCACAAGGAAGGTCAGAAGGAACATTCGCTCATTCCGGCTCTGTAAATCTTCCAAGAGGGTCTTTGCGTCGTTGCTGTACGTTACAAGGTCGGGTGGAAGTATGTCCATGTCGTACCCTGACCGGGCTGCCTTCTTTTGTTCCTCCACCTTCATCTTGTCAATGTCGGAGACTTTGGCCTTGATGGATTTTACGGCGGCGGCCTGATCGACGGTCTGGATATGGAGGGTAATGGTCATTTCCGCGTCCATTTCCAAAAGCTCCGCCAGCAGCTTGTCGGAAAGCTCCGAAGCCAAAATCTGCAAATAGGAGGCCGCGCCCCATGTGGTTCCTACCCGGAACAGACGGCTGAACCGGAAGTCAAAGCTGTCCGGGGCGATGAAGTCCTTTGTGGAAAGGCCGGTTTTCGGTATCATATCCCATGAGAAATGAAAGGGGGCCGTCCTGCCGGGGTGGAGCTGTCCGTGTAAAAGCTCCAGCCGTTCCAGCCCGGAAAGGGAGCGGGAGGCCACGCCCAGCTTTTTGAAGTTGCCGCAAATATCCGCCTCCACCCGTTCCAGTCTTGCCCTGGCAGAAGAAAGGCTGTCCGCCTTCACGCCGAAGGTCACGAGCTTTGTGCGGACAATGCCGTTGTTGCTTCTGGCGATCTGGTTGTCCAGCATTTCCACATACTCCTGCCGCACGCCGTTGTACTCGTCGTCCTGCATGGGGATGTTGACGCTGTACCGGCTTTCCGGGCGGCTCCTGTGGTTTAAGAAGGAGAGCTGGAAAGGGAGGGTGCTGTCAAAGTAGTTGAGGCAGGCGCTCCACCCGTCAAAGATGGCAGCCTGATCTTCCGCCTGTGCGAGCTGGTAGTTGATGTCCTCATACTCAATGGTTTTCGTGTAATAGTTATCCGCCACCCGGCACACCCCGTCCCGGTACATTTCCCGGTAAGGGAGGGTCTGCTGGGCGGTGGCAGGAATGTCCTTTTTCTTTTGGAACAATCCGAAAAGGCCACGCTTTTCAGGCTTTCTTTTTGTGGGCTTTCCGGTGTCTGCCCGTTTCTGCAATCGGCGTTACCTCCTTCCCGCTTAACAGCGCATAAAAGTTTTCCGTTTTGTAGGGCCGCACCCGCGGATAGAGAAAACAGGTGCGGAGGATGTTTTCAGCACCTTCTCCAAAGGAAGGCCGTCCCGCTCATACATGGCGAAAAAGAAGAACGGGAGCATGAGGCCGATCATCAGGAGCATGGCCGCGCTGTTGCCGAGGGCTCCCCGGGAAAAGAAATAGGCCGGGAGCCCCACGCAGGCGGCGGCTGAAAAACAAATGAGCTGGCGCTTCGTTAGGTTGAAGGCCAGCTTCGTCTTGATTTTGGATAGGTCTTTAGGTACTGGCACATAGGCCACGGTTCACACCTCCTTTGCGCTTCGGGCCATGTTGGCCCGAAGTTATCTTGCGGCCTCTTTTGCGGGGGCCTTTTTCCGGGCGGCTTCGGCGGCCTCCATGCCGCTCTGCCTCGCCCTCCAGTAGCCCGGGTTGTACTGCCGGATGGAGCGGTTGATGGCTTCTTCAAAAGCCGCCTTGTCACTAATCCTGTCGGGGATCTTCCACAGCTTTTTGTCTAACAGCTCCCGAAGCGCCACATTTTCCTGCGAATCTTCCTCAAAGCAGAGGTAGCCCTTATGCTTGAAGCCGCATTTCTTCGCCGCCGGGGAGAGGATGGCGGCTGCCTCATTGGCAACCATGTCCCGCCGTGGCTTGCGGTGGAGACCAGAAACACCCCCGGACAGAGTTTCGCAGGACTGCACCTGTCCCCATGGGGAGCCCTCCGGCGCATGGAACATCCCGCCCGTCCGGCTGCGGTCTGCCTGTATCAGCGCCGCCTTTTCCAGAATGGCCTTTAACTCCGGGGAAAAATAGGCGTATTCCCTTAACACCCGGGCGGCGTCCCCACCGCAGGCTTTCATTAAAAGGGTGTAGGCGTCGCTGTCCGCTCTGGTACAGCGGCCCAGAAGTTTCCCGTCATAGTAGCAGGCCGCGTCATAGCCTTTCCGTCTGCGTGGCATGGTGTCCGCCTCCTTTCCGCTTCGGGCCGCCATGGCCCGAAGTTACCTGTCCTGTCCACGGCTGGCTTTGGCCTTCGGCGGTTTTTCCGCCTTTGCCTGTTCGGACGCCTCTTTTCCGGCCTTTAATTGCTCGGAGATGGAGGGCCGCCCGCTATTTGCCCGTTCCGCCATCTGTTCCAGCTTCGCCTCATAAGCGCCAAGGACAGCTGCGTTTAGCTGTTCCCGGAACTCCTTTGTGACAGGGTAGGCCATATCCCGGTAGCCGCCTTTGCCGTCCGGCTGGCTGGGCATCCCCACGAACAGGCCCTTCTGGCCTTGCAGGATTTTCACGTTTTCCACCACAAAACTGTCGTTGAACTTCACAGAGGCGAAGCCCATCAGGTTTTTATTGGGTTCAATGACCCGCACGCTCACGTCTAATTTCAGCGGTGCGGCTGGGGCGGCAGATGTGCCGCCGGTTCCTTTTTCCATAGGGTTCTCCTTTCCTGCGGGAATCAGGTTCCCGCCTTTATAGTCATAGCCTTCCGCATGGAGAAGGGCCAGCGTGTCCGCCGATACCTTCCCGGAAAGCGCCAGATCGGTTTCCGCCATAAAGCGCAGGGTGTCCTCTCTGGTAAATTCCTCCGGGAGCTTTCCGTAAAACGCCCGATGGGGCTGTCTGTCCGCTCCCAGTTTGTAACGCCGGGGCATGGCCGCCTCCTTTCTGCTTCGGGTCATGTTGGCCCGAGGTCACTAATGGGCCCCGAAGATAGATTTTGACAGGCTCCCGGTCTTAAAAAGGGTAAAGCACAGAAGCACCGTGTAGCCTACGCAGCCCCAGATAGCTCCCATGGGGTCGCCGTCCACGGCAATGCTCTGGATCAGTACGGCATAGATGGCGATACAGACCATAATCAGAAAGCCCTGAAAGCCTACCGCAAAGAGGGAGCGGAAGTAATTCTGTCCCACATGGCCCGTCTCCCGGTTGGAGACGTGGCGAAGGGGATGGGCGCAAGGCTTGTGAGTAAGTAAATCTCAATCATACGGCCATACACGATCACAAAGATCACGATATTCAGGGCAATCATGGTAAGCTGCACAAGGAAAGACTGGAGCCACAGCCCGAGGAGAGGCCCGACGTCCATG
>ENA-OQEX01000759-OQEX01000759.1-human-gut-metagenome-genome-assembly--contig:-NODE-759-length-15012-cov-1.924219_pt1 | contig 15012 bp, 21 predicted proteins | sample MGYA00242802_ERZ504649 | MGnify/ENA primary metagenome ERZ504649 (study PRJEB26092, sample SAMD00036194) | human gut metagenome | host: Homo sapiens | study: EMG produced TPA metagenomics assembly of... | reverse complement strand
CACTTGCGTTCATTTTCTTTTCCTCCTATTTTCTGTCCCATAAACAGGACTTGCGTTAAAAATCGAATAAGAACCATTCTTGAAACTGTGACGGAACTGAACAGGCTCTGTCAGTCAGTATGAAAAAAGAGCACCTGCCATCCAGACAAATGCTCCTAATTACATCGTTAAACACTTCCTACACTGGCATGATCCAACAGGTTAAAAGGGTCTAAGGACTACCTTACTCTCAGCTTCTCAATTGAAACTCCCCTGGTCTTTATTCAGATTTCGTTGCTTATTATAATACACCTTTCTTCAAATTACAAGAAACTATTTTTATCTCAATTATATTTTACATACCCTTAACAGAATTGTACTGCTCGCAGTCTGACCAGCACGCTCTAATTAATATTCCCATTTCATCAGATTCGTAAAAAAAATCTCCCTGCATATCACAGTTATTTCCTGCAGATATATAATAAATCTACAGATTCTCAAAGGCAGCCTGAATACTGTCATAGTGCAGGAATTTTCCCTGGGCTGCAAATTCCTTGATCTGATTCAGGGTGGCAAACATGTGGCCGTCTGTCTCTTCTTCCTGAAGGTGTAGATCTTCTTCTTTCACATCCATCACAAAGCGGTAAACATCTACGAAATAGTTATCTCCCTCCCCTGGATTCTCTCTTTTGTAAGTAAAAAAATAGCCGCCCTGCGCACTGCTTACGTCAAGACCTGTCTCCTCTTTCACTTCGCGGAGTACAGCGTCATAAGAGGATTCCCCTGCCTGTGCTGCACCGCCGGAAACTTCCCACCAGCCTGGTGCCCAGGCTTTTGTCAGCACACGTTTGGTAATGAGAAACGTACCATCTGGTCTTGCCACTACTCCAAGTACGGTGAGATGGTATTCTCCGTCCTTTAAACACCAGTCGTTTCGTTTCATGGTACGGCCGGTAGGTCTCTTGTTAATATCATAGATGTCCCAGAATTCCATTTTATCACTCCTGTTATATTTTTCTCGTGTATATTCTTGTTTCATTCTTATTTCGCAAATATTGTTATCATATACAATGTTTTACTATTTCAGCAGTTCCTCCACCATCTCTCTGGTATACTCTACCTTCTCTACATGGTTGACCTCGATCTGATACAGTGCATTTGCCGCAATGTGCTCTGCTGCCTGCTCCAGATCACGAATGCCTGAAGTATTGGAATAACGCTGGATGATTGCCTCCAGCGCACCCTCTGTGATAATGCACTCACTCTCTTCCATATGCATTCTCTTAAGAACTTTCGGAAGAGAGAATCTGGAAAAGATTACTTTCTTCTCCTCAGCTGTGTAATCCGGAATATCAATTACTGCGAATCTTGACATCAGCGGTGCACTGATCTGGTCACGGTCATTTGCAGTAGCAATTGGATAAACACCGCCAGTTGGATCAATACACTCCATATAGTTATCTGTAAATCCAAGATTGTCCAGAAGGGTAAGAAGTACGTCTGCCGGATTTCCATTTCCTTTGCCGGAATTTGCCTTATCAAGCTCGTTAATAATAAATACCAGATTAGAGGCACCAGCCATGGAAAATGCCTCCATAATAATTCCGGGCTTTGCATTTGCGTAAATACGGGGGCTTCCGGTAAGCTGCTTGGAGTCGTTAATTGAGCTCATGTCCAGCGTAGTCCACGGAAGTTTCAGGATTCTTGCAACTGCATAGGCTATCTGGGATTTGCCAGTACCGGCAGGCCGATTCAGAAGAAGATCCGGTAGGCCGGAAGGGTATGTGTACGGTTGATCTGGATAATCGTCTCAATAATACGTTGTTTCACACGCTCCATTCCATAAAGCTCTTCATCCAGGATTCTCCTTGCCTCAACAGGATCGATTGCTTCAAAATAATTGTTCTTCCACTGGATATTCAACATAATAGAAAGAGCCTCTGTGCATGATGGCGCTCTTCCTGAGAAACTTCACTGGATCTTGCCACTGCCAGATTTCTTCTGGTCCAGAGTCTGATATTATCCGGCAGTGTTTTGCCTGCGCAGGTCATAAAATCGGTAATGCTCTGAATGCTGGTAAGTTTCATCTCATCACCGTTTTCCTCCTGTTCCTCATCCTCTTCTGCCTCGGCAGGTGCATTACTCTCCAGAAGTCTCTCAATCATAAACTGCAGAAAGCCATCCTCTGCAGAAAGCTTTGTGCCGCCGCCAAAAGCAGTTTCGCGAATGCGGTATACCGCATATCCGTCCTCCCTGTTAGTACCAGACAAACGTACATTGATCCTGCTGTCTCCCAGCCATTTCAAAAGACTGGTAAATCTGGAATCAATTTTCACCACATCTGCTGTATGGTTACCGTCTTCTTCCTTAAAATCAAAAGCAGTACGGTTTACCGGATTGGTAAACACACCGCAGGAATGATGTTTCCACTGTCTCTCTTTATTGTCAAGCACCATGATCGGCTGCTCCGGTGAAGGCTTCGTATGGCTGCTGTGAAATGTTGTGTAAGTACACTTTGCCTCCGCTTTACTTGCAGAAGCACCGCTGAAATCAAATACTGGCATAGCTTTTTCCTCTTTCCTGTGTATTTAAAGGGATATATTTCTCTAATTTCTCTTACCTACTATAACAACATTTTTCTCTAATGTCCAGAATGAGTTATCCTGTTTCATAATGCAGCATTGTCTTGTATTATTGTTCACTTTGTGAACAGTAACTATCTTATTTTTTATATATCTTGGCATTTCTTTAGTTTTTTACAAAAAAATCTCTTGCCAAAATGGAGAAATTCGTGTATTCTATTATACGGACTACTTTTTAACAATTTGATTTTCACTTAACATTTGATATATATTTCTGATTTTTAGTGCGCAGACACCATAGTCCCTCCCAAAGCTTCTAATGGAATACTGCAATCTAAAAATAAAAGACTCCCGGGCGCTCTAGAGCGTGTCTGAAAAAGCTTTCTGTAAGATTTTTCAAACAGGCTCAAGTGTTCCGGGAGTTTTTCAATTCATTTATGCCAGACTTAACAGCTGCTTTCCTTCTGTCAGTCTTTCTTCAAACTGCTCATAGAAATCTCTGCCCACTTCATATGGTTTCATATAAAAACGATTCACCACATATAAATTCAGATTTTTGATCAGCTGGGCATCTGTGGCATTATAAAGAACCTCCTGCACATCCAGCAAAAAATAATGCCAGTCAGCTACAAACTTTTCATACTGGCGAAGATCCGGAGTGTCGATCCATTTCTTTACCTTGATCTTGCTCCGGCTTGTCTTCTTACATTCATGGATCTGCAGAAAATACTTAAATCCTCCATTTTCATAGAAACGTCCCAATGGGAAAAGTCTGCAGAAACCAGGACGGAAGTCATGGATGCTGCACCGTCCTGTTCATTCAGGAAAACACAACATTGGTTTTTTCCACTCATGCAAAGATGAGGCAGAATGTTCCCATCCATGGCATCAAACTGGATCAGCCTGCGCTTACCAGTTCCTGCGGTGTTTTTCCCAGATTCGTACACAGGCGGTACACATCCATGGGATCCAGCACAACTGAATCCCCCATTCCCTCACAGCAGTCATGACATCCTGCACAATCCTGCAGTCTGCCTTTACCATATCGTTTAATTCATAAAGTCTTCCGTCGGAAATCTCTTCCAAAGATACTTCTCGGCGCATATGCAAATTCCTCTTTCTTTTATTTTTTTGTGGACAAACAAGGTTACGGTTCACTTCGCGATGCACAGAAATCATGCATTCCCATGATTTCCCGCTGAGATTCCCGTTTTTCTGTAAACGATATTCACAAAAAACGTCTCGCGAAACATTGCCAGTGAACAGTAATATAACATGCTGCCATCAACAGCATCTCCGTATTATCTATCCTCTGTATTTACAGCTTAATTCCAGACAATGCCTGTGCAAAAGCATTATTCACCGGCTCATTTGCCTCCTTCTGCTGCCTGCGCAGATAGTTCTGCACATCACGCTTGCCTACTCCTGCGCCCTCTTTCTGGCGTCTTGCCTGGAACGCGGAAAGCTTCTCCTTATAACCACACTGGCAGACAAACGTCTCTTCCTTACCTTTCACATACATTTCCATACGTTTATGGCATTTCGGACAACGGGCATTGGTAGTGCGGGAAATCGTTTCACGGTAGCCGCACTCACGGTCCTGGCATACCAGCATTTTGCTGTTTTGCCATTGACAGCCAGAAGTTTTTTGCCGCACTGCGGACATACTTTGTTGGTAAGATTGTCGTGGCGGAACGTGCCCTCCCCGGTCTTGATCTCATCTACAATTTCACAGGTATAGTCACGGATTTGGTGAAGAAAATCCCCCTGACGTATCCTGCCTTTTGCAATCTGGGAAAGCTTCATCTCCCAGTCAGCCGTGAGCTCAGGCTTTTTCAGGTCTTCCGGCACCAGCTCCAGAAGCTGTTTTGCCTTTGAGGTAATATGGATCTCATTGCCTTTTTTCTCCATCATAAAGGAATGGAAAAGTTTCTCAATAATGTCTGCTCTTGTGGCAACGGTTCCAAGCCCCCCAGTCTCTCCCAGGGTTTTCACCGCTTCTTTATCTCTTGTCTCCATAAATTTCACCGGATTTTCCATAGCTGCAAGAAGAGTTGCCTCTGTGAATCTTGCTGGCGGTTTTGTTTTTCCTGTATTTAAGGAAGTTTTCAAAATCTTTAGTCTGGTTCCGGTTTTCATCTCCGGAAGACGCTGGTCTTTCAGTTTTTTCTCATCATCCGTATCGTCTTCCAAATCATCATCTGCTCTGCCTTCGTAAACTTCCTTCCAGCCCAGACTCTTTATCACTTGCCGCTGGCTGCAAAAGTTTCTCCTGCCGCTTTCGCCTCCATGGTCACCTGCTCATACTGGCTTGCAGGATAAAGAACTGCAAGGAAACGACGGACAACCATATCATAAATCTTCCGTTCTTCATTTGTCATGTGGTCCAGCTGAACAAACTGTTCTGTCGGAATGATCGCGTGGTGGTCACTGACCTTCTTCTCATCCACAAAACTTCCATTCACCTGCACAGCTTATTCATAAGTGCGCCAGCAAGCTTTCTGTACGGACCGATTCCGCAGGCCTTCAGTCTTTCCTTAATAGTAGGAACAATGTCCTTTCCAATGTATCGGGAATCGGTTCTTGGATATGTGAGTACTTTGTGGTTTTCGTAAAGGCGCTGCATAATATTCAGGGTCTCTTTTGCAGAAAAACCATATTTCAGGTTGGCTTCCCTCTGCAAAGTTGTCAGGTCGTACAGGCCCGGGGCCATAGTCTTTTTTGCTTTTTTCTCTACACTGGTTATTTCAAGAGCAGCGTTCTCCAGCCTGCCTTTGATCTGCTCTGCCCTTTCCCTGGAAAAGTACGGAAGCTCTTTGTTTTCTCATCTCTCCAGGTCCATTTCACATCCTGGGTCTCCAGAGAAATACCATAATATTCTTTTGGCACAAATTTGCGGATTTCTTCTTCGCGCTTTGCGATCATGCAAGGGTGGGGGTCTGCACCCTGCCACAGGAAAGCTGGGCGTTGTATTTACAGGTGAGAGCTCTGGTACCATTCATTCCCACCAGCCAGTCTGCTTCTGCCCTTGCAACAGCTGCACGGTAAAGATTATCATAGTCATGCCCGTCTTTCAGATTGGCAAAGCCTTCTTTAATTGCTTTATCTGTGACTGAGGAAATCCACAGTCTCTTAATTGGCTTATGGCAGCCTGCTTTTTCCAGAATCCAGCGGGCAACAAGTTCCCCCTCCCGTCCTGCATCTGTGGCTATAATGATTTCTCCAATATCTTTTCGGAAAAGCTGAGTCTTTACTACGGAAAATTGCCTGCCTGTCTGGCGGATGACTACCAGCTTCATCTCCTTGGGGAGCATGGGCAAGGTCGCCATTTCCCATTTTCATACTTTCTGTCATATTCTTCCGGGTCAGCCAGGGTTACAAGATGTCCAAGTGCCCAGGTTACTACATAGTTTTTGCCTTCGAGAATACCACCATTTTTCTGGTTTGCGCCAAGAACACGGGCAATGTCTCTGGCGACGGACGGTTTTTCCGCAATTACAAGTGATTTCATGTATACACTCCTGATTATTTTCGTATTTGATGATGTCTGCTTAAGCAAACAGTGAAATCCTCTCCATAATTGTTAAGGAATAGTTACATTATAACACACTTCAGAAATTTTTAAGAATATTTTGTTAAAATTAATTTGTAAAACGATCCCACCAATGCTATTATGTAACCATAAAAGACAGAGAATCTACATCGCAAGGCTTCAGGTTCTTTGCCACAGAGCATGCCCCCAAATACTTTCCCTGATATGTGCTTCACAATTTATGGGAGATTTTGCAAACATGTTCTAAAAACCTAGGAGAAGTTATGTATTATTTTATTGTTAATCCCAATTCCCGCTCTGGCAGGGGACGTTCCATCTGGAATGAAATTCATCAGCAGCTTATGCTTCGGGGAATTGATTTCCAGTACTGCCTTACAAGATATTCCGGACATGCCGCAGAGATTGCTTCTGATGCCTGTGCTCTTGGCACTGAATCTGAGCCTGTATATATCATTGCAGTGGGAGGTGACGGCACCATTCACGAGGTGCTCACCGGCATCACCGATTTTGACCGGGTAGTCTTCGGATACATTCCAACCGGCTCTGGCAATGATTTCTGCAGAAGCATGAGACTCCCTTTTGATCCAATGGAATCACTGGAATATATCCTAAAGGCAGAGCATATCAGCAAAATAGATGTTCCTTACCTGCTCCGCAATAATAAGAAGTCCCGATTCGGTATCAGCACGGGAATCGGATATGACGCCGGCGTATGCCAGGAGGTTCTGGCAACGCCCTTAAAGAAGATATTCAATCGTCTTGGGCTGGGAAAGCTGATTTATCTTTTCATTGCATTGAAGCAGCTGATTTTTATTAATCCAGGAAAAATGACAGTGACCCTAGATGGAGAGAATACTTTTTCCTATGACCACGTATATTTTACAGCGGTTATGAATCAGAAATATGAAGGCGGCGGTTTTAAGTTCTGCCGGATGCTCAGCCTGACGACCAGGTTCTGGACGTGATCCTTGTGGAAGGTATCCGTAAGATAAAGCTTTTATTTTGCCTGCCTACTGCTTTTTTTCGGAAAGCATGTGGGCATCAGGGGAATACATATTCTCACCTGCAGCGATATCCATGTACATAGTGCGTCCGCTCTTCCCATTCATATTGACGGGGAATCTGGCGGAATTCGCGAAGATTTAACAGTTTCCATTGAAAAAAGCTCTTTAAAAATCATTTTACCTGTGGTATAATCTCTCACGATTTGGGGGATCCGGAATTACAAGACCGGTAACCCAGATTGGAAAAGGAGTGAAAAAGACTTGGTACAATTTATAAAAAAATACAGGCATGGTCTGATCATACTTGCGTATGCCATTGTTTATATGCTTTTTTTGAGTATCTGGAGTGCAGGCCGGTATGGGGATTTCATGTGATCGACACTGTTTTTGATGATTACATACCATTTTGTGAGTATTTTATTGTCCCCTATCTATTATGGTTTCCGTATCAGATTCTCACAGTTTTATACTTTATCTTCAGGAACAAGAATAAAAAAGAATATTATCAGTTAATTTTCAATATGATGATGGGTATGACTGTTTTCCTGATCGTGTCTTATGCATATCCAAATGTACTGCACTTAAGACCATCAGAGTTTCCAAGGGAAAACGTGTTTACAGATATGGTAAGATGGCTGTATCGGACGGATACACCGACCAATGTTCTGCCAAGTATTCATGTATTTAATTCTCTGGCAGTTCATATGTCACTTACCAATTGTGAGGCGCTGAGAGACCACAAAGGGGTAAGGTATGGATCATTGGTTCTTACATTACTTATTATCATGTCTACTATGTTCCTGAAGCAGCATTCCGTAATTGATGTGTGCTGTGGTGCTACGCTGGCGCTGTTTGGATATCTGTTTTTCTATCCGCAGAAGGCAGGAGAAGAAGCAAGTGGCATGGCAGTAGAGAGAATTGGACGGAATAATCGCAGGAAACATTATTAAACAAAACGCGCACTTCCAGAAATGGGAAGGCGCGTTTTTTTAACAAAAATACGAGCGGCGACAACCGAATATAGATAAAATATGCTGCAAAGTGGGACGTACAGATTGCAGGAATGATTTTTCAAACAGTCTCCAGAGCGCCCTGATCATTAATCAGTTAAATCCGTAGAACTTCTGGCAAAGCTTGTATGCAGCTACAGACACCTTACGTCCGCCGCGGCCTGGAAGGTTCATGAAGTTACCCATGAGGCTGTGGCGAAGTTTTCCGTAGAGGGCACGGTTCGTGGAGCGGATATATTCCAGAAGCTCCTTCTTCTTGTCGAGAGCTTCCTTTGTGCCGGAGCGGATCAGCATAATGGAGGAAATGGTAGTAATAATATCCAGATAACTGATCATGTAGCTCTGGTGCGTTTATTCATGCTGCCGCAGCTGGTGTAGGAATTTACCATCAGTTTATTTACGCGGAGCTGCTGGTCGATTCTGCGAATCATAACTGTCTCGTTTACGGACTGGTCATCGCGGCCGATAAAGTAACGGTAGAAATTGGTATCCAGGTAGTACATGTTCTGTACATACGGCAGCGGATCAAAGGCAAAAATATTATCTACGTAGAAGGTATGCTCCGGCAGAGTCAGGTTGCACTCAAGGAGAAGCTGGGTGCGGTAGATCATGGAGTGCATGAGAAGATATTTTCCCTTTGGCATGTGACCTACTTCATTCCAGGTGAAAATCTGGTTCATTGGCAGGCAGTGACGGTACTGCATAACCTTCTTGCGGGTCGCACCCTGTTTCTCGTATACAAAGTTACTGATGAGAAGGTCAACTGTTTTGGAGCCTTTTACCAGCTCTTCCAGAGTTTTCAGGATTTCTTTGTAGGATTCTTCATTTACCCAGTCATCGCTGTCTACAACCTTAAAATAGAGACCCTGGCATTGTGGATGCCGGTGTTTACAGCGCCGCCGTGGCCAAGGTTTGGCTGATGGATGGCGCGGACAATGCCTGGATATTTCTCCTGGTATTCATCTGCGATCTCGGCTGTTCTGTCCTTGGATCCATCGTCAATTACAAGGATCTCTACTTCATCTCCGCCTGGTAAAAGGGATTTGATGCAGTTCTCCATATAAGCTTCAGAATTATAACATGGAATTGCTATACTCAGTAATTTCATTTATTTTCCTCCTCATGTAGTGTAACGATTCTGTATTTTAAACTTACGTACCTCGTGGTGTATTTCCCGTTTTTCTTTGAACTATGTTCTCAAAAACGTCTGCTGAACCGTTACATATATTTTCATAAGCGCCAAACGCAGAAGGTATGGCGTAGTTTCTCTCTGATTCTTTTTTATCTGCAAAAAGAATTCCCGGGGCATGTGTCTGCTCCAGGGAGGACACGCGGATCCGGTACGCTTTCATCCGCCACTCAATGTGGGAAAAAATATGCCTGGCATCTGGCAGTTCTTCTATATATAAGGGTTCTGCGCCAAGCTCTTTCACGTATTCCAGGGCTTCCTCACGGTTCAGGTATCCTTCTGTATTGGGAAGCTCGTATAATCCGGCAAGGAGACCTTTCGGCGGCCGCTTGCGGATCGCAGTGCAGCTTCCATCCTGAATAACCAGAACGGTTCGCTCTTCCACCACTCTTGGCTTCTTTGGTGCTTTCACCGGAAACTTCTCCATGGTGCCGTGAAGTCCCGCCTGGCAAAAGCATCTCACCGGACAAAGATCACATTTGGGCTGTCCGTTGGGGACGCACACTACTGCTCCAAGCTCCATCATTGCCTGATTAAAATCACCTGGACGGTCTTTTGGGATAATTTTCTGCAATGCGCTTTCTGTTTTTTTGCGAAATGCAGGTCTGGTAATGTCCTCCTGATCCTCCGTCATTCTGGTAACTACACGGAAAACATTTCCATCTACGGCTGGCACCGGAACACCATACGCTATGGAAGCAATAGCTCCTGCGGTATAACTTCCTATCCCCTTTAACGAGATAAGAAGGGAAAAGTCGTCGGGAAGTCTGCCATTATATTTTTCTACCATTTCCCTGGCTGCCAGCTGCATGTTCCGCACACGGCTATAATATCCAAGACCTTCCCACAGCTTTAACAGCTTTTCTTCCGGACAGTCTGCCAGGGCCGGGATATCCGGCAATTCCCTGATAAATCTTTCAAAATAGGGCTTTACAGCTTCCACGCGGGTCTGCTGGAGCATGATCTCGGATACCCAGGTGTAATAGGCGTTGTGCTTATCCCTCCAGGCAAAATCCTTTTGTTCTCATCATACCAGGCAAGAAGAGGCTGTATAACTCATCTGTCATCTAGTTTCCTCCAAACACACAGGCACTGGATTCTGTATTTCCATCCCGTCTGGCTCTACCAGACAGTCATAGGCCAGAATATGCACCCCTGCTTTTTTCGCTTTCTGTAAGGTTTTCCCAAATTCCCGGTGCGTATCCCAGTTTGGTTCAAATCTTGTAATTCCCTTCATCTGGATCACCAGAAGCAGATAAGCCTCATATCCTTCCCTCATGCAATGGATCAGCTCTTCCAGATGCTTCACGCCCCTCGCAGTAGGAGCATCTGGAAAACGGGCAATATTGTCTGCTTCCAGGGTTACACCCTTGACCTCAATAAAAGCCTTTCTCTTATCTGAACAGGCATACAGATCGAATCTGGAATTTCCATAAGTTTTCTCAGGAGTTACCTGCACTTCCTCCGGAAAAAGATGTCCTGCCCTTACCCATTCCAGGGCGGCTTTATTGGGAATCTGGGAATCCATATTGATCAGGCGTCCGCCTTTATTTACACAGACCAGATCGTATGCTGTTTTCCTTGCCGGATTACTGCTCTTTTCCAGAAAAACCTGAACACCAGGAATCAAAAGCTCCCTGCATCTGCCTGTGTTTTTACATGAACCGTCTCTGTCTGTCCCGCAATCTCCACATGTGCGATAAATCGGTTCGGACGATCCAGGAAACGGCCTTCTGTAATATTTTCGTATTTCATAGTTCACCTCGTGCTGCTGCCTGACTCCCAAAACGTGTCTGAAAAAGGCTTTCTTCAATGACAGTCTTAAGAAATAATGTAACTATTTCACCGCAATATAAAACTGACCAATAGTTCAAAAGCAGCAGTCACCTTTCCTATCATAACATAAAATCTGCAAAAAGCCAGTTAAAATTGAAAAATCCCATATTAGGAGATTGATTTTTTTGATTTTCCTATATAGAATAGAAACCGTCAGATTTCAAAACAGAATGAGAAAAGAAGCAATTTAAGAATTTTAAGCACACCAGAAAGGACTAAAAACCTCAAATGGACAGTATTATTTTTGATATTGACGGAACTATATGGAATTCCACCGACGTTGTAGCTATGGCGTGGAATAAGGCTTTAGAAAAAGAGAATCTGGATGTCCGTGTGACAGCTGATCAGCTGAAAGGGCTGTTTGGCAGACTTCTCCCGGATATTGCGAAGGCAATCCTTCCAGAACAGACTGAAGCGGAGCAGCTTCGGGTCATCGATATCTGCTGCCAGGCTGAGCACGATCTGCTGCGTGTGATGGGGGCACCTGTTTACGACGGACTGGAAGAAACTTTGAAGGAGCTTAACAAACGCTACCCTCTTTTTGTAGTAAGCAACTGCCAGGCTGGATATATTGAGCTTGTTTTTGAGAAAACAGGGCTGGGAAAATACTTCACCGGTCATCTGTGTCCAGGAGACAGCGGGGAAGCCAAGGCAGCTAATATCCGTTCTATTGCTAAGAAATATCAGCTGAAAGCACCTGTTTATGTAGGAGACACCTTCGGGGATTACCAGGCATGTCAGGAGGCAGGGGTACCATTTGTATTTGCTTCCTATGGATTCGGACAGGTGGATACACCGGATTATATGATTAAGAAGCCAGCGGATCTGTTGAAATTATTCTAATTATTTATACAAATTTTTATTAGCAGTCCTTGCTTTTCAAAAAATAGTGCGTCTAACTCATTACTGAAGTAACGAGAATGCGACACACAGTTATCCAACAGCAGATCGCCGGAATGATTTTTCAAACAGGCTCCAGTACAACTCAATATCTGGATTACAAAAGAAGCACCTGTATATCAATTTCCAGATATACAAGTGCTTCTTTTTCATCTCATTTCTTACATTTCTTGCGAATCACTACCACCATGATAATGAAGATAATAATTACTGCTGCCAGATAAATGATATCGTACACATAGCTCTTGATCACCATATCCAGACCGGTGAGGATTCCGAAAATGAGCAGGGTCACGCCGGAAACCAGCTGGACCTTTTTGTCATCGTAAAGCTTCTTACGCTCAGCGGCATTTCCGCCTTTCATAAGAATATCTCCATGACCGGTAAGAAGCATAACTCCCATTACAAGAGCTGCTATAGTCAGTATCATATCAAATGAATCCATATTCATATTAACTTATTCTCCACTTCTTTTGTGTTGTTCTGCTATCCGCAGCCTCAAAGACATGCAGCTGCCTTTTCATTCAGCTAGAGCATGTTTGAAAAATCATTCCCGCAATTTTCCAGTCAGATAAATGATCTTTTAGTAGAAGCACACGATCGGCACATTGGTATCAATAATGCTGTACAGAGTAGCTGCTGCATCCAGCGGCATATTGATACATCCATGGGATCCGGCGTAGGTATAGCGGTCACCACCGAAATATGCCTGCCAGGTAGCGTCATGGAAACCAATTCCGCCGTTAAACGGCATCCAGTAGGTAACCTGGGTTTCGTACTCGTAAGTGCGTCCGGCTTCTTCTCTCCACGAAGCACATCCGGGCTCTTCTTATAATACAGGGTGAAAATTCCCGGAGGTGTGGCTCTGTCATCATAACGGATATCTCCGGAAACAATGTCAGAGTCAAAGATGATGCTGCCATTCTGGTAATAGTACATGTGCTGACTACTCAAATCTACCTCGATATAGGTACTTCCAATATCATTGTATCCGTAAGAATTGGCTCTCATGGAATATACCGGTTCCCGTGTAGTCTGGGTACCTGTACGGATCTCTTCTGTCAGCTGTGCTGCTTCTGCGTCCTGATCGATCTTCCAGCCATATGCAGAGCCATAAACAGAAACAGTACGGCCACTGGTCGTATTAAAGGAACGTGTTGTTCCAACTGTATCATGCTCACTTGCCAGCTGTGCCACAAAATCCTTGATATGCTGGGTAAAGGAAGCATCATCCTGCACCAGCTGTCCCTTGTCATCAAACTGCAGCCATTCCTTAAGAGTGCTTCCGTCAAGAGTGACTGTCTGCTCTCCAAATGTATAGGTAATGCTGGCCTTGGTATAATTATTATAAGCATCCCTGGTGGCCTGAAGGGTGGGATCATCGCTGGTCACTGCTGCCACTGCATATACATCCGGCGTATTTCCCAGATCAATGGAGGTCTGGCTTCCGGAAATGGCGGTGTCCAGTGCCTTATAGGCTTCCTTCACCTTCAGCTTGCTGCCCTCTGTCTCAGGAACAATGGTAAACTCGCTTCCCTCAAGCGCCACATATGCATTCTCCGGCTCAACCTGGTTTTCTGCCTGTGCACACTTTAATTCCTTTACTTCACTCTGAAGCAGACTCTTATCAAAAGTCACATTCTCCTGGGTGGTATAGCTTCTGGTCTCCATGAACCTTTTACCCATTCATATGGCTTCTGCTGCTTCAAAAGATCCAGAACTTCTCCATCAGACACATAGCGGTAATTGATCTGGTTTCCGCTGATTGCCTGCGGCTCCTGGTTCCTCGCGGTAATCTCAATGGAATAATCCTCTACATTGCTTGCAATCAGCTGCTCTGTTTCGTAGGCAGTCTTATTGGAACAGTTGATTCCGTTAATATAGGTTCCCTCAAAGAATCTGTCTGCATAATAGTAACTCACTGCTCCATAAGCGCATCCTGCTGTCACCGCAAGAATAGCTGCCACAATTCCCGTAACTTTAATTCCCTTATGCTTCTTCCTGGGAACAGGGATGATCTTCTCGTCCAGTTCCTCATCAGTAATAGGAACATAGGAAATCTTCGTCGGACGGGCAGATCTGGCTGCCGGCTTCGGAGACGGTCTGGCAGATTTCTTAGAAGTCTGCTTCTCAGGCTGGTTAGGTGCTGCCGCACCGGCAGAATCTTTTCTTCGGTGCTTTCTGCCTTTATTTGAATGGGGCGGAATAATTTCCACCTGAAGCTCTTTTTCAGATGTTTCCGGTTCATCTGCAGATTCAGCGTCCTCTGAATCTTCGCTCTCTGAATCTTCTTCCTCTGAATCCTCTTCTTCAGATTCTGTCTCTTCCTCGTCCCAGAAGTCCTCTTCTTCCGTGCTCAGTCTGCCTCATCCTGGTCGTACTCTTCTTCCTCTGGATACTCCTCTTCAGAATCCTGCTCAGCCAGTTCTTCTGCATCGGAATCGTCTTCACCTTCCCAGGAATCAAAATCACTCTCCTGGTCATCTTCATCATAAAAGTCTGCGCCGTGGAATTCCTCGTCCAGATCTGCTTCAAGACCTGCCATAGCCGAATCTATTTTATCTTCAAAGTCTCCCGGGCTTCCCTGAGTATGCTTATTGTCCTTACTCATGTATAAAACTCTCCTTTGATAAAAACACTGTTTGAACAAGGCTTCTCCATCTAATGGCGAAACCTTGTTTCATTATAACATATATTTTCCATTTTGTATCTTAAAATGTATATTTCCTTCAAAAGAATCCCTTTCATAAAACCATCTGATACACTTATTCTATTAAATTTTTCCTTTTGCTTTGTAATCCCTGTTTTTCGTTTTTACAGGCACAACTTCTTTTTCATATCCTTCATTACATAGAAGTAAAGTCCAATAAGAAGGACAGTTGCTATGATCCATGCAAAAGGACTTGCCATACATGCCATGGTATAGCTCTTTTTATTGGAAGCGACAATTGCCATGATG
>ENA-OQEX01000758-OQEX01000758.1-human-gut-metagenome-genome-assembly--contig:-NODE-758-length-15046-cov-1.899122_pt1 | contig 15046 bp, 17 predicted proteins | sample MGYA00242802_ERZ504649 | MGnify/ENA primary metagenome ERZ504649 (study PRJEB26092, sample SAMD00036194) | human gut metagenome | host: Homo sapiens | study: EMG produced TPA metagenomics assembly of... | reverse complement strand
ACAGCTCTGGGCGGAAGTATTCAGAACATTGTAACGGATACGCAGAAAACAGCGAAGAAGATGATCGAATATCTGAAGAAGAATCGTTATGGAAGAGTTACGTTTTTGCCGCTGGATGCAGTGAAGGGAAAAGAATTTGCAAGGAAAGAAATTCTTTTAGAACCAGGGGTGATCGGGGCAGCCAACCAACTTGTGATCTATGATGAAGTATATAAGGATTTATTTGCATCACTGCTTGGACAGATTCTTGTTGTAAAAGATATGGATGCAGGAATTAAAATTGCAAATAAATATCATCACAGTGTAAGAATCGTAACACTTGATGGGGATTCCTTAAACCGAGGCGGTGCAATGTCTGGAGGTGCTTTTAAGAATAAGAGCAATCTGCTTGGAAGATCCAGAGAAGTTGAAGAATTAAAGAAGAAGCTGGATCGATGGACGAAAGCAATCACAGAAGATGAAGAAAAATATCATGAAAATGAAAAAAACTCAAAGAATATCAGCAAAATATGATAGACTTAGAGAAAGAGATGCAAGAAATCTCTTTGGAATTAAATACACAGCAGATGTCACAATCTGCGATCAAGCGAAGAAAAGAAGAGCTTGATAACAGGCACGAACAGTTAAGTATACAGAGACAACAACTGGAAGAAGAATTAAGGAATGCGGAAGATGATGCTGACAGACTGCAAGATGAACAGGTAGATCTTGAAAGTGCAAATGAGCAGGATGAAGAAAGGATCAAGGAGATCAGTGAGCTACTTGAACATCTTAGAAAACATGCCGAACAGCATGCAATGGAGGTTTCCAAGGTTCATATGCAGTTAAGCAAAGAATCACAGAAGTTAGAATTTCAGGAGAATAATCAGGAGCGAGTAAGATCTGAGATCGAACATCTATCAGAAGAGGTTCAAGAAAATCAGAAAGATACTGGAAGTATCAATGAGAATGTAAAAGCATTAAAACAGCAGATCGAACATTTAAAAGAATCATGCGAAGCAATGGAACGAAAGATCATAGAAGATCAGAACAGGCATCAGAAGATGCAGGAAGAAGTGAAGGAGAAAGAAGTCCTTTATAAGGATATCCTTAAAGAACGCGAAGAGATGCTTGAACGTATCAGTGGATATGACAAAGAAATGTATCGTCTGGAGAGTCAGAGAGAGAATCGAAAAGGAAAGAAAAAAGAGCTTTTGGATTATATGTGGGAGAATTACGAGATCACATATCATCAGGCAAAACAGAGGATCGATCTGGATGAGACGCAGAGCCTTACAAAGGTTAAGGAAACAATCTCTGAGTTAAAAAATAAGATCAAGAACCTTGGACCAGTTAATATCAATGCAGTCGAAGATTATAAAGAAGTTTCCGAACGTTACGAATTTATGCAGAAACAGCATGAAGATATCGTGACAGCAGAAGCACATCTGACAGGTTTGATGGAAGAACTGGAAGATGCGATGCGCCGTCAGTTTAATGCAAAGTTTAAAGACATCAAACGAGTATTTCAGGAAGTATTCGTGGAATTATTTGGTGGTGGAGAAGCAAGATTGGAACTTACAGATGATGATGTATTAGAATCTGGAATCAGGATCATTGCACAGCCTCCAGGAAAGAAACTTCAGAATATGATGCAGTTATCAGGTGGAGAGAAAGCTTTAACAGCGATTTCATTATTATTTGCGATCCAGAATTTAAAACCATCTCCGTTTTGTCTCCTGGATGAGATTGAAGCGGCATTGGATGATTCAAATGTCACAAGATTTGCAAAGTATCTGCATAAACTTACAAAGGATACACAGTTTATCGTGATCACACATCGAAGAGGAACGATGATGGCAGCAGATGTTTTATATGGGATCAGATGCAGGAAAAAGGTATTTCAACTCAGGTTTCTGTAAATTTGATCGAGAATGATTTAGATGAATAAAAGGAGAATGGCTATGTCAGAGAAAAAAGGATTTTTTAAAAGACTTGCACAGGGATTAAGTAAAACAAGAGATAATATTGCCTCAAGTTTTGACTCTATTTTCAGCGGATTTTCTGGAATAGATGAGGATTTTTATGAAGAGCTGGAAGAGATTTTGATCATGAGTGATATGGGAATTGATACAACAATGAATATCATTGAAGATCTGAAGAAAAAGTAAAAGAAAATAAGATCAAAGAGCCGGAAGAATGCCGACAGCTTTTGATCGATTCTATTAAGGATCAGATGAGACTGGATGATAGTGCTTATGATTTTATTGATAAAAAGAGTGTCGTTCTTGTCATTGGAGTAAATGGTGTAGGGAAAACAACATCTGTTGGAAAACTTGCAGCATCACTAAAAGGACAAGGAAAAAAAGTATTACTGGCAGCTGCGGATACATTCCGTGCTGGAGCGATCGAACAGCTCAAAGAATGGTCAAATCGTGCTGGGGTTGATATCATCAGTCAAGCAGAGGGTGCAGATCCTGCGGCTGTTGTATATGATGCGGTAGCAGCAGCAAAAGCAAGAGATGTCGATGTGTTGTTATGTGATACAGCAGGACGACTTCATAATAAGAAGAATCTGATGAATGAGTTAAGCAAGATCAATCGTATCATCCAAAAAGAATACAGTGAAGCTTATTTAGAGACACTGATCGTCTTAGATGGAACAACTGGACAAAATGCCATGGCACAGGCAAAACAGTTTAAAGAAGCAACAGACATTTCAGGAATTATTTTGACGAAATTAGATGGAACAGCAAAAGGCGGAATCGCGATCGCAATCCAGTCAGAACTTGGAATTCCAGTAAAATACATTGGTATTGGGGAACAGGTTGATGATCTTCAGAGATTTGATCCAGATATGTTTGTCAATGCATTATTCGAAAAAGGAGAAGAAAATTAAAATGTTAGAACTAAAAGATTTTGAAGCTGCATATAATAAAGTGCAGGAGGTTGTCCTTCCTACCAAGCTGATCAAAAGTGATTATTTTTCAGATCAGACAGGAAACGATGTTTATCTAAAACCTGAGAACATGCAGTTGACTGGAGCTTACAAGATCCGTGGTGCATATTACAAGATCAGTACATTATCTGAAGAAGAAAAAGCAAAAGGATTGATCACAGCATCTGCTGGAAACCATGCACAGGGTGTTGCATTGGCAGCAGCAAGACAGGGAGTCAAAGCAACGATCGTTATGCCAACAACCACTCCACTGTTAAAGGTTAACAGAACAAAAGATCTTGGAGCAGAAGTGATCCTTCATGGAGATGTTTATGATGAAGCATGTGCACACGCATTAGACCTTGCAGCAGAACATGGATATACATTTGTTCATCCATTTGATGACCCAACGGTTGCAACAGGGCAGGGAACGATCGCAATGGATATCTTTAAAGAACTTCCAACCGTAGATTACATCCTTGTACCAATCGGTGGAGGCGGACTTGCAACAGGTGTTTCAACACTTGCCAAACTGTTAAATCCAAAGATTAAAGTGATCGGTGTAGAACCAGCAGGAGCAGCATGTATGAAAGCTTCATTAGAAGCAGGAAAAGTAGTGTCATGTGATCATGTCAGCACGATCGCAGATGGTACAGCAGTACAGACACCAGGAAAGATCATTTTTCCATATATTCAGGAAACCTTGATGATATCATCACAGTAGAAGATGAAGAACTGATCCCATGTTTCTTAGACTTGTTAGAAAATCACAAGATGTTAGCAGAAAACTCTGGATTACTAACAATTGCAGCATTAAAACATCTGGATGTTAAGAATAAGAAAGTAGTTTCTATCATCAGTGGTGGAAATATGGATGTCATTACGATCGCATCTTTAGTACAGCATGGATTGATCATGAGAGATCGAATCTTTACGGTATCTGTATTCCTTCCAGACAAACCAGGAGAGTTAAATAAAGTTTCTGATGTGATCGCAGATGCACAGGGAAATATTATCAAACTAGAGCATAACCAGTTCGTAAGTATCAACAGAAATAGTGCGGTAGAACTTACGATCACAATGGAAGCATTCGGTACAGAACATAAAAATAAGATCATTAAATCCTTGAAAAAAGCAGGATATGATCCTAAAATGAGAAATTCTACATCTGTATATTAAATTGCTTGGATGAATTTCACAATATGGATATAAATAGTGCATTAAATATTGTACAATTTGTTGAAATATATGAAAAGATTTGGTATAATAAAGTTAGTGAAACAAACACTTTTTGAACAGCAGATAAACAACCAGAAAGTGGACTAGAAACGAAAGATATTTACAGTACATTGTTCTTTGAATATGAAAATATCTTGTAAGATGACAACGTGTCACATTTTTATTATACTATAGAAATTAAAGATATGACTATAAAAGCGTAAATAAGCCATTTGCAAGAAGATTGTTCGTGGTTGTTTACGCTTTTTATTTTATTAGACTTTTTAGTTTCACAAAGAAGTCTTATAAGATAAGATTTTCTGTAAGTGTGGGATTCAATCACAAGAATTCTTTGTTTTGAAGTTTTAAGGAGGAGTTATACTATGAATGAAACTATCAATCGTGAGGATTTGTATTTGTTTCAGACGGGAAAGGCAAGGCAGGCATACCTGACATTTGGATGCCATTATCAGAAGAAGACAAAGACTCACAGATTTACTGTTTGGGCTCCAAATGCAAAGTCAGTCAGTGTCGTAGGTGATTTCAATTTCTGGAATCCTCTTGCGCATCCGATGAAAGGTGACAAAGACGGGATCTATACGATCGAGATTGAAGGACTGAAGAAAGGTGATCTATATAAATATCATGTAGAAGGCTATGATGGATCTGCAGATATAAGAGTGATCCTTTTGCATTTTATGCAGAATGCAGACCAGATACAGCTTCGAAAGTCTGGGATTTCGATGATTTTAAATGGTCTGATAAACGTTTTATCAATCAGAGGAAGAAACGCCAGGCATTAGATCAGCCAATGTCTATCTATGAGCTGCATCTTGGAACATGGAGAATGCCGCAGGAAGAAGAGAGAGAATTTTATAATTATCGTGAGATTGCGGACATGCTGATTCCTTATCTTGGAGAGATGGGATATACACATGTTGAACTGATGCCGATCACAGAATATCCATATGATCTTTCTTGGGGATATCAGGTAACAGGATATTACGGTGTAACATCAAGATATGGAACACCAGAAGATTTCAATTATATGATCAATGAGTTACATAAAGCAGGGATCAGTGTCATCCTTGACTGGGTCCCAGCACATTTTCCAAGAGATGAGCATGGACTGGCAATGTTTGATGGAACACATATTTATGATCATGAGGATCCAAGGAAGGGAAGCCAGCCTGACTGGGGAACTTTATTATTTAACTATGGGAAACCAGAAGTACAGAGCTTCTTGATCTCAAGTGCGATGTTCTTTGCAGATGTTTATCATATCGATGGAATTCGTATTGATGCTGTATCTGCAATGCTATATCTTGACTTTGGGAAACAGGAAGGAGAATATGTGCCGAATGAAGATGGAACCAATATCAACTATGAAGCAGTTGACTTCCTTCGCAATCTAAACGAAGCACTTCGTACAACACATGAGGGATTCTTGACGATCGCAGAAGAATCAACAGCATATCCAAAGGTAACAAGTGATGTTGATGATCCGGAAGGACTTGGATTTGTTTACAAGTGGAATATGGGATATATGCATGATACTCTTTACTATATGGAACTTGATCCATTGTATCGTAAGGATAATCATGGAGCAATCATTTTCTCTATGGATTATGCTTACAGTGAGAATTACATTCTTCCATATTCACATGATGAGGTTGTTCATGGCAAAGGTTCTATGATCAATAAGATGTATGGTGCATATGATGAGAAGTTTGCTTCACTGCGAACATTATATGGATTTACCATGGCACATCCAGGAAAGAAATTATTATTTATGGGTGGAGAATTCGCCCAATTTGTAGAATGGAGAGACAAAGAACAGCTTGATTGGTTCTTGATCGATCAGTATGAGATGCATGATTCTTTCCACAAATATGTAGCTAAACTAAATGAGATTTACAAATCTGAACCGGCATTATATGAATTAGATCAGGATCCAGCAGGATTTGAATGGTGCTTGCAACGTGATGCAGACCACAGTGTTGTAGCATTTATACGAAAGAATAAGAAGGGCAGAGGAAGAAAACAACAACAGATTCTTTGTGTCTGCAATTTACACCGATGGAATGGGATAAATACAAGGTACCATTACCAAAGAAATCAAAACTTACGAAGATCTTAGACAGCAGTGAGCTTGATTTTGGTGGAGATGGAGATGTTTCCGAATCTAAAGTTTCAACGAAGAGGGTGAAAGTACCATCTGAAGGAAAGAAAGCTGTTTACCAACAGGCAGCAGAAATTTCCTTAAAACCATTAAGTGTTGTTTACTATAAGATCGAGGAAGTGGAGACGAAACCACGGAAGAGTGTAGCAAAGAAAGCAGAGCCGGCAAAGAAAGCCACTGCAAAGAAAGCAGAGCCAGCAAAGAAGGCAGCACAGGAGAAGAAAACAGAAGCTGTGAAGAAAACAGTAGAGAAAAAGCCGGAAGTTACAAAGAAAGTAACAAAAGAAGAAGCGCCGGAGACTAAGAAAGACACTCCCAAAAAAGAAGATATAAAGGTAACAAAGCAAACAACAGAGAAAGAAGAGGAACAGCCAAAAAAAAGAACAAGCAAGACAAGAAGAACAAAAAAGAATAATGATCAAGGTGTAAAATAAAGGAGGACAAAGAGCTATGATTAACAAAAAAGAAATCGTTGCGATGCTGCTTGCAGGGGGACAAGGAAGCAGATTGTTCGCATTAACTCAGAAGAAAGCAAAACCAGCCGTATCCTATGGTGGAAAATATAAGATCATTGACTTCCCACTGTCAAACTGTACAAACTCAGGAATTGACACAGTCGGAGTTTTAACACAGTATGAACCACTGGAGTTAAATGCATATATTGGTACTGGAGGATTCTGGGATCTTGACAGCTTAAACGGAGGTGCTTTATGTTTTACCTCCATATATGGAAGGGAGAAACAGGTAACTGGTACCGTGGAACGCAGATGCGATTTATCAGAACATCAATTTCATTGATAATTTTGATCCAGATCATATCATTGTATTATCTGGTGACCAGATCTGTACCATGGATTATGACAAGATGCTTCAGTATCATAAAGAGAAAGGTGCAGATTGTACGATCTCAGTTCTGAATGTAACTTATGAAGAAGCAAAACGTTTTGGAATCATGAATACAGATGAAGATGAACGTATTTATGAATTCGAAGAAAAACCAGCAGAACCAAAGAGTACAAAAGCTTCTATGGGTATCTATATCTTTAAATGGAAACTGATCCGTCAGTATCTGATCGATGATGGAAATGATCCAGAGTCAGAACACGATTTTGGTAAGAACATTATTCCAAGAATGTTAGAAGATGGAAGAAAGATGTATGCTTACTCATTTGATGGATACTGGAGAGATGTAGGAACGATCGACAGTTTATGGGAAGCTAATATGGAACTTCTGGATGAAAATCCTCAGATTGACTTAAATGATGATAAGATGAGAATCTACACAAGAAACTTCTCATTACCTCCTCATTATATAGCACCAGGTGCATCTGTTAAGAATTCTATTCTTGCCGATGGATGTGTTATTGAAGGTGAAGTAGAGAACTGTGTCATCCATTCTGGTGTTAAGATCGGAAAAGGCAGTGTAGTTAAGAACAGTGTGATCATGAAAGATACTGTTGTAAGAACAGACTGTCAGATCGACAAAGCACTGATCGATGAAGAAGTAGTCATCGAGCAGGGATGCAAGGTTGGAGAAGGAAATAATGTAACTGTAATCGGATATCATTGTGTTGCATTAGAGAATGCGACTGTTGAAGACGGAGCAATGATCTACCCAGATACCATCTTACACTAGGAGGATTGAAGATATGGATAAACAGATGTTAGGTATTATCAATGCAGGAGAAGAAAATAGAAAATTAAAAGACCTTGTACGCTCCAGAAGTTTATCAGCACTTCCGGTTGGTGGACGTTATCGTACAGTTGACTTTATGTTAAGTAACATGGTAAATGCAGGGATTAAGAATGTAGGATTATTAACAAGAAGAAATTACGATTCACTGTTGAGCCATGTGAATTCAGGAAAATACTGGGGATTAAACAAAAAACGTGGAGGATTATATATCTTCCCACCATATATTAATGATGCATCTCCATCCGGAGAATACGCAAGTGTTATGGATGGACTTCGTGGAACACTTGGATTTTTAAAGAAAGCAAAAGAAAAATATGTATTATTAGGACGTTCTTATGTGATCTGTAATGCAGATTTTCAGGATATGTTAGATAAACATATCAAATCTGGAGCAGATATCACACTGATGTATTTTGATAATAGTGATGATTCAACGAACTGCGATTATGATGGAGTTTATTTAAAAACAGATGAAGACGATAAAGTTCTTGATATGTGCTATTCTGAAGGAAAACATCGTTCAAATAAGAAGAGCATGGATGCTTATATCATGAAGACAACATTATTGATCGATTTTATTGAGACAGCGATCGCACATAATAAGAAACACTTTTTCTTTGATGTTATCGTTCCAAACTTCGATCGTCTTGTAATTCAGGGATATGAATATAAAGGATATGTAGGATGTATTACATCTTTAGAAGCATATTACAATGTAAATATGGATATGTTAAAACCAGATGTTTACAAAGAATTATTCTTGGGTAATAGAAGAATTTACACAAAATCTGCCGATGGAGCACCAGCAAAATACGGACCAAATGCGAAAGTCAGCAACAGCCTGATCAGTAGTGGATGTGAGATTGATGGTGAAGTTGAAAACTCTGTCATCTTCCGTGGATCACAGATTGCAGAGGGAGCTGTGATCAAGAATTCTGTTGTTATGGCAGAAGGATTTATCGCACCACAGGCAGAGATCAACCATACAATTTTAGACCGACACGTAAAAGTTTATTCAAATGCACACTTATCAGGATCATCAAACCATCCAGTATTTATTCCGAAAGGAGCAAGTGTTAATGAGTAATAACAATTCACTGAAAGTGCTGCTTGCAGGGGCAGAGTGTGCACCATTTGTGAAGCTTGGAGGGCTAGCAGATGTTATGGGAACCCTTCCAAAGGAATTGAATCAGATCGGTGCGGATGCCCGTGTGATCATGCCGTTTCATAGTCAGATGAAAGGGAAATATGGCGCACAGACAAGACATCTGGCAGATTTCAACATCAATTTTAGTGGTGGGGAAACATATGTAGGTGTAGAAGAACTGGTTTATAATGAAGTTACATATTATCTGATCGATAATGAAGGATTTTTGGTGATGCGGTATATCGTGGTGGACTTGCAGAAGGAGAGCAGTATGCTTTCTTCTGCCGTGCCGTGATCGAAGCAGCAAGCCGTATTGGATTTATTCCAGACGTCATCCATTGCAATGACTGGCAGACAGGTCTGATCCCTATCTTACTCCGCACACAGTACGGACATTGGGATATTGGACATGCAAAGACGATCTTTACGATCCATAATATGATGTATCAAGGAGAATTTGGTTTCGATCAGTTTGAACATTGGTTAGGAATCGATCCAAAGTATGACACACCAGAATTTATGCATAACTATGAATGTGCAAGTTTCATGAAAGCAGCACTTGTGTTTGCAGATCGTTTAAGCACAGTAAGTCCAACTTATGCACAGGAGATTCGTGATCCAGCATTTGCATACCGTCAGGAAGGTATCTTAAATGCGAGAGCAGGAGATACATGGGGAATCTTAAATGGAATGAATCAGGAAGAATTTAATCCAGAGACAGATCCATTGATTCCATATCATTTTAACAAAGATGATCTTTCTGGAAAGAAGAAAGATAAACAGGAACTGATCAAGGCTCTTGGATTATCGATCACACCAGGAGTTCCGATCATCGGTATGGTTACAAGATTAACAGAGCAGAAAGGTCTGGATCTTGTGAAATACATGTTGGATGAGATCATGTGTACAGAGAATGTCGCATTTGTCATTCTCGGAACGGGTGATTATGAATATGAGGAATTTTTCCGTTACATGGAAGAAAAATACAAAGGAAGAGTATGCTCATATATCGCATATGATAATGCAGTTGCACACCAGATTTATGCAGGAAGTGATCTCTTCTTAATGCCATCCAAATTTGAACCATGTGGAATCTCTCAGATGATCGCACTTCGTTATGGAACACTTCCAATCGTACGTGAGACAGGTGGACTTCGTGATACAGTACAAAGTTACAATGAATACGAGGACACAGGAAATGGATTCTCATTTGCAAACTACAATGCACATGAGATGCTGGGAGCAATCCGTTATGCATTACAGACATTGCAGAGTCCAAAGAGAAAACATGGATTGATCCAAAGAGCGATGGAATCCGATAACAGTTTTGCAAAATCTGCAAAGATTTATCTTGATATGTATAATAGTGTATTATAAATTCAAAAGAAGAATGGGCATCTTATTTTAAGATGCCCATTCTTCATAAAGACAAAAAATGAGATAAATTTACAGGTCAAAGATAAAGACTAGAAAGGAGGCTTAGATCACAATGGACTATATGGACAGCAATAAGATCGGACAACGGATCGAGAATAAATTAATTCATGCACTTGGAAGAACGATCAGTGAGGCAACAAATGATGAGATCTATAAGGCAGCAGCGGAGTGTATCAGGGATGATATCATGATATCCTGGCAGACAGCAGAAAAAGGGTACAAGAGCAGGGAGTTAAGAAACTTTACTATATGTCAGCCGAATTTTTGATGGGAAGGGCATTTTCTAATAATCTGATCAGTCAAGGATTATATGAGGCATATCGGGAAGCATTCTGGGAGATGGGACTTGATTTTGATAAGATTACGGATGAAGAAAATGATGCAGGACTTGGAAATGGAGGACTAGGACGACTGGCAGCATGTTTTTTGGATTCACTTTCTACGATGGAACTTCCAGTACTCGGATGTGGGATCCGATATGAATATGGAATGTTTCGTCAGAAAATTGTAGATGGAACGCAGATTGAGATGGAAGATGACTGGTTAAGAGATGGAAATGTTTGGGAGATCGAGCGCCCGGAATTAAGTGTGGAAGTACATTTTAATGGAACGATTCAGGAAAACTGGACAGAGAATGGATTAAAGATTGAACATAAAGATTATAATACCGTCATTGCAGTCCCATATGATGTACCGATCATTGGATACAAGACTAAGACGCCAGCAACTCTTCGTCTGTGGAGTGCCAGAAGCAAGCGGCGGTTCGATTTTCATTCGTTTAATGAAGGAATCTATGATAAAGCGATGGCAGACCAGACATTTGCAGAAGCAATCTCGAAAGTCTTATATCCGTCAGATGATCATATGCAGGGTAAAATGCTGCGTTTAAAACAGTTTTATTTTCTGGCATCTGCAACGATGCAGTCGATGATCAAGAGACATAAAGCAGTATTTGATGATCTGAACTCCTTGCCAGAACATGTTGTCATTCAGATCAATGAGACACATCCGGCATTGGCGATGCCAGAACTTATGAGGATTCTAATGGATGAAGAAGATTTTGGATGGGATGAGGCCTACGGTATGGTCAAGAAGATATTTCATTATACGAATCATACAATTATGTCAGAAGCAATGGAATGTTGGGATGAGAATATGTTTCGTTTACTGCTTCCAAGAATCTATCAGATCATTTGTGCGATCAATGAGAAATACTGTCAGAAACTTTCCGTATATTACAGCAAGGAAGAAGAAAAGATCGCACAGATGGCAGTGATCGGAAACAATGAGATCCGCATGGCAAACCTATGCGTAGCTCTTTGCCGCAGGATCAATGGTGTTTCAAATCTTCACGCTGATATTTTAAAAACGAGGATTTTTAAAGGATCTTATCAGATCTTTCCACAAAAATATCTTGCGATCACAAATGGGATCACACACAGACGCTGGTTAGCACTGGCCAATCAGGGGCTATATCATCTGGTAAGAGAGTATGTGAAAGGGGATATTTTAAAGGATTACCGTCTGTTTGAACAGATCCTTCCATATAAAGATGACAAAGAATTCTGTAAAAAATACGAGAAGGTCAAACGAAATAATAAGATCCGTTTTGCAAAGTATATCAAAGAAAAGCAAGGGATTGAAGTGAACCCAGAATCTATTTTTGATGTTCATTGCAACGTTTGCATGAGTATAAACGACAGCTGTTAAAATGTCTGCATATCATTTATATATATCAGAAGATCAAAAAAGATCCAGCATATATTACAACACCGATCACATTTATTTTTGCGGCGAAAGCAGCACCGGGATATGCCAGGGCAAAAGAGATCATAAGGCTGATCCATTCCATTCAGGAAATGGTGAATAAAGATCCAGATATGGACGGAAAAATTCAGGTAGTTTTCGTAGAAAATTATTGTGTATCGGTTGCGGAGATACTGATTCCGGCAGCAGATATCAGTGAGCAGATTTCTACCGCAGGAATGGAAGCATCTGGAACAGGAAATATGAAATTTATGATGAATGGTGCATTGACGATCGGCACTATGGATGGAGCCAATATAGAGATCGCAGAGCGTGTAGGTCAGGAGAATATCTTTATCTTCGGGGACAGCGCTGAGGGTAATTACAATAAAAAAATGTACCATACATACAATCCAGGGATTATTTTCGAGAATCATCCAGGAATCCGTGATGTATGTAATTGTCTGATCGAAGGAAATCTGTTACGATACGGAAACAGAAAATATTCAGAGATTTACCAGAATCTTTTATTTGGGGAATATGGAGAGGCAGATCCATACTACATACTTGCAGATTTTCCGTCTTATATTGAAACATATGAAAAAGTATATCATTTGTATGTCGATCATAAGGATGAATGGATTAATAAAGCAATTGTTAATACAGCAAAATCCGGATATTTTTCATCAGACCGAACGATTGAACAATATAATGAAAAAATCTGGAATCTGAAACCAGTAAAATAAGAGTTACAAAAAAGATGAGATTAAATTATGATTCATAACGCGTCAGTAGAAAAATACAGAACTCCCGTAGGTGCAGTCACATGTGGAAGCGAGATGATGATCCGCCTGTATGATGTAGGGCAGGAAGTCAATAAGGCAGAGATCATCATGTATTCTGAAAGTTTTCACCGGGAGTATGAGATGAAACGAAAAAAAGACTGCATGGAAGAACACATAAAGATGACCAGTGAAGCAGGTGTTGTCTGGTATTATTTCAGAATCTGGGAACATGGGAAATGTTATTTTTATGGAGCCAGACATGGGAAGACACAAGGAGAAGGAATGATCGTTGATGACAACCCGGATAGTTTTCAGATCACCGTATATGAAGAAAATTTGATACCCCAAGGTGGATGTCAAAAGGAATCATGTATCAGATTTTCCCAGATCGTTTCTGCCAGGGAAACAAAGAAAATATGAAACACGGGAAAGCATATCATGAAAATATGGGAAGAACGGTCTATCTGCATGATGACTGGGAAGAACAGCCAGTATTTGGACCACTTCCAGGAAAAGAATTTTATGATCCATGTGATTATTTTGGTGGAGATATTGAGGGAATCATATCCAAACTTGATGATCTGAAACGATTGGGGATCAGTTGTATTTATCTGAATCCGATCGGAGAAGCAGCATCAAACCACCGCTATAATACATCAGATTATAAGAAAGTCGATCCATTCCTTGGAAATAACGAAGATTTTAAGCGGCTATGCCAGCTTGCCAAAGAACGCAGGATTCATGTGATCTTGGATGGGGTATATTCACACTGGGGATGATAGTGTCTATTTTAACAAAAAGGGAAATTACGAAGAACCAGGGGCATATCAAGGGGAAGAGTCAAAGTACTATGATTGGTATGACTTTAACGAAGATGGAACTTATAAGAGCTGGTGGGGGTTTGAAACACTGCCGGAAGTCAATGAATTAAATGAAAAGTTTGTTGATTACATTATCACAGGAGAAGATTCGGTGATCAAGCATTGGTTAAAACTTGGAGCATCAGGATTCCGTCTGGATGTTGCAGACGAACTTCCAGATGAATTTATCTTTAAATTGCGAAGCGAATTAAAGAAGAAATTCAAGAATTATGCACTGATCGGTGAGGTATGGGAAGATGTCACAACCAAAGAAAGTTACGGAACGAAACGTAAATATGCTTTGGGTAAAGGCTTAGACAGCGCAATGAACTATCCGCTGAAAGTCAACGTTACAGATTATTTACTCGGCAATCAAAGTGCCAAAGATATGAAGACATTTTTGATATCCCAACAGTGTAATTATCCAAAACCATTGTATTATGCACTGATGAACCTGTTATCTTCTCATGATATTCCAAGAATTCGGACAACACTTGCAACTGGAATGAATGAGAATCTGCCATCGAGAGAGCAGCAGGCAGAATATGTTATAACATCAAAGATGGATCAGAAAGGAAAAGCACTCACAAGACTTGCAATGGCAGTTCAGTTCTTTGTCCCAGGAATGCCATGCATTTATTATGGAGACGAATATGGAATGCATGGACTGATGGACCATTTAACCGAGGAGCATTTTTTGAAAATGACAAAGAAACCTATCAGGAAGTTTTGAGACTGACTAGCCTTAGAAACCGTGAAAAAGTCTTACAGACAGGATATGCATTATATATGGCACCGACTGAAAATGTCCTTGCGATCTTAAGATTTATCAGCGAGAAAAAAGATGTCTTTGGAGAAGCAAGTGAGAACAAAGCAATATTACTTCTCGTCAATCCGACGATGAAAAAGAAGAGATCAATCTAGATCTCAACAAGGTCAAAGAAGGGGTCAATGAGAATGCATTACAGGCGCTGTTAAAGAACTTGAGCAACGCTGTGATCAAGACAAATGTAGCACCTATAGATTATAAAGTGATAGAGTTATAAAAAGAAAAAAAA
>ENA-OQEX01000757-OQEX01000757.1-human-gut-metagenome-genome-assembly--contig:-NODE-757-length-15093-cov-5.604236_pt1 | contig 15093 bp, 15 predicted proteins | sample MGYA00242802_ERZ504649 | MGnify/ENA primary metagenome ERZ504649 (study PRJEB26092, sample SAMD00036194) | human gut metagenome | host: Homo sapiens | study: EMG produced TPA metagenomics assembly of... | reverse complement strand
CCTGCGGGCTGGCTGATGCCCGCCCTCAAAGAGGACGACCCGCCCGGCGACGAGCGGCCGCGCCTCTCTGCCGCCGCGACCCGGCTGGAAGCGGTGGCCGAAAGCCTCTCCTCGCTGGCGGAGACGGTGAACGAGGTGTACGACGCTTTTCCACGCCGGTGCGAGGGGTTCCGCTGGGTCATCGACAACATCCACGACGGCCTTTGCGCCAACTGCGGACGGCGGGAAGTCTGCTGGAAGCAGGAGCACGCCTCCACCCTGGAAGGAATGGAGGCCCTGCGCCCCATTCTGGAAGAAAAAGGCCATCTGGAAGCGGCGCTTCTGCCCGGTCAGCTGGCGCGGTGCATCCACCCGGCGGCGCTCTGCGCGGCGGGGACAAGGCGTTTGCACTCTACCGCAGCCGCCGGGAGGCCCGTGTCCACTCCGAGGCCATGCGGACGGCCCTCACGGAGCAGTACAGCGCCGTGGCCGATGCACTGGGCGTCCTCAGCGAACAGCTGGGCCGTCCCGGAAGCCCGGAGCCCTACAAGTCTGGCCGGGTGTCGGCGCTGTTCGCTCAGCTGGGGACGCCGCCGCTGGAATGTGCTGTGACGCTGGACGATTTGGGCCGCACCCGGGCGGCGGTGACGCTGCCCCGCACCCGCTTCAATGAAAAAGAGCTGGCCGCTCTGGCCGGGGAGGTGGGGCATATCTGCCGCCGCAGTCTCGAGCCGCCGCAGGTGCTCTCCTGCAAGGGGATGACCACCCTGCTCTTTGCCGAAAAGCCCCTGCTCCGGGCCGTATTCGGGGCGGCGGGCGCGGCGGCGCGGGGCGAGATCTCCGGCGACGCGGTCCAGCAGTTCTGCAGCGCGGCAGCGGCCCAGATGATACTCTGCGACGGCATGGAACGGGACGTCCGGCGGCAGTAGACGGCAACCTTGCCGCAGAGCTGACGGCACGCCTGCTCAAAGCGGGCTTTACCGCAGAGTTGGCGGCACGGCTCGTGAACGTAGCGCTGGCCTCAAGAGCGACGAGGAGAGCGGCGCGACCCTCGACCTCGTGAGCGTAGACTCTATACCGGCACAGCCCGGCTCTTCAAGGCCGGTGCGGCCCCGGGCTTCCTCGTGCATGGGGGCAAGGCCCGGGCTGTGGGCGAAGCCAGCCTGCCGATGGGCATCCTCGGCGGCGTCAGCGGGCAGAGCCGGGTGGTGCATCTGGCGGCGGGGGACTATGTGGTGCTGGTGTCGGACGGTCTCCTGGTGGACGGCCCCGGCTGGGTGATGCAGCAGCTGGAACTCTCCGCTGCCAAGGCAGAACAGCCCGACGTTCTGGCGAAAAAGCTGGTGGAAGCCGCCCGCGCCCGGGCCGTCCAGCGGGGCCGTCCCGACGACATTACCGCCGCTGTCCTCCGGCTCGAAAACAGCTGAGTTGCTTTTTAGGCGGCGAGAGGGTATACTTGTCAGTATCTAGAACGATCACAGGAGAAACATATATGCTGACAGTTACAGTTGCACAGGACGGCAGCGGCGACTTCGCGTCCATCGCGGAGGCGGTGCTGGCCGTACCCTATGAGGAGGAAGCACTGGTGCAGATCGGCCCCGGCATTTACCGGGAAAAGCTGGTCTGCGAAAAGTGCTGCATCACCCTGCGGGGGGCGGGTGCAGATAAGACAAAACTCGTGTGGGGCGACGGCGGCAGGCTGCCTCACAAGGACGGGCGGCCCACCCATACCTTCCGCAGCTACACCGCCTTTTTCAGCGGCGAAACGCTCTGCGTGGAGGAGATGACGATCGAAAACGACGCGGCCCGGGCGCGAAAGCCGGGCAGGCCGTCGCGGCCTATGTGGACAGCACCCGGGCGGTGTTCCGCCGGGTCAAGCTGCTGGGCAGTCAGGACACGCTCTTCTGCGCCCCGCTGCCCGAAAAGGAGCGGGAGAAGGACGGCTTTCTCGGGCCGCGCAGTCTTGCGCCCCGCAAACCGACCGCCCAGTACTACACCGACTGCGAGATCGCGGGCGACATTGATTTCATCTTCGGCGGCGGCGACGCCCTCTTCGAAAACTGCGTCATCCGCACGGTGGACAACCACATCCCCCACAGCTATGTCACAGCTCCTTCGGGCAAAGCCGATGGACTGGGCTTTGTGTTCTGGAACTGCGATTTTGTCTCCGACTGCCCGGCAGGCAGTGTCTATCTGGGCCGTCCGTGGCGTCCTGAGGGCAAGACGGCAGTGCTGGACTGCCGCCTCGGCGCCCACATCGCGCCGGAAGGTTTTATCGCATGGAATGACCGCACCGATACCGGCCTTGCCAGCTTTGCGGAAGCTGACAGCAGCGGCCCGGGCGCAGCAGAGCGCCCGGCGTGGGTGAAACGGCTTTCCGGGCCGGAGGCAGCGGAACTGCTGGCCCGCGCCCGCACCCTCTGCCGACCGAAAACCAACTGAGGATGTAACAAATGAAAAAACTGCCGAATTTTGTAAAGTGGCTCATCATTGCCGTGGTGCTGGCCGCAATGGCCGCGATGATGGCGGCCGTGAACGACCGCGCCTCCCGGGTGGAGATGCCCATGCCGGACAACAGCCTGGGCATCTACCGCCAGACGCCTGCCACTGGAAAGTGAATCAAAAAACGAGACGGGACTGCTGGAAAGCGGTCCCGTTTTTGCATGATACCGCCGCCTCCCGCATATGCTGTACGGACAAATCTGAATGGGTGGGAGGCAAGGGTATGTTTGTGGTCACACTGAGTAAGGCAAGCGTCAAGAAGCTGGGCGTGGGGGCGATGTGCTGTGCGCTGGTGGTGTTCAGTGCCATGCTGGGGCGGTACATCAGCACCCGCTCGGTGGCTGTCGCGGCGGCAAGCAATAAAATCGAGAGTGCGCAGGACATCCAGACCTGGTTCACGGGCTACGGGCTGGACGTGGACGGCGCGTCCATCACCGCCGATAAGGTCAAGATCCCCCGCAAGTGGACGACAGCTTTTCGGCCTTTAATGGGGTGGTGCAGCAGAGCGGTATGGACCTGGCCCGCTACAAGGGCAAGACGGTGGAGAAGTGGACGGCGCTCATCCCGGCGGCCAGCCGGGGCGATGTGAGCAGCTACGGCGTGCTGCTGGTCTACAAGAAAAAGGCCGTGGGTGCGTATCTGTTGGAAAAGCCCTCCGGCACCGTCACCGGGCTGAAAGACGCCCAGACCGCGATGGCCCTGCAGGAGGCCGAACAGGTGTCCGGCGAGGACTTCAGCGGGGACTGGGGCGAACGGCACGAGGATGAACTGACCGACGGTCAGGCCAAGCAGACCTCGGGCGAAGATTTCAGCGGGGACTGGGGAGAGCGCCACGACGGCGAGCTGGGCGCGGAGGGTCAGGCCCAGCAGACTTCCGGCGAGCCGGACGCTGCACAGGAGCAGCCCGTGCAGTACACCGACCTGCCGCTGGACGCGAGGGATACCCCGTCGAATAACCGTCATTCTGTACAAAAAAGTGCGATGAAACAGAAAAATTGTGCAGTAGTGGTATTTTTGCAGAAAGATTCTGTTCAATGTTACTAAAATTTTTGATAAAAAATCGGCAATATGAAAGGGTGAAAAAAGAACGACTAAGGTTTATAATAAAGGTAGACATCCGGCAGCCAGAAGGTTCGAGTGCTGCGTCCCGAGGGGCAGGGTGAGCTGCCCAGGAGGACCGGATGAAGTAAGGAGAAAATGATCATGAAGGAATTCCAGTATACCGTTAAGGATGCCTGCGGCATCCACGCCCGTCCCGCCGGTCTGCTCGTCAAGCTGGCCAAGGCTTTGCCAGCACCGCCACCCTCGAAAAGGGCGGCAAGACCTGCGACCTGCGCAAGCTGATGGCCCTGATGGGCATGGGCGTCAAGCAGGGCGACACCGTCACCATCAAGGTGGAGGGCGATGACGAAGCCGCCTGCGCCGAAGCTATCCAGAAATTCCTGAGCGAGAACGTCTGATCGCCCAGCGTGATGAGAAGCCCTTGCGGGGAATGTCCTGCGGGGGCTTTTTGTTACGGAACACAAAACAGCAAGAATAAGGAGAAATTGCGATGCAGGTAGGTACCGGTAGAAGCATCCTGAATGGCATTGCCATCGGGAAGCTGAAGATCTATAAGAAAAAAGATACCGTCATCTCTGCCGCCGAAGTGGCCGACACCGCCGCTGAAGTGGCCCGTTTTGAGGATGCCCGCGCCAAGGCCATCGACCAGCAGACCGCTCTGTACGAGAAGGCTCTGGCCGAGGCCGGCGAGGACATCGCCGAGGTGTTCAACATCCACGCCATGATGCTGGATGACGACGACTTCGTGGACGCCATCAAGGAGATCATCAACGGCCAGCACAAGTGCGCTGAGTACGCCGTCAAGACCGCCGGCGACAATCAGGCCGCCGTCTTCGCCGCCATGGATGACCCCTATTTGCAGGCCCGCAGCGCCGACGTCATCGACATTGCACAGGCCATCCTCGACATTTTGCAGGGCGTGGACAATGCTACTTTGCAGGGGACGGAGCCCAGCATCCTCGTGGCTGAGGATCTGGCCCCGTCCGAGACGGTCCGCATGGACAAGAGCCTGCTGCTGGGCTTCATCACCCGGAGGGCAGCTCCAACAGCCACACCGCCATCCTCGCCCGCAGCATGAACATCCCCGCCCTTATCCAGTGCAAGGTCATCCAGGACGACTGGGACGGCAAGATGGCGGTCGTGGACGGCTACAACGCCTGTGTCTACGTTGACCCCACCCCCGACCTGCTCAAGAGCCTGAAAAAGCGCCAGCAGGAAGACCAGAAAAAGCAGGCCCTGCTGCAGGAGCTGAAGGGAAAGTCCAACACCACCCTCGACGGCAAGACCATCAACGTCTTTGCAACATCGGCGGCATGAGCGACGTGGGCGCTGTGCAGCAGAACGACGCCGACGGCGTCGGCCTCTTCCGCACCGAGTTCGTCTACCTCAACTGCAAGGACTTCCCGACGGAGGACTACCAGTTTGAGGCATACAAGCAGGTGCTCGAGAGCCTTGCACCCCGCAAGGTGGTCGTCCGCACCTGCGACATCGGCGCAGACAAGACTGTGGACTACATGAAGCTGGACCACGAGGAAAACCCCGCGCTGGGCTACCGCGCCATCCGCATCTGCCTGACCCGGAAGGACTTCTTCAAGACCCAGCTGCGCGCCCTGCTCCGCGCTTCCGCTTACGGCAACATGAGCGTCATGTTCCCCATGATCACCAGCCTGCGGGAGCTGCAGGACGCCAAGGCCGTGCTGGACGAGTGCCGCGCGGAACTGCGGGCTGAGGGCAAGAAGTTCGACGAGAAGCTGGAAGTCGGCACCATGATCGAGACGCCCGCCGCTGTTCTCATCGCCGACGAGCTGGCCGAGGAGTGCGACTTCTTCTCCATCGGCACCAACGATCTGACCCAGTACACCTGCGCTCTGGACCGCCAGAACGCAAAGCTGGAGCCCTTCTTCAACCCGCACCACCCCGCTGTGCTCCGGGCCATCAAGATGACCATCGACGCGGGCCACCGCCACGGCATCTGGTGGGCATCTGCGGCGAGCTGGGCGCGGACACCGCCCTCACCGAGACCTTCCTGCGGATGGGCGTGGACGAGCTGTCCATGAACGCCAAGAGCGTGCTGCCCGTGCGCAAGATCATCCGCAGCATCGACCTGAGCAAGCCTTCCGATAAATAAGGAGCGCTTGGCCCCAAAAACGCCGCCCCCGGCAGGGAACTTCCCCGCCGGGGGCTTTGCATACCCGAAAAATTTTACCGAAATACTTCAAAACCATAAAGTGCAGTGCTATACTGGTAGCATCGAAATACCTGCTGAGAGGGAATTTTATGACACAACTGCTCATCCGCCTGTTCGTCCGGCACCCGGACGATACCAAGAACGCCGCCGTCCGCACGGCCTACGGCAATCTGGCCAGCCTTGTGGGCATGGCCTGCAATCTCCTGCTCTGTCTGGGCAAGCTGGCGGCGGGGACGCTGTTCGGCTCCATCGCATCATGGCCGACGCCTGAACAACCTCTCGGACGCCTCGTCCAACGTGGTGAGCCTCGTGGGCTTCCGGCTGGCGGCCAAAGGCCCGGACGAAAAGCATCCCTACGGCCACGCCCGGTACGAATATCTGGCGGGCCTTGTGGTCTGCGTCACCATCCTCGCCATCGGTCTTTCGCTGCTGAAAGAATCCGCGCTCAAAGTGCTCCACCCGACGGCAGTGGTGTTCAGCTGGCTCAGTGTGGGGGTGCTGGCGGCGTCCATCGGCGTCAAGCTCTGGATGAGCCGCTTCAATAAGACCATCGGCCAGCGCATCAACTCCGAGACCTGATGGCCACCGCCGCCGACAGCCGGAACGACGTGCTGACCACCAGCGCCGTGCTCCTGTCCACTGTCCTCTCCCACCTGACGGGCTGGGACGTGCTGGACGGCCTCATGGGCGTGGCCGTGGCGGCGTTCATCCTCTGGTCGGGCTGGGGGCTTATGATGGACACCCTCAGCCCCCTGCTGGGCGAGAGCCCCTCGCCGGAGCTGGTGGAGCACATCGAGCACACCGTCATGAGCTACCCGGGGGTGCTGGGCGTCCACGATCTGATGGTCCACGACTACGGCCCGGGGCATCAGTTCGCCTCGCTCCACATCGAGTTCCCCGCCGAGGCCGACCCGCTGGAGGCCCACGACATCATCGACAACATCGAGCGGGATTTTCTGAAAAAAGACCACCTACAGGTCACCATCCACTACGACCCCATCGTGACGTCGGACGCCGCCGTAGGCATCCTGCGGAGCCGTTTGATGGAAAAAGCCCGCCAGATGGACCCCCGTCTGTCCATCCATGACCTGCGCATCGTGCCGGGGGACAGCCACACCAATGTGCTGTTCGACCTCGTGTTCCCGGCGGGCTACACCGGCGACAAGGACGCGCGGCTGGCCGAGATGTGCAATTTCGTCAAGGAGCAGGACCCGGGATACTGCTGTATGGTGAAGGTGGAGCAGAGCTATGCTTCTGCCCTGCCGGAAGAGGATCAATAAGAAAAAGAGGGAAAGTATTATGCTGAACGAGACTTACCGCGCCATGCTGGGCCACAAGAGCGTCATCCGCGAGACTTTCATGTACGGCAAACAGCGCGCCGCGAGATAGGCTATGAGAACGTGTTTGACTACTCGCTGGGCAACCCCAGCGTCCCCTGCCCGGACAAGTTCACCAAAGCCATGCAGACCCTGCTGGCCGAGGAAGAGCCTGTCGCCCTCCACGGCTACTGCCCCAGTCAGGGCGACCCGGGCTTCCGCACCGCCGTGGCGGCCCATCTGGCAAAGACCTTCGGCCTGCCTTATGAGCAGAAGGATATTTTCCCCACCACCGGTGCGGCGGGTGCTATCGCCCACGCCGTCCGCGCTGTGACCAAGCCCGGCGACGAGGTGCTGACCTTCGCCCCCTACTTCCCCGAGTACGGCCCCTATGTGGAGGGGACCGGCGCCGTGCTCAAGGTCGTGCCGCCTCAGGCACCGGCTTTCCAGCCGAATCTCGACGCCTTTGAAGAGATGCTGACCGAGAACGTCACCTGCGTCCTCATCAACACCCCGAACAACCCCACCGGCGTCGTCTACTCCGCCGAGACCCTGAGCCGTCTGGCCGACATCCTGACCGAAAAGAGCAAGGCTTTCGGCCACAACATCTTCCTCGTCAGCGACGAGCCCTACCGCGACATCGCCTTCGACGGCAAAAAGGTGCCTTACCCGGCAGCGCTCTACCCCCACACCCTGACCTGCTTCTCCTTCTCCAAGAGCCTGAGCCTGCCCGGCGAACGTCTGGCTATGTGGCCGTCCGGCCCGGCTGCGAGGGCGAAGACGTGCTGGTGGACATGATGGCTCAGATCTCCCGCTTCACCGGCCACAACTGCCCGCCCAGCATCATCCAGAAAGCCACTGCCGAGTGCCTCGACGTCACCAGCGATCTGTCCGTCTACGAGACGAACATGGACCTGCTGTACGATAAGCTCACCGAGCTGGGCTTTGAGGTGGAGCGCCCCGGCGGTACATTTTATATCTTCCCGAAGGCGCTGGAAGAGGACGCCAACGCCTTCTGCCTCAAGGCCCGGGAGTTCGATCTGCTGCTGGTCCCCAGCGACACCTTCGGCGTCAAGGGCTATGTCCGCTTTGCCTACTGCATCGACACCGAGAAGGTGAAGCGCAGTCTGCCCGCACTGGAAAAGCTGGCCGCAGCCTATCGATGATCGTGAGGTGATGTCATGCATCCGCTCCCCGAATATCCCCGCCCGAGCATGCGCCGGGACAGCTACGTCAACCTGAACGGCCCGTGGGACTACGCCATCACCCAGAGCTCAGAGTTCCCGGCAAAGTGGGACGGCGCTATCCTCGTACCTATTCGCCCGAGGCGAAAGCCTCCGGCGTGAGCCGGACACTGCAGCCCGGCCAGTGGCTCCACTATCACCGCACCTTCACGCCCCCGGCGGGGGAGGGCGGGCGCGTCCTGCTCCACTTCGGGGCGGTGGACTACGCCTGCGCGGTGGAGGTCAATGGCCGTCTGGCCGGGGGACACCGGGGCGGCTACTGGCCCTTCACGCTGGACATCACCAATCTGCTCCGCCCGCAGGGCCGCAACACCCTCTGGGTGGCCGTGCAGGACCCAACCGGCACCGGCACGCAGGCGAGAGGCAAGCAGACCCTCCGGCCCGGCGGGATGTTCTACCCGGCCCAGAGCGGCATCTGGCAGACGGTGTGGCTGGAGCGGGTGCCGGAAAATTACATTGATACGCTGACCGTCACCCCGGACTACGACGCCCGAACCGTGACCGTGAAAGTCCATACCTCGAAGCCCGGCGGCGCGGTGAACCTCTGGGCCGTGGTGCGGGCCGGGGGCGTGACCATTGCCGAGGACTGGGGCAGCGACGAGGCCGACCGGGACGCGAAGTGACCCTGAACATCGCCGAAGAGCATTTCTTCCCGTGGAGCCCCGACAGCCCCTTCCTCTACGATTTGACGGTCGGAACGACCCAGGGCGAAGAAGAGGGCTTCGACACCGTCCACAGCTATTTCGCCCTCCGCAAGTGGGAGTGCAAAGAGGATGCAAAGGGCATCCGGCGTTTTTTCCTGAACGGCAGGCCCATCCTGCTCAACGGCCTGCTGGACCAGGGCTATTGGCCCGACGGCCTTTACACCCCGCCCTCCGACGCGGCCGTGGAGCACGAATTGCACACCGTGCGGGAGCTGGGCTTCAACCTGCTGCGCAAACACGCCAAAATCGAGCCGGAGCGCTGGTACTACCACTGCGATAAGCTGGGCATCATCGTCTGGCAGGACATGGTCAACGGCGGCGGGGCCTACCCGATGTGGTATGTCACCTACCTGACCAACGCCTTACAGCCCCTGATGCGCCGCGCCCCGGACGGGAAGCTGCTGTGGGGCTTTCTGGGCCGGGGCAGCGCCCACAGCCGGGAGGAGTACGCCCGGGAGCTGGCCGACACGGTAGCCGCGCTGCGCCGGCACCCCTGCATCGGGTGCTGGGTGCCGTTCAACGAGGGGTGGGGGCAGTTCGATGCGCGGAAAGCCACCGAGACCCTCCGCGCCCTCGACCCGTCCCGTCCGGTGGACGAGGCCAGCGGCTGGTTCGACCGGGGCGGGGGAGATGTGCATTCCCTCCACAACTACTTCTATCCGCTCCGCATCCGCCCGAAGGTGCGCACGGTGGCCCTCAGCGAGTACGGCGGCATTGCATGGCCCATGCCCGGCCATGAGCCGCCCCGGAAGACCTACGGCTACGGCACGGCCAGAAGCCGGGCAGAGCTGACCGAGCGCTACTGCGATCTGCAGCTCAAGACGGTGCTCCCGCAGCTGAAAAAGGGCCTGTCGGCGCTGGTGTACACCCAGCTGACCGACGTGGAGGACGAGGTGAACGGCCTGTTCACCTACGACCGCACGGCCATCAAACCCGATGCCGCCGCCGTCCGCGCCGTCAACGAGGCGCTGGAAGCGGAGTTTGAAAAGGCAGTAAAGGCATGAACGGGCTCTCGGCCATTTGTCCCTGTGCAGGCAGAGCATTTTGCTGTTTTTCACGGCTCCTGATTGGCTAAAATGTCGAAAATAATACCATATATTGACAATCCTGTAAAAATGCACTATACTGAACCCATCGAGGCAGACCACGAAGTCCTTGTATATGAAAATGTTCAGGATAACAGCATGTTTGCGATATGCAATTCGAGCTGCTGCTGCTGCGTTAAAAAGTTGAATTGCTATAAAACAGGTATTACAGGCACACGGCCTGTAATGATAAACATTATATGTTCGCGCATGTAGTGATTTATCTCACATAGTCTGAGGGCGAGGTTCCGCAAGGGACCTCGCCCTTGGGCTTTTTACAGGCGCTGGGCTATTGACATTGGAGAGCGATTCATCTATAATCGAGGTGCAGACCAGTCGAAGAGGTATGGACTGGAAAATTATGGGAACTAAAATGCAAAACTACCCATTCTGAGATGCTCTAAAAGGCGAAAATAACGCCGAAATATAAGAAAAATGATGCATCTGCATTGTTTTCGAGAGAATGGATAAAAACGTCGGATTGCATCAGAATGCGTTAGAAAATGTCGGGCCGCCCGCCACAGCCTGAGAAGGCCGGAGCGGGATCTGAAAAGCAGTATGAGTACAGAAAAGCTCCGGGAATCAACAGATCCCCGGAGCTTTTGTATTATTCTTTAGAAAAATTACTGTTTGTTCTTGATTTTGGAAGCCGGCATCTTCTTCATGGCGGCAGAATCTAGAGCGTGGGGCAGCTGGGCGCCATAGGACTGAAGGCTGTCCTGCAGCTCGCCGCTCTTCATGTCGGAGAGGGCCTGTGCGCGGAGGCTGTCCAGCGTGTCAGCGTCCAGCGGGTCGAGACGGACGAGCATCATCAGCGCATAGCTGGAATACTGCACGGCAGCGGCCTCGCCGGGCTTGAGGGCGCGGACGACGTCGGCGGAGCTTCCTCGGAGAAGGTGGAATCGATGTTGTCAGAACCCAGCAGGGCAGTGGAGAGGGAAGACGCGTCGGAAGAGGGCTCGCCATCCAGCACCGCGTAGATGTCGGGCAGGGCGGCGGCGACGGCGGCGCTGAAAGCGGAGGTCTGGGCGCTGGCCCCATCGGGGATGGCAGCGTTGCAGCTCTCGGCGGCGGTCTGAGCCAGCTCGAGCATCTGGGTGCGCTGGTCGTCATCGGCAAAAGCGAAGGTGCTGGTGTTGTAGAGCGGCACGACCACATAGCGGATGTAGACCATCTCGTCCTCGAGGTGGCTGGTCAGCTCTGCGTCGGAGACGGGGGTCTCGCCGTCGATGCCGTAGCACATCTCGAGCAGGTCGTTGCTCTTGATGAGGATGCGCTCAAACCGCTTGAGGGTGTCGAGGCCGATGCCGTTGGCCTTGTAGAGGTCCCCGTTCTGCTCCATCAGCTGGGAGGCGTAGCTGTCGGCCTGGGTCTCCTCGTCGAGGGTCAGAACGCCGCCCAGCTCATCGAAACGGGTCTCGATGGCGGCGTAGGACTCGAGGTTCTCGAGGGTCTTCTGGGCCACATAGTCGCTGACCACGGCGGTCTCGCCGGTGGCGTCATCGACGGTGATGGTGGCCTTGAGGAAGCTGGACACCTTGGTGGCGTCCTGGTCGTCGGAAGCGAGGTCGGCGGCGGTCTGGTAGGCATCGAACTGGGCCAGCAGATAGAGGCCGGAAGAGATGTCCACGTTACCGATGGTGCCTACGGAATCCGGGGTGGAGAGGCTGCAGCCCACGAGGCCGACGGCCAGAGCGAGGGCGCAGACGAGCGCGATGAGTTTCTTCTTCATAAGTGTACTCCTAGTGAAATTTATTTTTTGCCGGTGTTTTCTTCCGGCGGGGCAGCAAGGATGTCGGCCATCGCCTTGAGGATGCTTTGCAGCAGCTCCAGCGGCTTTTCGTCGGGTTGGAGAGTCACCGAGAGGTAGGGCTTGGTGCCGGCTCCTGCCGTCACCCGGCCATTGAAAGCGATGAGCAGGCCGCGTATCATGGCCACGTCCAGCGTCTCCACCTGTAACAGCAGGGTATCCTTCTTCTGGGTGACTTCGTAGACGCCCACGGCGGCGGCCTGGACCCGCACCAGCGAGACGTTCACGAGGTCGCTGACAGAGGGCGGCGGGTCGCCGTAGCGGTCGATGAGTTCGTCCAGCACGTCGGCGGCATCCTCGGGGGTCTGGATGGCGGCAATGCGCTTGTAGGCCTCGATGCGGCCCGGGCCTCGGCGATATACTTCTCCGGGATGAAGCGTCCACCCGCAGGTCCACGAGGCATTCGCTCTTGTCCCGCTGGATGGGCTCGCCCTTGGCCCGGGCGATGGCCTGACCCAGCATCTTGACGTAAAGGTCATAGCCCACGGCCTCCATGTGGCCGTGCTGGCTGTGGCCCAGCAGACTGCCCGCGCCGCGAATTTGTAAGTCGCGCATGGCGATGCGGAAGCCGGAGCCGAAGGCTGTGAACTCCCGGATGGCGGAAAGCCGCTTCTGGCGATGTCGGTGAGGGTCTTGTCCCGCCGGAAGGTGAAGTAGGCGTAGGCTTTCCGGCCCGAGCGGCCCACCCGGCCCCGGATCTGGTACAGCTGGGCCAGACCCATCCGGTCGGCGTCCTCGATGATGAGGGTGTTGCAGTTGCGCACGTCAATGCCCGTCTCGATGAGGGTGGTGCAGACGAGGATGTCGATCTCGCCGTTCAGCAGATGCTGCCAGACGGGGTTCAGCTCTTCCTCGGTCATCTTGCCGTGGGCGATGCCCACCCGCGCCCCGGGTACCATCTGGCTGACATGGGCGGCGCAGGACTCGATGTTGTCCACCCGGTTGTGCAGGTAGTAGACCTGACCGCCCCGGGCCAGCTCCTTCTTCATGGCTTCGGCGAGGATGACGTCATTGTATTCCAACACGAACGTCTCCACCGGCTGGCGCTCGATGGGCGGCTGCTCGATGGTGGAGAGGTCGCGGATGCCGCTCATGGCCATGTTCAGGGTGCGGGGGATGGGGGTGGCCGAGAGGGTCAGCATGTCCACGCCGATGAAGTTCTCTTTCAGCTTCTCCTTGTGCTTGACGCCGAAACGCTGCTCCTCGTCGATGATGACAAGGCCCAGGTCGTGGAACCGGACGTCCTTGGAGAGGAGGCGGTGGGTGCCGATGACGATGTCCACGCTGCCGGCCTGCAGGCCCCGCAGGGTCTCTTTCTGCTGCTTGGCGGTGCGGAAGCGGGAGAGCAGCCCCACTTTCACCGGGAACGCCTCCATGCGGGAGATGATGCTGTTGTAGTGCTGCCACGCCAGCAGGGTGGTGGGGGCCAGAATGGCGCACTGCTTGCCGCCCATGACGCACTTGAAGGCCGCGCGGAAGGCGACCTCTGTTTTGCCGACGCCCACGTCGCCGCAGAGCAGGCGGTCCATAGGCCAGCCCTTTTCCATGTCCTTCTTGATCTCGGCGGTGGCGGTGAGCTGGTCGTCCGTCTCGTCGTACTCGAAGCGGGACTCGAAATCGCTCTGCCACTCGCCGTCGGCGGGGAAGGCGTAGCCCGTGGCCTGACGGCGGCGGGCGTAGAGCTCGATAAGCTCCTGGGCCATCTCTTCGGTGGCCTTTTTGACCTTGGCGCGGGTGCGCTGCCACTCGGTGCCGCCCAGCTTGGCAAGCTTCACCTTTTCCTCGTCGCCGGGGGCGGTATAGCGGCTCAGCAGATCGAGCTGAGTGACCGGCACATACAGCACGTCGGAGCCGGAATACTGGATCTTCAGGTAATCTTTTATCGCGCCCTGCACCTCGAGACGCTGGATGCCCGCATACATGCCGATGCCGTGGCTCTGGTGAACCACATAGTCGCCAGGCTTGATGTCCGAGAGGCTGGACAGGGCGTTTTTGTTTTTCTTGCGCTTTTTGTTCTCGGCGGCCTCGTCGTCCAGACCGTGACGCCGGGACGAGATGACCGCCACGCGGGCGAACGGGAAGGTGCAGCCCGCCGTGAGGTGGCCGGGCAGTACCTGAACCAGGCCCTTCGCGGGCCGGACATCCCGGCTCATGCTGACGGCATAGCCCTTGTCAGCCAAATCGCGGGTGAGGGCCGCTGCACCCTTGGGCGTACCGGCGAAAAGGGCCACGGCGTACCCCTGCTGGACCAGCGGGTCGAGGTCTTCCCGCAGAGAAGCAAGGTCGCCGCCCCAGTTGGGAGCCGCGAACGCCTCGGCGTTGATGAGGTCTTTCAGCTTGAACTCGTTCATGCCCCGCAGGAAGTTCTCGCAGAGCAGGGTGCTCTGGTCCTGCGCCGCAATGGCGAGGTCGTCCATGGTCTGGTAGAGCACATCGAGGCCGGGGCAGATGACGCCCTCCTCGAGCAGGCCGGTCAGCTCTTCGCTGCGGCGGAACTCGGTGGCCTTCTGGGCGTCCCGGATGCCGCCCACCTCGTCGAGGATGAAGATGGGGCGGCTCAGGTGGTCCAGCAATGTGGCGGGCGTCTCGTACCGCAGACCGTAGTATTTGTCCATGGCCTCGGGCATGACGCCGCTGTCCAGCTGGGCGAGGTCGGACTCCATGGCCTTTTCGAGGGCGGTGCGGCGCTTGCCCCGGGCTTTCTTCTGGGCGGCGCGGAGGGCCTCCGCCGTGTCGGCGGTGCTGCCGAACAGCACCTCACGGGCGGGGGAAAGATAGATTTTTTCCAGCGCACCGTCCCGCCGCTGGGTCAGCAGGTCGAAGGAGGCGAGAGAGTCTATCTCGTCGTCCCAGTACTCCACACGGGCGGGCTGGCGCATATCGGGGGCGTAGATGTCCACGATGTCGCCCCGGACGCTGAACTGTCCCGGGCCGTCCACCTGACTGCGCCGCACGTATCCGGCGGCAAAGAGCCGCTCCACCAGCGCTTCGCGGTTGTAGACCATGCCGGGCTTGAGGGTGAGGGTGTTCTTCTGGAACTCGTCCTGCGGCACAGTGTATTGGAGCAGGGCCTCGGCGGGGACGCAGACGGCGTTCAGCCGTCCGCCCGCCAGCGCGCCCAGCACCGACAGACGCCGGTACTCGTACTCGCGGCCCGCGCCCTCGACGGGGCGGAGCATGAAGTCCCGGGGCGGGAACACCGC
>ENA-OQEX01000755-OQEX01000755.1-human-gut-metagenome-genome-assembly--contig:-NODE-755-length-15208-cov-4.096943_pt1 | contig 15208 bp, 20 predicted proteins | sample MGYA00242802_ERZ504649 | MGnify/ENA primary metagenome ERZ504649 (study PRJEB26092, sample SAMD00036194) | human gut metagenome | host: Homo sapiens | study: EMG produced TPA metagenomics assembly of... | reverse complement strand
TGCGCATTGAGGACGCTCTGTCCGCAACCAAGGCAGCTGTAGAAGAGGGCATCGTTGCCGGCGGCGGCACAGCACTCATCAATGCAATCCCGGCAGTAGAAAAGCTGGTTCCGTCTCTGGACGGCGACGAAAAGACCGGCGCAAAGATCGTTCTGCGCGCTCTGGAGGCTCCGCTGCGTCAGATCGCTGCAAATGCTGGTCTGGAAGGCAGCATCATCGTGGATAAGATCCGCCGCAGCCGCAAGGTTGGCTATGGCTTTGATGCTTACAACGAGACCTACTGCGATATGATGGCAAACGGTATCGTTGACCCGACCAAGGTTACCAGAAGCGCACTCCAGAATGCTGCATCCATCGCATCTATGGTTCTGACCACAGAGAGCGCTGTTGCAAACATTCCGAAGGATGAGCCGGCAGCCGCAGCTCCGGCAGCAGGCGGCATGGGCGGTATGTATTGATCCGCTGAATCAAGCAAGCCAGGCATAACACAACCAATAACAAAGCGGAACATGGGCGTTTGCCTGTGTTCCGCTTTTTGTTGTATGCAGATAGAAACACCGCCCGGAATGGATGTTCGCATTCCGGGCGGTGTTTGTTTTATTGCTTGATAATGGTGCTTACTGTCCCCGTTTCTGTGCCTTGTTCAAGAAACGGTCTGCGTCCACCAGAAAGCGCTTGTGCGTGCCGGAGCCGATCACGCCCACGCCGTCCTCTGCGGTCACGTGGTATGAGATCTCTCTGCCGCTGACGCCGGTGATCTCTGCGGTTGCAGTAACAGTCAGACCCTCCGGCGTTGCTGCATCGTGGCTGATGTCCAGCTTTGTGCCGACTGTGGTCTCGCCCTCACTGAGAAACGGTGCAATGGCATTGCAGGCAGCCTCTTCCATGAGCGCTGCCATCATCGGTGTGGCAAACACCGGCAGCGAACCGCTGCCCACGGTCAAAGCCAGATTGGTCTCATCGACCTTGACGCTGGCAGTGCCTTTACTTCCAATTGTGATCGGTTCCATAACAATTCTCCTCTTCCTTTTACAGGAACTTAGTCCGTTGTGGTTTCTGTGGTATCTTCTGTGGGATCCGGCAGCACATCCAGTGCGCTGGGGGAAATGATGTCACCCAGGATTCGGTCATATGTCAGAGTGTCCAGCTTTTTGTCCGCCTCCTGCATGGGCATATAGTTAGTGGAATATACCGGCTCGACCTCCATCTCGTTCATCATGGACTGGGTAAAGCTGTCTCTCGGCGCATCGATCAGATCCATGACCAGATACGGTGCATAGAAGGCAGAAACCGCCTCCGTGGGGAGCGAGCTGGTATCCAGACCGTAGTTGTTCCACAAAATGTAGCGCTGCTCATACAGCGTGCTGCAGTTTTCACTGGTGATGTTCAGCTGGCTGTAGATGCCGTCGTCTCCACGCAGGGACGGGAAATGGTCACCGACAAACAGCACGATGGTCGGCTCGTCGATCTGAGAAAGCCGTTCCAAGAAGTCTGCCAGTCCGTCTGCGGAATGCTGCAGCCGGCTCAGATAGTTGACAAATTCGTCATCGCTGTCCCCGTCTGTATAGGGCTGGTGGTTCTGCATGGTTGTTGCATGAACATACAGCGGCTCATTGGTAGAGGCGATCAGCGATTCGATCTGGTTGTAAACTACGTTGTCGTCGATGTACTCGCCGTAGGTGGTGGTCGGAACGGTGAAGTCATCCTCGAAGATCATGGTGTCAAAATTGAACTGTCCATAGATCCGCTTACGGCTGTAAAAGCTGCTCTGGAACGGATGGACATACGCCGTGGAATAACCCCAGCTCTTATAGTAAGACGGCACAGTGGGCTGCTGCCGGGTGAGCAGCATACGCTGCGGCATATTGGGGTCATTCAGCGACTTTACCGGCAGACCGAACAGCAGCTCAAATTCTGTCCGGACGGTATAGCTGGCATAGGTCGGCACGATCAGTGTACCCTCTGTTCCCATAGAAGCGGCTCTGTCCAGTCCGGAATAGTAGGAGTCCAGGTCGGTGTAGCCCAGCTCTGCCAGCTTATCGGAAAATGCACGGAAATCCGCAAAGGATTCCGACATGATCTCTACCACATTGGGCTTTACGCCGTTATCGAAGTCCAGATCCGGCACTTCCTTTGACAGATACTGCTTGACGGTATCGTCGCTGTCCTGTTTATAGTCGTCCGGCTCTTCCAGCTGGTTGGACAGATTCTCAGAACCGGTCTGCATAAAGAACGCCAGAAAGCCGTTGTTGTCGAACTTTTCATTTAAGATAAAGGTATTGTCCGCCTCTTTGGTGTCCAGACCGAACAGCGCATAGACCGGCTGGGAAACTGCCGGAACAGTCACCACCATAACACAGGCGATCAGACAAGCCAGCCCCGGCGCCAGGCGCTTGCGCAGCTTGATACGCATTTTCAGCCGTGGATTGAACCAGAACGCCAGCAGGATAAAGGCGGCGCAGATGCTGATGTACAAGACCAACCTGGGCGTGATCTTGATGTAGGCGAACGAGGTCAGACTCTTTACGCTGCGGAACAGCTTCATGTCCGTCATAATCAGATGGTTGCCGTTGGTGTTATACTTGAATAGCTCCGTGATACTCAGCGCCATGTACAGGATGCTCTCCAGCAGCATGGAGAACCACCCGGAGCGGAACAGCAGCAGCGCTCCCACAAAGATCAGCCCGGCAATCAGCACGTTAAACAGCATGATGGTGGGATGATCGGTGATGAACAATACCAGCTTGCTGGGGTATTTGTCCTGGTTCAGCTCCGCCATGCACACAATGAAGATCGGATACAGGATCAGCAGCAGCCGGTTGGTCATAGGATAGCGCAGCGTATTATACGAACGTTTCTCATGCACAGAGCAGAACCACGCCCGAACGGAAGAAAAGCAGTTATGCCATGTCATATGTTCTTTCATGTCTCAATTATCACCTTTGTTTCGAAACGAATTGCGAAAAGGCAGTGGTTTTCCCTGCCTCGACATTACATTACTATAACATAAATTTGCGGTTTCTGCAAGCGCTCTCATCAAAAACTCACCTAATTTTCACGGAATTTGTACATTCCATCGAAAAAAGTCAGCGGCAAAACACGGTTTTGTGCAAGTTGCAGAGGACAAATTTCCCGTATTTGGGTGCAAATCGACACTTTCTCTGCCGCCTGTCAGCCGCACCAGAAACCGCCGTTCACCGGGATATCCTGTCCGGTGATATACGCCGCCCGGCCGGACACCAGAAAGCGCACCGCATCCGCCACATCCTCCGGTTTTCCCAGCCGTCCCAGAGGTGTTTCCTCTGCCAGTTCGTCCAGGGTCTCCTGGGGCAGATGGGCGACCATATCCGTGGCGATCGTCCCCGGCGAGACCGCATTCACCCGGATGCCGGACGGCCCCACTTCCTTCGCCAGCGCACGGGTAAACGCCAGCACAGCGCCCTTTGTGACGGAATAGTCCACCTCACAGGATGCGCCGGTCTCGCCCCACATGGACGAAATATTCACAATGCACCCGGTGTGCCGGGAAATCATGGACGGCAGCAGCAGCCGGCTCAGTTCCACCACGGCAGTGAGATTTACCGCATAGAGCCGCCGCACCTGTTCCGGCGGCATACACTGAAACAGGTTGATGTAGGAACAGGCGGCATTGTTTACCAGAACGTCCACCTGTCCCAGCTGTTCCAGGACTGTCTCTGCCAGCCGGGGCAGCGTCTCTGTCTGCGCCAAATCTGCGGCAATGGGGATCACACCGCAGGACGCCGCCAGCGACGCCATTTCCTCCTGGCTGCGGCAGTAGACTCCGGCAACACGATAGCCGTCCTCCGCCAGTCCCCGTGCCACCGCCGCACCAATGCCACGGGATGCACCGGTCACCAACGCTGTTTTCAGCATATGCAGCACCTCCTGTAAATACAAATCCTGCTTGGGCAACACCGCACAAAGCTTGTGCGTAAGATGCGAAGCCGGATTTTCGGCAGATTGCATAGAAATTTCGCAGGCATACTGTCGTATGGCAAGGAATTTCTGGGCAATATGACGAAAAATCAGCAAGCAGATTGCGTGCAAAGCCGTCGGGCGGGCTTTGTGCGGTGTTGCCCTAGTACATTTTCGCAAAAGAACGGGCTGTATTCGTACAGTCCGTTTTTGCGTTCTATCACTGGCGGGTGCTGCATATGCTGGGATAACAGTGTTTAACGGAGGTGCAGCCCATGGAAACCACACGACCCCAGTCCCGGAAAAGCCTTTGGGTATCCGGCGGCTGGTATTTGCTGGCGGCGCTGCCGGTGGGGCTGGGGATTCTGACCGGCGTACTGAGCATCCTGGCGGCGATGATGCTTTTCGCCGATGCGCCGGAGTGGATGCTGCGTCTTATGGCAGGGATAGCGCTGGTGTTTTCCGGGTACGGCATGGGTCGCTTTGCCGGATTCCGCCGCCGCCGGAAAGGCTGGCGCTGCGGACTGTTCTGCGGACTCTTCCTGTGGGCAGTGCTGACGCTGGCGAGCCTGGTCTGGCTGCATACTGCCGGCAGTCCGGTGCGGCTGTTGTGTCTCTGCGGCGGCGGTGTCTGGGGTGGGATTTCCGGCGTCAATGCACCCCATCGGAAACCGCCCAGATAGCCGGAGGGTTCTTTTGCAAGATGTAAACTTTTTTCCTATTTTGCATGGAACGCTTGAAAATCCGGTGATTTTGTGATATAATGTAGTTAAACTTTTTTTGGGGGAGGGTTTCGAATGAAGCACATCAAGACCATCAATGCAGCAAACCTGAAGGCTTCTGCTGCAAAGGGCGGCTGCGGCAAGTGTCAGGCTTCCTGTCAGTCTGCTTGCAAGACTTCCTGCACAGTAGCGAACCAGAAGTGCGAACACTAAGTGGTTTTTGAACCGCTTAACGCAAGTCTGCAACCGATAGAAAAAGGGACAGTTCGATGTCCCTTTTTTCGCATTTATAAGAGTTATGCTGCTTTTCCCCATGCAGCTGGAAAGAGGAAACAGAATTATGATTCATAAGTATAAATTGGGCGACTATAATGTGGTATTGGACGTAAACAGCGGCGGCGTTCATGTGGTGGACGAGCTGACCTATGATATGCTGGACAATATCGCACCGCCTTTTGCACCGGAATGTCCGGAAGAGGTCGTGACAAAGCTTTCCCGGTTCTATGACCCGGAAGAGATCCGTTCCTGCTATGCCGAGATCCTGGAGGCATATGACGAGGGCATCCTCTTCTCCCCGGATGACTACGAAAAATATGCCAACTTCGCTGTGGCATCTCCTATCAAGGCAATGTGTTTGAACATCGCCCACGACTGCAATCTGCGCTGTCAGTACTGTTTTGCCTCTACCGGCGACTTCGGTGAGGGCAGAAAGCTGATGTCCTATGAGACCGGCAAAAAGGCAGTGGATTTCCTGCTGAAAAATTCCGGGGATCGTGTGAATCTGGAAATGGACTTCTTCGGCGGCGAACCGCTGATGAACTTCGAGACCGTCAAGAAAATCGTGGAATACGCCCGTTCTCAGGAACCGGTCTACAATAAGAAGTTCCGGTTCACCATCACCACAAACGGTATGCTCCTCACCGATGACAAGATCGACTTCATCAACCGGGAGATGTCTAACGTGGTTCTGTCCATCGACGGCAGAAAGGATGTCAACGACCGGATGCGTCCCCGTGTGGACGGCAAAGGTTCGTATGACAGAATCGTCCCCATGTACAAAAAGCTGGTAGACCAGCGTGGTGAAAAGGAATACTACGTCCGTGGCACATACACCAAGTATAACCTTGACTTCTCTGACGACGTCTTTGCACTGCTGGATGCCGGTTTCGACCAGATCTCTGTAGAGCCGGTTATCGCTGACCCGAAGGAACCCTATGCCATCACCGAGGCAGACCTGCCCCGTATCTTTGAGGAGTACGAACGGCTGATGCAGAAGATCCTGGACTATGAGGCAACCGGCAAGAAGTTCAACTTCTTCCACTTCATGCTGGACCTGGATCAGGGACCCTGCGCCATTAAGCGTCTCCGGGGCTGCGGCTGCGGCAACGAGTATGTGGCAATTACACCGGACGGCGATATCTACCCATGTCACCAGTTTGTCGGCGAGGCAGATTATAAGATGGGCAACGTGGACGACGGCACATTCAACCGTGAAATGAAGTCCGACTTCGCCAAGACCCATATCTACAGCAAGCCGGACTGCCGGAACTGCTGGGCAAGATTCTACTGCAGCGGCGGCTGTAATGCGAACAACTACCAGTACAGCGGCGATGTCCACAAGGCATACAAGCTGTCCTGTGAGATCGAGAAAAAGCGTCTGGAATGCGCCATCGTGCTGAAAGCCATCCGCATGGATCGGGATGCTGCAAAGCAGGAAAGCGCTGAATGATTTGAAAATATTGTAATACGATAAAAAACTCCCGCAGTTTCAAGGATTTCTGAAACTGCGGGAGTTTGCTTTTGGGGATATAACTTTAGATCAAGTCAAAGTGCGCCAGCGCCTTTTCCAAGCCGTCGTCGGCAAGGTTTGCGGTGATGTAGTCCGCATAGGGGTGCAGCATGGGACTGTCGCCCATGGCGATGCCCGTTCCGGCAGCTCCAGCATGGACGATCGTTCAGACTGTCGCCCACGGCGAAAACATGAGAGCGGTCTGCACCCAGCAGCTGCATCATCTTTTCCATGCCGGTGGCTTTGGAACAGCCGCAGGGCACCATTTCAGCAAAGCCGTTTCCACGGTCGATGTAGTCAAACTTTCCCGTCAGACCTGCCTGGAAACCCTCCAAATCGCTTTCGCCGTCATACCAGATGACAAACTTGTCCGTGTACCAGTTCTCATCCTCCGGCACATCGGCGAACGGCAGCTGCTTGCTTTCGTAGAGCTCCAGCAGCTTTTGCAGGTTCGGCAGCGTTCTCGCCTTGCGGTCGATGAATATGGCGTCGCTCCGCTCATACAGAACGGCAACGTTGGTGCGGCGCACCAGTTCTACCATTTCACGGCTGCGTGCCGGGGTCTGCTTTTCGTGGAACAGGACCTTTCCGTCATATTCCAGTTCTGTGCCGCAGCCGTAAATGTAGCCGTCAAAGCCGATCTCCCGGAGAAACGGGTCTACATTCATGGCGGTGCGTCCGGTGTTGATGAGGGTGGCGTTGCCCTTTTTCCGGGCTGCCTGGATGGCACGGACTGCGGATTCCGGCAGATAGCCGTCCTCGGAGATGATCGTGCCGTCAATGTCAAAGAAAATGAAATTTTTCATAAAATCACTCACTTTACGGGAATTTCAGATTTGCAGGTTTCAACGATGCGGAAAGTGTCTTGTTTTTCAGGCGTTCTTGAACAAGCTGACCATTTCCAGTGCGGACATAGCGCAGTCATAGCCCTTGTTGCCTGCCTTTGTGCCGGCACGCTCGATCGCCTGTTCGATGGTGTCGGTGGTCAGTACGCCGAACAGTACCGGCAGACCGGATTCCAGCCCCACCTGTGCAATGCCCTTGGAGACCTCAGCGCAAACATAGTCATAGTGGCTCGTAGAACCACGGATGACTGCGCCGACACAGATGATGGCGTCATACTTGCCGGAGAATGCCAGCTTTTGGCAGCCAGCGGAATTTCAAATGCGCCGGTACCCATGCCAGGGTGATGTCGTCGCCGTCTGTGCCGTGGCGCAGCAGGCAGTCCTCAGCGCCGCCTACCAGCTTGGTGGTGATGAATTCGTTGAAACGGGATGCCACAATGGCAATTTTCAGTCCCTTGCCGTCATACATACCTTCCAGTGTTTTCATGATATTGTACCTCCTAGAGTTTTTGTGTTTTTCTCAGAAATGCAGATAATGTCCCATCTTGAACTGCTTGGTCTTGAGATACCGCAGGTTCTCCGGCTTTTCCGGAATGTCAATGGGAACACGCTCGGCAACTTCCAGTCCGTATTCGCCCAGTTCTGCGATCTTTTCCGGATTGTTGGTCATGAGCCGCAGGGAAGTCACGCCAGATGCTTCAGAATCTGCGCACCTACGCTGTAATCCCGGAGATCCGGCGCAAAGCCCAGCTTGATGTTTGCCTCTACGGTGTCCAGACCATCCTCCTGTAACTTGTACGCCCGGATCTTGTTTAGCAGACCGATGCCTCTGCCCTCCTGGCGCAGATAGACCAGAACGCCTCTGCCCTCTGCGTTTATCATGTCCAGCGCACGGCTGAGCTGTTCGCCGCAGTCGCACCGGCAGGAGCCGAACACATCGCCGGTCAGACACTCAGAGTGAACCCGGCACAATACCGGCTCGCCGTCCGACACATCGCCCATGACCAGGGCAACGTGTTCGTCGCCGTTGATAGTGTTGCGGAAACCGAACATCTGGAAATGCCCGTGAACGGTGGGCAGCTCTGCCCGTGCCACTTCTTCCACAAAGTTGTCGTGATTCCGGCGGTAGTGCTGGAGTTCCCGGATGGTGATAAAGGACAGATCGTGCTGTTTTGCAAAGTCCGCCAGCTTTTCGCCCCGCATCATGGTGCCGTCATCGTCCATGATCTCACAGCAGAGACCCACCTGGGTCAGTCCGGCAAGACGGAGCAGGTCTACCGTAGCTCGGTGTGACCGTTCCGTTCCAGAACGCCGCCGGGCTTTGCCTCCAGCGGGAACATATGTCCCGGACGGCGGAAATCGCCGGGATGCGCCGCCGGGTCTGCTGCCATGCGTGCCGTCAGACCACGCTCTACCGCAGAAATGCCGGTAGTGGTGTCGATGTGGTCGATGGAAACGGTGAACGCCGTTTCGTGGTTGTCCGTGTTGTGGGAAACCATCTGGGTCAGTCCCAGCCGGACAATGTTGTCATGGCTCATGGGCATACAGATCAGTCCCTTTGCGGCGCTTGCCATGAGGTTGACGTTTTCTGTGGTGGCGAACTGTCCGGCGCAGATGAGGTCGCCCTCGTTTTCCCGATCCGGATCGTCTGTCACCAGAATGCACTTGCCGTTCCGCAGATCCTGCAAAGCTTCTTCAATGGTGTTATATGTAATTGCCATAGAAATGACCTCCTTGGTTGTGTAGGTTATGGCTCATTTTGTTGCTTTAATTTTGTTGCCTTAAAAGAATCCGTTCTGTTGCAGCAGTTCCATAGTGACGCCGCCGCTTTTGGGCTGTATCAGCTTTTCCACGTACTTGCCGATGATGTCGGTTTCCAGATTGACGATCTCACCGGAGCGATGTTTCAGCAGGGTGGTTTCCTCACCGGTGTGAGGAATCAGGCTCACGGTGAAATCCGTGTGGGAAACCTTTGCCACCGTCAGGCTGATGCCGTCAATGGCAATGGAGCCTTTTTCCACCACATACCGGAGTAGTTCCGGTGCGGCACTGATCGTCACCAGCACTGCGTTGCCCTCCGGCTGCATGGAACGAATTGTTCCCGTGCCGTCAATGTGTCCGGCAACAATGTGCCCACCGAATCTGCCGTCTGCCGCCATGGCACGTTCCAGATTGACCTTCGAGCCGGGTTTCAGCAGTCCCAGATTACTGCGCCGCAGGGTCTCCGGCATGACATCCGCCGTGAAGTGGTCTTCGCCCATGCGGACTACGGTCAGACAAACGCCGTTCACGGCAATGCTGTCGCCGATGGCAGTGCCTTCCAATACTTTGGATGCGGTCAGTTCCAGTTCGCATCGGTTCGGTGCCTGGTTCAGCCGTCGCACTGTTCCCATTTCTTCTACGATTCCGGTAAACATCAGCATGACTCCTTTCGGGTGTATTCCAGCAGCAGATCCTGCCCCAGCCGTGTCACCGTGGGTGCAGACAGAAGAACTGCCTGGTCCGGGGTGGTGATGCCCATGCCGCCGATGGGGGACAGACCGTCTCCGCCGAACAGTTTCGGTGCGACATAGACCTGCACCAGGTCACAGCAGCCCTCCTGTAATGCCGCCGCATGGATGGATGCGCCGCCTTCGATCAAAATGCTGTCCAGTCCACGCTGTCCCAGCTGTTCCAGGCAGTTCCGCAGGGAAATGTGTCTGCCGTGCAGATGCTCTTTCGGCACGGGAAGATTTTCGTATCGGGCGAGGAGCGATTCCAGGTCTGTCTGGTGCAGCAGTTCCGCCTCCAGAACAGTGACACCCTTTTGTTCCAGGGCTGCCTTTTTTTCCTTGTCCGGGGCGTGGCAAAAGACGATGACCGGAACTTCGCCGGCAGTCTGTACCAGCTTGCTCTCCATGGGAATGCGCAGCCGGGTGTCCAGTACCACACGTACCGGCTGAGACGGATTCTCACAGCGCAGGTGAGCATGGGGTCATCTGCCAGAACAGTGCCGATGCCCACGCAGATGGCAGCCACACGCTTTCTCGTCTGCTGGACGTGATTCCGGGCAGCCTCACCCGTCACCCACTTGGACGCACCGCCGGCGCAGGCGATCTTGCCGTCTGCGGTCATGGCGTACTTCAAAATGGTGTAGGGCATCTTCGTGGTGATGTACCGGAAAAAGATGGGGTTCAGCTGGTCGCACTTTTCCCGGAGAAAGTCCGGGAAAACCTCAATGCCATGTTCCCGGAGAAACGTCACACCTTTTCCGGAGACCAGAGGGTTCGGATCACGGGAGCCGATGTACACCCGGCGAATGCCGCTTTCCACCAGTGCCTCAGTGCATGGCGGCTGCTTGCCGTGGTGGCAGCATGGCTCCAGGGTGACGTAGATATCCGCACCGGCAGGGTCTTCGATGCAGTGCTTCAAGGCGTTTCGTTCTGCGTGGAGATCGCCGTATCTGGCGTGCCAGCTCACCGATGATGCGGTGGTCTTTGACGATCACCGCACCCACCAGGGGATTGGGGTTGGTGAACCCTGTGCCACGCCGTGCCAGCTGAATGGCACGTTCCATATAAAAAGAATGCTCTGTCATGAAAACACCTCCAAAATGCCCTGTTCTGCAAATGCACAACAGGGCAGGAAAAACGGCTTGGAAAGATGCCGTTATGATTCTGGATTCTGGGGGAAACACGTAAAATTGATTTTGCGTGGCTTCTCTCATCCGGACTATACCGTCGGTTTCGGAATTGCACCGAATCAGCCAGTTTTCGAAACTGGTTCGCAGACTGCGGCAAAAACGCCGTTCACTGCCGGTTCTGAATTACACAGTACCCTGAAGCTGTCTCTAGTATACCACCCTTTCCGGCAGTTGTCAAGTAACTTTTTTATGGCAGGAACATTCATAGGAATTTCACCAAAAAGCGGTTTTCTTGTGTTATAATAACTATGATTATAGAGAAAATCATCTGGGGAAGGAGTTCGATAGAATGACAGATGAAAGCATGAGAAAGACCATCGCCGGGAACATCTCCCGGTATCGCAAACAACTGGGTATGACACAACTTGATCTTTCCGAAAAGATCAATTATTCTGATAAAAGCATTTCAAAATGGGAGCGTGGCGACGGCATTCCCGATGTGCCGACATGGTGCAGCTGGCAGAGATCTTCGGGGTATCGGTGGATGATCTGATTTATCCGCCGCAGGAGCAGCCGCAGCAGCCGGTAGAGTCAGAAGAACCGGAAAAGCGCGCAAAACCGGGGGATTCTACTGACGGTAGATTCTGCTGGAGGCACTTTTTCATCACTCTACTCTCCATTGCCGGGGTGTGGCTGGTGGCAATTCTGATCGTCTGCCTGTTCCAGTACATTGCGCCGGGCATCGCCGACCTGTGGGACGGCAGAGTGATGTGCTATGCGGTGACAGCATCCTTTGTGGTGTTCCTCATTTTTGCCAGTCTCTGGTGGCCACGGGCGTGGATCTTCATTGCCATTTCCGGCATCGTCTGGGGTGCGGCGCTGTCCGTTTTCGTGACATTTTCCGGGATCTCCGGAGGCGGCGTGATCTTCGCCCTTGCCGGCGTGCTGGAACTGCCGGTGCTGCTGTGCTATTTCTGGCGCTGCTCTGCAAGGCATCAGTGGCTCATCCCGTATCCGTTCCCAAGGAAAAAATAAAACAGGTGCGAAAGGCACAGTACTGCAATCGTGAAATGGATTTCAGATGTATCGTGATGAAATCATTTCCGTATTGCGGCACTGTGCCTTTTTTGTCAGAGAATCGAAAATTCTCAAACGGGTAGAGTGGTTCTGCACGGGAGTAGGTGGATTCTATCTGAAAAAAGGGGTATACTAAATGGTGCAAGAAGCAAGGCGAAAAGCGCCAAGGAAAGTGAGGAACCCCTACATGAACATCACACAGAACATCGGTATCCGCATTTGCGGCACAGGCAGCAGCGTTCCGACACGCACCGTGACCAACGACGATATGGCAACCATCGTGGAGACCAGCGACGAGTGGATCTCCACCCGTACCGGCATCTCCGAGCGGCACTTTGCCGACCAGGAGACCAACCTGTCTCTCGGCACAGAGGCTGCCGAAAAGGCGATCGCAATGGCTGGCATCCCCAGGGAAGAGATCGGCGTTGTGATCTGCGCCACCATTACACCGGACAACATCGTGCCGTCACAGGCGTGCCTGCTCCAGAAGAGCCTGGGTCTCACGGAACAGATCTTTGCCTTTGACATCTGCGCCGCCTGCACCGGTTTTCTGTATGCCATGCACACGGCACGGTCGCTGCTCTGCACCATGCCGGAAAAGAAATACGCCCTGGTTGTGGCAAGCGAACTGCTGAGCCGTGTCACCAACTTTGCAGACCGGAATACCTGCGTGCTGTTCGGCGACGGCGCAGGTGCGGCAGTCATCACCCTGGATGAAAACAGCCGCTATGCCTTTGACTGCGGTGCAGACGGCAATACCGAGGTGCTGTACTGCCCGAAGTTTTATCACAACACCAACCCCTTTGCCGCATCTCTGCCGGAACAGCCGGAACAGCAGGTGAAGATGGAGGGCAGAGCCGTGTACAGCTTTGCAGTGCAGGCACTGTCCGGCAGCATTCGCCGTGTGGCGGATCAGGTGGGCGGCTATCCGGAACACTACATCTGTCACCAGGCAAACGCCCGGATCCTCCAGGCGGCAGCCAAGCAGCTGAAAGAACCCATGGAAAAGTTTTTCCTGGACATTGCAAAATACGGCAACACTTCCGCAGCATCCATTGCCATTGCCTTGGATGACTGCGTGCGCAGCGGCGCTGTCAAACGTGGAGAAAGCGTGATGCTCTCCGGCTTTGGTGGCGGACTCAGCTACGGCACAGCATATTTCACATTCTGAGGAGGCAGCACCATGTATCGCAGAGAGACCAAGGAAAAGGCGGCATATGCCGGCAATCGTACCCGGAGAACTGACAGCGTGAAACAGCACGAGATGGCGGCGCTCCGGGAGATGGAACAGATGGTGCTGGCAGCGGAAAACAGCGAGGGAACAGCCGGACTGGAAAAGGCTGTAGCACATCTGGAAAGCTTTTTGCAGCAGGTCAGAAAGACCCGTATCCTGGACGAGAAACAGCGTGCCATGGAGGCGTTCCGGGGAAAGTTTGAGGACGGCTATACCTGGCGCAATGGCTTTCTGCGGAACGTGGCTCGGTTTGGCAGCAGACGGGCGCTGGCAGATCTGGAAAGCGGCAGAGTCTGGAACTATACCCAGCTGAATGCAGAGGCGAACCGTTTCGCCCACGGACTGCTTCGTGCCGGACTGCGGAAAGGTGACGTTGTCATGGTACAGCTCCACAACTGCCCGGAGTTTGTGTTCGCCTATCTGGCGTGCCACAAGACGGGGCTGGTGTTCTGCCCGGTGAACTTCCGGCTCTCTGCCAAGGAGATTGCTGACTGCCTGGACAACAGCCATCCGAAGGTGTTCCTGTCTGAGCCGGAGGTCCAGGCAGAAGTAGACCTGGCGCTGACCAGAACCGGTTCTGCGCCCCAGATTCTGCTGACTACCGAGGAAACAGCGCCGCACAGCTACACCGGTTTTGTGGCAGACTGTCCCACAGACGACCCGGCGCTCTCCTGGGAACTCTCCATTTACGATGAGACTCTGCGGCTTTTCACCTCCGGCACAACGGGCAGACAGAAGAGCGTCTGCCTCACCAGCATCAATGAGGTGCTTTCTGCCCACGATGTGATGATTCATTTCCCCTTTTCCTTTGCCGATGTCTCCATGAACACCACCCCGTGGTTTCACCGTGGCGGACTCCACTCCGGCGGCATTACGCCTACACTGTATGCCGGCGGCACAGTGGTCATCCAGCGGAAGTTCCAGGCGGCGCAGACCCTGGATGCAGTGGAAAAGTACGGGCTGACCTTTATCATCGGCGTTCCCAATGTGCTGGAACTGCTGGCGGAAGAGCAGCAGAACCATCCAGAGACCTGAGCAGCCTGCACGGCATCGTGACCATGGGCAGTCCGCTGGAACGTGCGGACTGTATCCGGTATCAGAAGATTCTGACACAGCGGATCTTCAACGGCTACGGCACAACGGAAACGTTCTGGAACACGTTCCTGCGGCCGGACGATCTGCCGGAAAAGGCAGGCAGTGCCGGACGTTCCTGTGTGGATGATGATGTCCGTGTGATCCGGGTCTATGACGACCACACCGCATCGCCGGACGATCTGGCGGCACGGGACGGCAATGAAGTGGGCGAAGTTATCATTCGCTCGGATGCCAAGTCGGCGGCGTTTTATTTCGGCAATCCGGAGGAGACGAAACGGCGGTTTCACGATGGCTTTTTCTACACCAACGACCTGGGAACATGGGACGAGAACCATTTTCTCCGGATCGTGGGCAGAAGGATGATATGATTATCTCCGGCGGCGAAAACATCTACCCGGTAGAGGTGGAAGAGGTGCTGAACCTGCACCCCGGCGTGGCAGACTGCATCGTTACGGCAGCGCCGGATGTGAAACGTGGGAGATCGTGACGGCGTATATCATCCCGTCAGACCCGTCTCTGACGGCACAGCAGCTGGAGCGCTACTGCAAGGAGAGTCCGCTGCTCGCCAACTATAAGCGGCCGCACTATTACCGCTTTGTCACAGAGCTGCCCCGGAATGTCACCGGAAAGAAAATGCACTGTGTTATGAAACAGCTGGCAGAACTGGACTGCCGGGAAGGCAGACTGACACGGGTATAATTGTCTGCTAAAGCTGCTGTGAAAAACACATACCGCATTCTGCAAGGGGATGCGGTATTTTTTTGTACAATGAAAACCCCCAGTTTAACTGGGGGTTCAAAAAGCTTAAAGCTATGGGTAGAAAAAATAACCTCCAGAGTTATAATAAGGTTAAGGTCTGCCAACCTAACAATAAAAAACAAAGGAGGT
>ENA-OQEX01000754-OQEX01000754.1-human-gut-metagenome-genome-assembly--contig:-NODE-754-length-15239-cov-1.778190_pt1 | contig 15239 bp, 19 predicted proteins | sample MGYA00242802_ERZ504649 | MGnify/ENA primary metagenome ERZ504649 (study PRJEB26092, sample SAMD00036194) | human gut metagenome | host: Homo sapiens | study: EMG produced TPA metagenomics assembly of... | reverse complement strand
AGACCGATAGAGGATATGTCCATCAGCTGCAGAACCACTGTATTTGCCCGCCAGGTGCCAAGCACAAATGTACAGAGCGTCGTGATATTCCGGGAAGCGTAGCATTTGTGCCGTCTGTTGCAGGACTGATCATTGCCGGAGAGGTTGTGAAGGATCTTTGCAAGCCTTGAAAGATCCACAAAGTGGGGAGTGCAGGTAATTGAGGATTATGCTCTGAAACGTGACGATTATGCAGATTTCTCCCCGAGAGGGAACGTTGTGTTATAATAAACTAGTCAAGTACAAGGAGGCTTTGGGAGAGCTTTGGTAAACAGAATTGCCATATGTGACGACGTGGAAGTTGAGCGTTTTGTGCTGAAGCGTCAGTTGATGGTGTACTTTCAGACAAATGGCAGGGAGGCGCAGATCCAGGAATATGAATCTGGAGAGAGCTCCTTGCAGACATTGAAGAGGGCTATATATGGCCAGATCTGATTTTTCTTGATATTTATATGGGCGATCTGAATGGAATGGACACGGCACGGAAGCTGCGTGACCTGGGAGTAAAAGCGCCTATTGTATTTCTGACTGCTTCACCTGATTTTGCGCTTGAAAGTTATGAGGTAGAAGCATCCGGCTATCTTCTGAAACCTGCAGAAGAGAAGCAGACCACAGCAATTTTAAACAGACTGCTGAAGTCTGAGCTTCGCAGGCGGATTTCCGTGAAATGCAGAAGACAGTATCGTTATCCTTTCGTGGATGAAATTTTATACCTGGAAAGTGACCGCCATACAGTAACCATACATATGCTGGATGGTTCGGTGCTTGAGACTGCGGAAAAACTTGGAAATCTTGAGAAAAAGATAGAGGATCCCCGTTTTTTACGTTGCCACCAAAGCTTTCTGGTAAACATGGATCACATTACAGATGTAGAAGAGGAGTTTTTACTCCGAAATGGAGAACGGGTTCCCATTCGCGTGAGAGGACGTAAGGATGTGCTGGATGCTTATAATCGCTATTTCAGGATAAAGTCATCCGGTAATTGAAAGAGAGCAATTGCCAGTATGGTGAATAAAAAACGGATTTCATAGACAACAGGCAGGAAACACAGTGATTAAACGGAGCTATTGCTCTCTTGAACGCTATGTTTCCTGCCTGTTTTTGTATGGTGCAGATTGCGGTATATTTTGCTCGAATTCGACCTACGCAGCCCGCTGCGGCGCCTCATCCGGGCAAAATCTCCCACAAATTGTGATGTACATCTTGCGGAAGTCTTTTTTAGACACGCTTTCGTTTCTTAATCCCTGGAAAACAGATCCCTTGTATAAACCTTTTTCTTCACATCGTCCAGGACCTTGTCATAACGGTTCGCCAGAATACACAGGCTTTTTTCTTTAAACTCTTCCAGATTATTTACAACCTTGCTGCCCAAAAATGTGGAGCCGTTTTCCAAATTGCTCATAGATGATGACAGTGGTCGCCTTTGCTTGATCCGCTTCATAACGCCCTGAATGCTGCTTTGTCGGAAATTATCGGAATTACTCTTCATAGTGAGGCGGTAGACGCGATAACCACTTCTTTTTCCAGGCTTGACTGATAAAGGTTGTCCTCATTGTAGTTGTAATAGCCGGCTTTTTGCAGTACCTGATCAGCAATAAAATCCTTTCGGGTACGGTTGCTTTCCACGATTGCGGACATCATATTCTGAGGAACATCGTTGTAATTGGCAAGAAGCTGTTTGGTGTCCTTAGGCAGGCAGTAGCCGCCGTAGCCAAAGGAAGGATTATTGTAATGAGTTCCGATCCGGGGATCCAGACAGACTCCATTGATAATATCGCGGGTGTTCAGCCCCTTCATTTCCGCGTAAGTATCCAGCTCATTAAAATAGGAAACACGAAGTGCCAGATAGGTGTTGGCAAAAAGTTTTACAGCTTCTGCTTCCGTATATCCCATGAACAAGGTGTCGATATTTTCTTTAAGAGCACCCTCCTGAAGAAGTGCTGCAAAAGTATGAGCTGCTTCTCTGGTGTGTTCATCACAGGAGACAATGATCCTGCTTGGGTAAAGATTGTCGTACAGGGCCTTGGACTCTCGGAGAAATTCCGGGCTGAAAATAATATTGTTATTGTGAAGCTTCTTTCGGATAGATTCTGTGTAGCCTACAGGAATCGTAGATTTGATCACAATTGTGGCAGCAGGATTCACCCTTGTGACCAGGCTTAGTACAGCTTCAACAGCGGAAGTGTCGAAATGATTTTTCCTGCTGTCATAGTTGGTGGGGGTGGCCACTACCACAAAATCAGCCTCTGCGTAGGCGGATTCTCCGTCTGAGGTGGCCGTAAGATCCAGTTCTTTTTCCGACAGGTATTTTTCGATATATTCATCTTGGATTGGAGATTTCTTCTGGTTTATCAAAGCAATCTTCTCCGGAATTATGTCAATTGCAACAACATGATTATGCTGAGCCAGCAGTACAGAAATAGAAAGCCCTACATATCCGGTACCTGCGACTGCAATAGATTTATTCATGGTAAGTTCCTTTCTTAAAAAAGTGTGAAATCGGGAAAAAAGAGTTTAAATTTTCACAGTTTGTGCTACAATATATAACACTAATGATGAACCGTTCATGCACAATTTTTATAAATAATAACATGACAGATTGGAAAATACAACGCCTTGGGAACTTTTTGGAATATGCAGATTACAGAACGTTACCAGTGAACAGTAATACAGAACTGACTTTTAAACAGTCTCTGATGAATGGAGGAACAGAATATGTGTACAGCAGCAACCTATAAAACAAAGGATTTTTATTTTGGAAGAACTCTGGATTATGAGATTTCCTATGGAGACCAGGTAGTGATCACGCCTAGAAATTATGTATTTGATTTAAGAGAAGGCGGTCAGCTGAAAAGTCATTATGCCATGATCGGAATGGCATGTGTTATGGAGAACTATCCGCTGTATTATGATGCGGTCAATGAGAAAGGTCTTGGAATCGCCGGTCTTAATTTCGTTGGAAATGCCAGCTACAAGAAGCCTGTAGAGGGGAAAGACAATATTACTCAGTTCGAACTGATCCCATGGATTCTGGGAAAATGTGCTACAGTGAAAGAAGCACGCCAGCTTCTTAAGAATATGAACCTGATTGACACCCCATTTCTTCCTGATCTGCCAGTTGCGCAGCTGCACTGGATTATTGCGGACAAAGAGGAATGTATTACCCTGGAGTCGTTGGAAGAGGGAATGAAAATATATGATAATCCAGTAGGTGTCCTCACAAACAATCCGCCCTTTAACTATCAGATGTTTAATCTGAACAATTATATGCAGCTGGCTGTGGAAAACCGCAGTAACACGTTTTCAGAAAATCTGAAGCTGAATCAGTACAGCCGGGGAATGGGTGGCATGGGACTGCCGGGAGATCTCTCCTCCCAGTCAAGATTTGTGCGGGTGGCCTTTGTAAAAATGAACTCTCTGTCCGGGGATTCAGAAGAAGAAAGTGTAAGCCAGTTTTTCCACATTCTTGGCAGCGTAGACCAGCAGAGAGGTTGCTGCAAGCTGGGAGAAGACAAGTATGAGATTACGCTATATACTTCCTGCTGTAATACAGATAAGGGAATCTATTATTATAATACTTACGACAATCACCAGATCAGTGCTGTGGATATGTACAAGGCGGATTTGGATGGTGAGAAGCTTTATACCTATGCGCCCATAAAAGGGGAACAGATCAGAATGCAAAATTAGCTCTCGTTTCGAAATAAATGTTTCAAAAAACTACCATGTTCCAGAAAGAATGTTCGATTCTTATTGCAAAATTTTAATTTAGTGCTATAATGAACTATCATAGATTCAGATGGCGAATTCATATGAGTTCGCCATTTTCTATAGAATAAATCTGGCACTCATATTAAAGGAGTGCTGACAATACAAGGAGGAAACATGTATGATTACAATACCAGTTTATGAACTTCTTCTTTTACCGGAAGTTACATTTTTCTTTAAAAAAGATATGTTTCCGGAAGGCAGAATTAAAGAACAGAATATCGGAGAAGAAATTCTCTTCGTTTTACAGAAGAAAGAAATAGCCCCAGAGGAAATTTCCATGGAAAATATTTTTCCAGTGGGCGTGATGGGAATCATTGAGAATATAGACGAGGAAGGCAGCGTCAAGATTACTACCAGAAGAAGAGTGCAGGTGACTCATGTAGAATATACTGACGGCATGGTTCAGGCAGAAGCGGTAGATCTTCCGGATATCCAGGATATCTCCCCGGAAGAAGAAAAGGAGAAATTTGATAAGATCAAGAAAGAACTGATGGATTTGCAAAAGGCTTTCAGTGGGGCGTCTGGGTACGAAGCATGATCTACCATTGGAAAAGCTATCCGGAAGCCGTCAGTGCCCTGGCTGGTTACATGAGCCTTTCCTGGGAAGAAAAATACCATATGATCGAGGTGGATTCCAGGAAAGAACGCATGCATCTGATGGAAGAGGCTGTCTATGAGCTGATGGAGATTTTCCGTGTCAGTGAGGAGGCTGAGACGCGCAGAAGAACTCCAATGAGAAAGTTTACCGGGAGTCAGCTATCCGGAAGCAGATCGAATTTCTTCAGCAGCAGTTGGACGAAATGCATCCGGAGAATATTTCTGATGTGCGCCGTTTCCAGAAGAAAATCCAGGAATCCGGCATGAATGAGGAAGCACGCAAAGAAGCTGAAAAGGTGACTGAACCGCATGAAGCAGGAAGGAAAAGACAGCCATGAGTATGGCATGCTGTACGATTATCTGGATTTGCCACAAGTCTTTCCTGGAAGACAGAGGAACCTGCTGAAATTGATTTGAACGAGGCAGAAGAAATCCTGAATGAAGACCATTATGGGTTGAAAAAAGTAAAAGAGCGAATTATCCAGCAGCTTGCTGTTATGGCTCTTAATAAGAAACAGTCTGGTTCCATTTTATTGTTTGTAGGTGCGCCTGGAACTGGAAAAACCATGATCGGACAGAGTATTGCCCGTGCGCTTCACCGTAAATACGTGCGTATCAGTCTTGGTGGAATCCGTGATGAAGCGGAAATTCGAGGACACAGAAGAACCTACATAGGTGCTATGCCAGGCAGGATTATGGAAGGAATGAAGAGAAGCGGAGCTGCAAATCCGGTTATGGTACTGGATGAGGTGGACAAGCTCGCCAAAGATTACGGCGGTGATCCGGCAAGTGCTCTTCTGGAAGTGCTGGATCCGGAGCAGAACGGAAGCTTTACAGACCATTATATGAATGTTCCTTATGATCTTTCTAATGTGCTTTTTGTGTGTACAGCCAATTCCACCGATACCATTCCTGAGCCATTGCTCAATCGTATGGAAGTAATCCAGTTTCCTGGATATACTGCAGTAGAGAAGTTTCAGATCGCGAGACGTCATCTTTTGCCGAAAGCAATGAAGAGCATGGGAATCAAAGCCCAGAATCTGAAGGTGACAGATGAGGCAATCCGCCGCATTATTGAAGAGTATACAGCGGAGGCTGGTGTCCGCGGACTGAAGAAGCAGATGGATGTGCTATGCAGATATGCAGCTGTGAAGCTGGTAAAGGGTGAGCAGAAGAGTATTACGGTAAGTGAGAAGCGTGTAGCAGAATTTTTGGGACATGGAATCCATCATGAGAAGATTCTGGAAAATCCAGTGCCTGGAGTTGTAACCGGTCTTGCCTGGACCAGTGCTGGTGGAGAAATCCTTTTTATCGAAACTTCTTTTACAAAAGGCGATGGAAAGGTGATCATTACCGGACAGCTTGGAGATGTGATGAAAGAGTCCGCCCAGATTGCCATTACTCTTGTGAAGTCCCTCTATCCGGAATTTGCAGATAAATTCAAGGAAAATGATCTTCACATCCATGTGCCGGCAGGAGCAGTTCCCAAGGATGGCCCATCAGCAGGCATCACGCTGGTAACTGCATTATCCTCTCTGGTGACAGGAAAGCCTGCACCAGCAGAAATAGCAATGACAGGAGAAGTTTCCCTTCGCGGCGGTGTTATGCCTATTGGCGGATTGCCGGAGAAGCTGATGGCTGCCCAAAGAGCTGGCGTAAAGCATGTGTTTATTCCATATGAGAATATGGATGATCTTGATGATGTGGCCGATGAGGTAAAAGAGAAGCTTGAGATTACACCAGTTAAGACCGTGCAGGAGGTTCTGGATTACTGTTTACAGCCTGCACGGTAACAGGCTCCGGAAAAGATGCTGAAATAATAAATTCTTTTATCAAAATATATTTTCATTACTGTTCACTGGTAACATTCCGCGAGGTGTTTTTTTGTGAACAAAGTTCACAGAAAACCCGAGAGTTGCGGCGCGAAATCATGCTTTGCATGATTTCTGTGCATCGCGAAGCGTGTTACTGTGAACGGAGTGAACAGTAACATATTTTCAGGTTCAAAGAGAGAATTAACAATTAAAATTACAAAAACTATAAGAAGTATGTTATAATAAGTGTACTAAATGAAACAACTGCAAAGACAGAAGTGCAGTGCATGGAAGCCGTTACAGAGTATGAGGCTTTCATTAAAGATCAGATTATAACCCAGACAGAAAGTTGGAGGAAAAGTTATGAAGAAAGGCAAATTATTAGCTACGCTACTCTGCAGCGCATCAATGGTTATGGGAAGCATGGTTTCCACAGTACCGGCTATGGCAGATGCTATGAAGGTTGTTACACTTGGCGCAGATCTTTCAGATGAGCAGAAGAACACCATGCTGAAATATTTTAAAGTAGATTCCAGCCAGGTACAGATTATCTACGTTACCAATCAGGATGAGAGGGATCACTTAAGTTCCTATGTTCCGCTGGAGCAGATTGGTACAAGAACAGTGAGCTGCGCTTATGTAAAGCCTACCACATCCGGTGGTATCAAGGTTCGTACCGCCAATTTGAACTGGGTTACCTGCAATATGATCGCAAGTTCCCTTTCCACATCTGGTGTTACCAACTGTGAGGTTGTTGCTGCCTGCCCGTTTGAAGTATCCGGTACAGGAGCACTGACCGGTATCCAGATGGCATATGAGACTGCCAGTGGACAGAAACTTGATGAGACCAAGAAGAAGCTTGCTACTGAGGAGATGGTAGTTACAGGTAATCTTGCTGATTCTGTAGGAAAGAATGACGCTACCACTGTTATCAACCAGGCGAAAATGCAGGTTATTGCAGACAATGTTCAGAATGCAGACGATATCTACAATATTGTTGTAAATATCTCCAATAATAACAATGTAACTCTTACAGATGATGAGATTAATACCATCGTAAACCTGCTTCAGCAGATTTCCCAACAGGACTATGATTACTCTGAGATGCAGGAAACTCTGGAACGTGTAAATGATAATGTAACAGGTCAGGCAGAGGAGAGCAGTGATTCATCAGATGATGAGGACAGTATTGTGGATAATGTAGACCAGAGTGCTCTTGGTGACAATGTTATCGAGAGTTCTACAGAGGATCCGGGACTTGCTGAGGAGACTGGAGCTGCAGACGAATCCGGTGAAGAATCCTGGGAAGAATTTCCGGCTTCTGATGATTCCAGCGAGAACACAGATGGAAGTACAGATGAGTCAGCTGACGGCGACATCAGTGAAGTTGGCGGAACAGATAATGGTGATGGCAGTGATTCTTCCGAAGAGATCACAGATATATCCCAGCTGAATACAGATTTCCTTGGCGATGATGCGAAAGCGAAATTTGAAAAAGCGAAGACCTTCTGTCAGGGAGAGTACAGCGGTGATGAGGATGCTCTTTACGAAGTATGGGAGATGATGCTGCAGTTACTGTAACACTTGATTCTGAAACAGCCAACAAGCTTCCATCAAAGTTCTTCAGAAATACCTTGGTATCCTTGGAAATGGTGCTGTTTCCTATCAGGAGGATGGAACTGAGAAATACATTACACCAGAACTGAATATGCTGGATAAAGAGATGAAGAAACTTTTCGGCATTGATGTGATCGATGATGGTGAGTCTTCTGAGGATATTGATGTTCTTGGCGATGTAGTATCTTCTGATGATAAAGATACCCTGTATAAAGATACTATGAAGTTCTTTGAGAAACTTTATGGTGAGAGTTCAGAATCCAGTGATTCAGCTGACGGCTCTGAAAATGTGACAACAGATGAAAGTGCTACAGATGAAGTAGGCGATGAGTCTTATGACGAGACTATTGATGAAGAGTCCTACGAAGAATAACAGACCTGAATTCGGAAGAATACTGTTGAATAGTATGTGTTGATGCTCCAGGAGATGACATGTCTGCTGGTGGAAAAGGTACAGAAACTGATATCCAGTGGGATATTGGGGACTGTACCTTTTTTTGCAGAAAACAACTGACCTCTTAAAAATAATCAAAACTGTCTATTGAAGACATACCAGTATCTCGCTATGATAAGTGCTAATTAGATACTGCAGTATAAAAAGCAGTGATTAAACAGGAAACATTGGAGCTTGTTTGAGAAATCATTCTTGCAACTTGTGAGGCACATCTTGCAGAATGTTTTTCAATATGTACCAGGTTTCCGGGAAAGAGAGAGAAACCTATGAACAAACAGAATTCTACCATTATGAAACTTGCAGAGACTGCACTTCTTGCAGCACTTTGCTATGTATCTTTTACATTTTTGCAGATTAAGATTCCGGTACCGGGTGGAGATGCTACTTCTCTTCACATCGGAAATACCTTCTGCGTGCTTGGAGCTCTGCTTCTTGGCGGTTGGTACGGCGGTCTTGCAGGTTCTATTGGAATGACTATCGCAGACCTTATGGATCCGGTTTATATTACAGGAGCACCCAAGACCTTTGTACTGAAGCTTTGCATCGGTCTTATAACAGGCCTTGTAGCCACAAGATTGCAAAGATCAATGAGACGAACGACAAGAAATACGTATTCAAATGGAGTCTGATCGCTTCCATTGCAGGTCTTGCTTTTAATGTGATCGCAGATCCCATCGTTGGCTATTTCTACAAACAGTACATTCTTGGTCAGCCCCAGGAAGTAGCGAGCATCCTTGCAAAATTAAGCGCCGGTGCTACATTTGTAAATGCAATTGTATCTACAATCCTGGTTGTGATTATTTACAATGCAGTTCGTCCAGCTCTTATTAAGGCAAATCTGATTCATGTATATGTAACTGCAGCGAATGCGAAATAAGAAGAAAATAACCTTCTGGAAAAGTCAGAATATGAGATAAGTGAAAGCTCTGGAATGTCTGAACCGTGTACCGCCATTGAAAGTCAGATTTAGAATCTGACGATAGGAAGCGAGTTCAGGCAGTCCGGAGTTTTTTTTGTGTTGTTAATGAGACTGAGATGTCTGTTAAAAAAAGAAGATGAATGGCTGGCAGTTTATAAAATTTTAAGATTAGTGAAATTTTTATGACTTTTTCTCAGAACCCCTGGAAACACTGGCAAATTGAGAAATTGTGTGCTACAATGTTACCTAAATCGCAAAAGCAAAGGAGTAGTGCTATGAGTCTGGCAGTAGTAACCCTGAAAAGGGAGAAGGACGTCTTTTGAAATCCGGCGGAATGTGGATTTTTGATAATGAAGTAGCTTCTATTATGGGAAGCTTTGTAAATGGAGATATTGTACTGGTTCATGATTTTGACGGATATCCTCTGGGAAGAGGATTTATCAATACGAATTCCAGGATTGTGGTACGTCTTCTTTCAAGAGATGAGAATACTGTGATCGATGAGGAATTTTTTGAGAAAAGAGTGCGGGATGCATGGGAGTATCGTAAGAAAGTAACGGATACTTCAAGCTGTCGCGTGATCTTCGGAGAGGCAGATTTTCTGCCGGGTTTTATTGTGGACAAGTTTTCTGATGTGCTGGTGGTACAGTCCCTTGCACTTGGAATCGACCGTTATAAAGAGATGCTGGTGGAACTTCTGAAGAAAGTTCTGGCAGAGGATGGTATCCGGATCTGCGGCGTTTACGAGAGAAGTGACGTGAAAGTACGTAAGCAGGAGGGAATGGAGCCATATAAGGGCTTTATTGGTGAAGAGTTCCCTACTTTGGTTGAAATTGTGGAAAATGGTGTAAAATATCAGGTGGATGTAAAAGACGGTCAGAAGACAGGATTTTTCCTGGATCAGAAATACAATCGTCTGGCAATCCAGAAGCTTTGCAGGAATGCCAGAGTTCTGGACTGTTTTACCCATACCGGTTCTTTTGCTTTAAATGCAGGATATGCAGGAGCGAAAGAAGTAACTGGTGTGGATGCTTCACAGCTTGCAGTTGATCAGGCTACAGCCAATGCAGCTTTAAACGGACTTTCTGATTCTGTAAAATTTATCTGTGAGGACGTCTTCGCTCTTCTTCCGAAACTGGAAGAGAAAGGCGAGAAATATGACGTGGTGATTCTGGATCCACCTGCATTTACCAAGTCAAGAAGTTCTGTTAAGAATGCAGTGAAAGGCTATCGTGAGATCAATCTCCGTGCATGAAGCTGGTGAAAGACGGCGGTTTCCTTGCAACCTGTTCCTGTTCACATTTTATGGATTACCAGCTTTTTACCCAGACCATCGGGCAGGCTGCCAGAAATGTGCATAAACGTCTCCGTCAGGTAGAATATCGCACCCAGGCACCAGATCATCCGATCTTATGGTCTGCTGATGAATCTTATTATCTGAAATTTTACATTTTTCAAGTCTGCAGCGACAGATAGGAAAAGACGGAATGATTGCTGGTTGTTTTGTGAACCATAATAGTGAATGTACAGAATCAGGGATAGGGAAATAATATAATAACAAAAGAGCGACAGAAACTTATTCCAGGAAGATAAGTTCACAAGAAAGAAGGTATTTTATTGAAAGAAAAATTTATGAGATTTATGCAGGGACGAAACGGAGTAGATCAGTTCGCAAGATTCACTATGGGAGTGGCACTGGCTGCTATTGTGCTCACCTTATTTACTGGGACCAGAAGTGGAATTGGCGCATTTTTGGATCTGTTTGGAATGGCTGCCATTGTTTATACTTATTTCAGGATTTTTTCCAAAAATATTTCCAAACGTTATCAGGAGAATCAGAAGTATCTTCAGATGACAGATAAGTTAAGAGCCCGTTTCCAGAAAGAGAAGCGAATGATGAGCCAGCGCAAGGACTATCATATTTACAGCTGTCCTGGCTGCGGTCAGAAAATCCGTATTCCCAGAGGCGGATTTAAGAAAGTGGAGATTGAATGTCCTAAGTGTCATACCAAATTTATAAAGAGGCGCTGATATGTTTGGATATATTGTAATGAACAAGCCGGAGATTAAGATGAAGGATTTTGACATGTACAGAACCTTTTACTGCGGACTCTGCAGGGAACTGCGTGAGAAATACGGGATATCCGGCCAGATTACATTAAGCTATGATATGACTTTTGTGATCATGCTTCTTTCCGGCCTTTATGAGCCAAAGACGTACAAGGGCACTACCAGATGCATTCTTCATCCTGTGAGAAAACAGCCAGTTCGAAAGAATGTGATGACAGAATACTGTGCAGACATGAATATACTTTTAACTTATTATAAATGTCTGGATGACTGGAACGATGACAGAAAATATGTGAAGCTTGGTTACGCCAGGCTTCTCGAGGGGAAAAATAACCGTCTGTTAAAACTTTATCCAGATAAGGCGAAGCGGATCGTCGAACTTCTGGATGAGCTTTCCGCTTTGGAGAAACAGGGAGAGACAGATATAGACAGAATGTCCGGGATTTTTGGGCATATTATGGAGGAGATTCTTGCTTACAGGCAGGATGAGTGGGAGAAAAGCCTTCGAAGAATTGGCTTTTATCTTGGCAAATTCATCTATCTTCTGGATGCATATGATGATGTGGAAGAAGATGTGAAAAATAAAGATTACAATCCTTTCGCAGAAAATATACAATGGAAGGGTTTGAAGGGGAAGTACGCCAGATCCTTATGATGATGATGGCAGAAACCTGCAGAGAATTCGAGAAGCTTCCTATTATTAAATATGGGGATATTCTTCGGAACATTTTATATTCCGGTGTGTGGTGCCGCTTCGAGGAAGTGAGCAGGAAACGCAGGGAAGAACGGGAGAAAGAACATGTTGGATCCATATAGCGTACTGGGAGTTTCCAGAAATGCAACAGATGAAGAAATAAAGAAGGCATACAGAAAGTTAAGCCGGAAGTACCATCCGGATGCGAATATTAACAATCCGAACAAGGATCAGGCAGAAGAGAAGTTTAAGGAAGTACAGCAGGCATATGAGCAGATCATGAGAGAACGCGAGTATGGAAGCAGTGGTGGATCTTCCGGCGGATACGGTGGTTATGGATATGGAGGATTTGGCGGCTTTGGAGGACAGCAGCGCCAGAGCACTTATGAAGATGAGGAAAGTGTGCGCAGACGTGCAGCAGCTAATTTTGTTCAGAGCGGACATTATCAGGAGGCTATGAATGTGTTGAATTCCCTTTCCCAGAAGAATGGAGAGTGGTATTATATTTCCTCCATGGCGAACATGGGAATGGGGAATAATGTAAAAGCGCTGGAGCATATTCGTGAAGCTGTGCGCCAGGAGCCGAATAATCAGCAGTACCGTATGCTCCTGAACCGGATGGAAGGTGGCGGAAGCTGGTATGAGACACAGCAGGGACCGTTTGGAGGAATGCCAGTGGCAGGGGATGATATGTGCTGAAGCTTTGTCTGGCGAATGCGCTTTGCGGAATGTGCTGTCCGGGAAGCGGAGTGCTGTGCTGTTGATAAAGTAGAAGTTTATGATACTGTACCGTGGAGAAGGATGCCATTGTACAGTATTCTTTTTTGAGGTGTTTTGATGTTACCAGAGAACAGTAATCTTTGAATGACAGATTTTGTTAAAAATCAATTGACAAGAAAACTCGCACGTATTAAACTGTTAAAGCGTGAAATAGATATAGATACCGCAGACGTGAAGCATCTGACGTTCGTATGGGATAATACAGCTTTTGGGGGCTGCATGACCATTTGTGGGGGTTGTGCATCTGGCGTGCGGTAGTATAGGAGGAATCAGATAATGAGTATTCGTATTGGTATCCTGGGATATGGTAATCTGGGACGTGGCGTAGAATGTGCGATCAAACACAATCCTGATATGGAACTGGTGGGAGTTTTTACCCGTCGTGCTCCTGAAAGTGTTAAAATTCTGACAGAGACAGCGAAGGTATATTCTGTAGATGATGCTGAGAAGATGAAAGACCAGATTGATGTTATGATTCTTTGCGGCGGAAGTGCTACTGATCTGCCGGAGCAGACACCTAAGTATGCCCAGTGGTTCAATGTGGTAGACAGCTTTGATACCCATAAGAGAATCCCGGAACATTTTGCAAATGTGGACAAAGCAGCTTCTGAGAGCGGTCATGTTGGAATTATTTCTGTAGGCTGGGATCCGGGAATGTTTTCTCTGAACCGCATGTATGCAAATGCAATCCTGACAAACGGCAAGGATTACACATTCTGGGGAAAAGGCGTAAGTCAGGGACATTCTGATGCAATCCGCCGTATCAAAGGAGTAAAAGACGGCAAACAGTACACCATCCCAGTTGAGTCTGCTCTGGAAGACAGTAAGAAGCAGGAAGAATCCGGAGCTTACTACAAGAGAGAAACATACCAGAGAGTGTTTCGTAGTAGCTGAAGAAGGCGCTGATCTTGCAAGAATTGAGAATGAGATCAAGACTATGCCGAACTACTTTGATGAATACGATACCACAGTACATTTTATTTCCGAAGAGGAACTGAAGCGTGACCACAGCGGAATTCCGCACGTGGATTTGTAATCCGCACAGGCAAGACAGGCTGGAACGATGAGAACAGCCATGTGATCGAATATAGCCTGAAACTGGATTCTAATCCGGAGTTTACTTCTTCTGTAATCATTGCATATGCAAGAGCTGCATACCGCATGAACCAGGAAGGACAGAATGGCTGCAAGACGGTATTTGATGTAGCACCTGCTACTTAAGCGCTCTGAGCGGAGAAGAATTAAGAAAACATCTGTTATAATTACTTTATAACAGAAATATTACAGAATTTATAAAAGGACAGTTCTTTCACATTGTGTGGGACTGTTCTTTTTATGGAAAATACCTTTGAAATCATTGCTTTTAAAGAAAAATAATACGAAAATATTGTGAAAACTTTACAGAGTTTTACTTTCGGGTTGACGATAGATGGAAATTGTAATATAATGAGCTACATAAAGCTGTAACAACTTTGTAAAAACTTGAAGATGATAATAACAGGGGTTGTGTTTGCTGGACTGCAGTATTACCTGTGGACAGCAACAGATTAATTAAAAAGGAAGGTAAGTATGCAAAACAAATGTAAAAAATTCAGACTTTGGAGTATCCTGCTGCTGGTAATGCTTATGGCAGCCGGTTTTACATGCCATAGTACATCAAGAGATGTACAGGCTGCCACGAAGAATGGATTCCGTACAGTAAAAGGAAAAACATACTACTATAAAAACGGCAAGAAAGTCAAAGGATGGCTTACCCTGAACGGTAAGAAATATTATTTTAATAAATCTACCGGTGTTCAGGCGAAAGGCTGGGTGAAAGATAAAAAGGGCAGAAAGCGTTATTTCACAAGCAAAGCAGGTGTTATGGTAACTGGATGGCTTTCCAATTCCAAGGGACAGCGTCGTTACTTTACACCATCAACCGGATACATGAAGACAAAGTGGCTGAAGCTTGGCGGAAAGACCTATTACCTTTACGCTAAGTCAGGCGTTGCAGCTACCGGTTTTGTAAAGGACAGCAAAGGAAATATCCGCTATTTTTCCAAGACAGGAATTATGGCTACAGGCTGGTTGACAAGTTCCTCCGGAGTGAAGCGGTATTTTGCCAGCACTTCTTCCACTTCGACCAATGGAATTATGGCAGTTGGATTTAAGACCATTAACAATGTTACATATTATTTCTACAGTGGCTCCGGTGCTATGGCAACCGGCTGGGTAGAGAATACAGATAAAGGTACCAAGTACTATTTTGACCCTACTACAGGAGCTATGTATACAGGTACACAGACAATTGACGGTGTTACTTATGTGTTCTCTGACACTGGTGTATGCCAGGGTGAGAAGCGGAATGACCCTACACCAGATGGAAATACAGGAAACAAGACGATCAAGAACTATCTGGCAGGAGCATTGATGCCAGTAGGAAAGGCTCTTTATGTATGGGGCGGCGGCTGGAATGATTCTACCAGAAAAGGTCTGAGCGAT
>ENA-OQEX01000753-OQEX01000753.1-human-gut-metagenome-genome-assembly--contig:-NODE-753-length-15244-cov-4.633988_pt1 | contig 15244 bp, 20 predicted proteins | sample MGYA00242802_ERZ504649 | MGnify/ENA primary metagenome ERZ504649 (study PRJEB26092, sample SAMD00036194) | human gut metagenome | host: Homo sapiens | study: EMG produced TPA metagenomics assembly of... | reverse complement strand
TGATGGCGCTGATCATGGGGATATTCATCTGCAGCGGGCAGTTCTCCTCGCCCTTGCGGTACTTGACCAGCGGGGTCTTGAGGCTGACAGCGTGGGACATTCTCAGCAGAAGAGTAGCCCGGCACCAGCAGGTACTCGCCAAAGGTACGGAGGGTTCTTCGTAAAAATAAGCCATATTCAAACTCCTTTTCTCTTAACGCATCCGCAACGGATCATATCAAACAATATCAAAACAATTTCATGTTTTCGACTTAGGAATTGATTGTATATACTTTACCACAAACCCACGCGGAATACAAACCCCTGCCCCGCCAAACTTTATAAATGTCCTTTGCAGAAAAACAGGCAAATTGACCTAAGGTCATACTTTCCCTCGCTGTGGGCCGATTTCTCCGGATTTTTGGACGCAAAAAAGCCCGTCCGAAACCAGACGGGCTCTTTTGCACACGAAGCGGAATATCGCCTGTGCGGTGTCGGCCGACAGCTGTGAAGGAGAACAGCCGGAGGAGGATGGCGGACACCCGATATTCCAAAAAACAAGAAGAAAAAGATTTCATGATCCAGAAGGGTCTTGCCCTTTCTGTAACCATATTGTAACTCTTTTGAAGGATTTTTGCAATAGTTTCTTTGCAATTATTTTTGTAAAGATTCTGTGACAGAGCTTCCGAATTCCAGATAGCACTCAAAGGCTGCGTGCTCCTCCCTCCGGCCCAGCAGATACCAGCCGTTTCCTGAGGGGGCATAGAACACCTGCACGGTCTGGCCCATCGGCACTTCACGGTGGTACTTGATGGAAGCGAAGGACAGCGGCGCAGCCTCCACGACCTCCTGCGGCAGAGCGTCGCAGGCGATGTCCAGATAGAGGGAGTTGTTGATATGGCCGTTGAGGTCACACATGGAGTAGCTGGCGCGGCGCTCCCCTGCCGCCGTCAGCGGCTGGCTCTTGTGGACGATCTGGGGCAGTTCCTCGGGCAGGTCGTCGTTCTGGAAGTCCGGCATCGTCCAGCCGGGGGTGCGCAGGATGCGCCCTGCCTCAGTGTCCACGACCATCCAGCGGCAGTCCACGAGGGCCAGCTTCTCCCCTGTTTCGCTGGTGATGGTGGTCAGCCGCTTCATCGTGCCTTTCTTGAACACCTCGCAGGCCGTGGTCAGGTCGATCTTCTCCGCACGGCCGGGCATCCGCCAGACCCTGAGGGCCTGCTTGCCCACGAGGAATGCGCTGTGGCGCTCCCTGAAAAAGGCGTGGTCCACGCCGTAAGCCCGGGCGTGGTCTGCCGACACCTGTTCCACATACCGGAACAGGGCGCTGGGCTTCAGGCAGCAGCGGAAGTCGCTGTCGCCGTCCAGTACGGTCATCTGCTCCGTATAGCTTCTGTATTCACTCATATTCTTTCCCTTTCCTTATAAAAGGGAGGGCTGTACGCCTCCGCACAGCCCCCTCAGGTTCAATACATATTGCGCGTTTTCCTGCGCACCTTGCGCCAGATGTTGAAGCAGGCCAGAGCCAGCATCGCCGCCAGCAGCATCAGGAACAGATACCCGCTGCCGCCCTCGTCGTAGCTCTTCATCTCGCTCCACTTCACGTCCAGCTCGCTGTTGACTCATCGCTCAGGGCAGTGAACACCTCTTCTTTGGCCGCAATGTCCTCGGAGGGGTACGCGATCTCGCTGTACTTGAGGTCTTCATCCAGAATCTCCCATACACAGTGCATAGGGGTGGTGTAGCCGATATATTCGATATTGGCCTTGCCGACGTCCGGCTCACACATGAAGTTGATGAACATCTCTGCGGCTTCCTCGTGCTCACTGGTGGCCGGGATGGCCATGCTGTCCACCGACAGCACCGTTCCCTCCTCAGGGAACACCCAGGCCAGGTCGGGGTTGTCGTCGATCATGGTGATGGCGTCGCCGGAGTAGTAGACGCCGACGGCCGCCTCGCTACCGATCATCTTATCGAAGATCTCGTCCATGACATAGGCCTGCACCAGAGGCTTCTGGGCTTTCAGCTCGTCCACCACAGCATCCACCTCCTCCGTGGTCTGGGGGTTGACGCTGCTGCCGCTCTTGAACGCACCGATGGCGTAGGCGTCGCGGCTGTTGTTGAACATCAGGATGTTGCCTGCATACTTCTCGTCCCACAGGTCTGCCCAGCTGGTGGGGGCCTCATCTACCATCTTTGTATTGTAGATGATGCCAGTGGTGCAGAGGGTGTAAGGCACGGTGTAGGCATTCTCGGGGTCATAGTCCCCGTTGCGGTACTCCTCGTCGATGTTCTGGAAGTTCGGGATGTTGCTGTAGTCCAGCGGCATCAGCATCCCTTCGCTTATCATCTTGGCGACCATGTAGTCCGACGGGATGATGACATCGTAGTTGGCCGCGCCGGACTTGAGCTTGGCGTAGAGGGACTCGTTGGAATCGAAGGTGGTATAGTTGACCTTGATGCCGGTCAGCTTTTCAAAGGCCGCCACCACGTCCACGCTGTCGTCGGAACCGTTGGAGATATACTCGCCCCAGTTGTAGACGTTCAGGGTGACGTTCTGGCCCTTGAAGCGGGTCCAGTCGTAGTCATCCGAGACGGAAATGTCCTCCGTGACCTCGATCTGTCCCGCGGCCAGAGCCGACAGCGGCATGGTCAGCGCCAGCACAGCCGTCAGCAGAAGAATGACGAAACGCTTCATTTGACATCTCCCCCTCTCAGTGCGCGCTGGTCGCGGCGGTAGCCGCGGCTCTCCATGGCGTTGGAGATGAGGATGATGCTCAGGATGACCACGAACATGATGGTGGACAGCGCGTAGATCTCCGGGCTGACCTTCTTGCGGGTCATGGAGTAGATGGCGATGGGCAGCGTCTCCACCGTACCGCAGTTGAAGTAGGAGATCATGAAGTCGTCGATGGAGTAGGTCAGGCTGATAAGGAAGCCCGACAGGATGGCCGGGCTGATCTCGGGCAGGATGACCTTGAAAAATGCCTGCCGGGGGTCACAGCCGAGGTCCAGCGCCGCCTCAAACAGCTTGATGTCCAGCTGTTTGAGCTTGGGCGTGACATTGAAGATGACATACGGCACGTTGAACGCGATATGGGCGATGAGCAGCGTGGGGAAGCCCATGATGTTGTCGGGCAGGAAGTCCAGCCCAGACGCAAAGCGCTGGTATGCCACAAAGAGCATCATCAGGGAGATACCGGTGATGATCTCGGGGTTGACCGTGGTGATATAGGTGATATTCGTCACCAGCAGGCGGCTCTTGCGCCCCATGGAGGCGATGCCCAGAGACGCCGCAGTCCCCAGCACGGTGGCGATGACCGCCGAGAACAGTGCCAGATACAGCGACACCCACAGCGCGTGCAGGATGGACTCGTTGTGGAGCAGGCTGGTGTACCACTTAAAGGTAAAGCCGGTAAAGAGGGCGTAGCCCTTGCTCTGGTTGAAGCTGAATACGACCATGTACGCAATGGGCAGGTACATGAAGCAGAAGAACAGGATGACGTAGGCGCGCTGCATCAGACGCAGATGTTTCGTTTTCATCAGGACACACCCTCCATCTCATCCTCGTCGAAGCTGGACGTAAAGCTCATGCAGAGCAGCACGATGACCATCAGCACGAGGCTCATGCAGAGCCGACATTGAGGTTGTAGCTGTTGCCGAGGAACTGCATCTCGATCAAATCGCCGATGAGCAGGTTGGAACCGCCGCCCAGCATACGGCTGATGACAAAGGTGGACACCGCCGGGACGAACACCATCGTGATGCCGGTGCTGATGCCGGGGATGCTCATGGGGATGAGCACCCGGAACAGAGTCTTGGTGGTGGAAGCGCCCAGGTCCTGCGCCGCCTCCACAATGCTCTGGTCGATTTTGGTCATGCTGGTGTAGAGGGGCAGGATCATATACGGCACATAGTTGTACACCATGCCCAGCACCACAGCGCCGGAGGTATTCAGCATGTTGTAGGGTCCGAGGCCGAAGACGCCCAGAGCGGCGTTCACGGGGCCGTTGACGCTCAGCAGGCCCATCCATGCGTAGGTGCGGAGCAGGAAGTTCATCCACATGGGCAGCATCACCAGCATCAGCATGATGTGCTGCTTATTGACGCGCAGCCGGGAGAGGAAATAGCCCACCGGAAACGCGATGATGAGGCAGACGACGGTGGAGATGAGGGCCAGCAGCAGGCTGCGGGCGAACACCGAGCCATAGCCGCTGACGGTCACCAGATTGTCCAGCGTAAAGCTGCCGGCGGAGTCGGTGAGGGCGTAATACACCACGATGAACAACGGCACCACCGTGAACAGCACCATCCATACAAAGTACGGACAGGCCAGTTTCTTATCGTAAATCTTCATGCGGCCTCACCCCTCCGAACGCGACATGATATGGATCTCGTTGGGGCCGATGCGCATACCGATGGTCTCGCCGGGCGTGCAGGCGCGGGTGGAATGGATGAGCCACTCGCGGCCCTCGCACTCCACATGCATCTCGAAATGGACGCCCTTGAAGATGACGTCATTGACGACGCCCACCAGCTGGCCTTCCACCGGGGAGACCACTTCAATATCCTCGGGGCGGACGACCACCTGTACGCTCTCCTCCCGGGCAAAGCCGCGGTCCACGCAGGGGAACTCGACGCCCGAGAAGGAGACGAGGAAATCGCGGTGCATCACGCCGTCCACGATGTTGGAGTCGCCGATGAAGTCGGCAACAAAGGCATTCTTGGGCTCGTTGTAGATGTCCTCGGGGGTGCCGATTTGCTGCACCTTGCCGCCGTTCATGACGACGACGGTGTCGGACATGGTCAGGGCCTCTTCCTGATCGTGGGTGACGTAGATGAAGGTGATGTTCATCTCGCGCTGCAGGCGCTTGAGTTCCAGCTGCATCTCCTTGCGCAGCTTGAGGTCGAGGGCGCCCAGAGGCTCGTCGAGAAGCAGGATCTCCGGCTCATTGACCAGGCTGCGGGCGATGGCCACACGCTGCTGCTGGCCGCCGGACATCTGACCGATGCTGCGGCGCTCGAAGCCCTTCAGGCCCACGACTTCCAGCATATCCCGCACCTTGCGGCGGATGGTCTCTTCGTCCATCTTCTTGAGGCGGAGGCCGAAGGCCACATTCTCAAAGACATTCAGGTGGGGGAACAGCGCGTATTTCTGGAACACGGTGTTCACCGGACGCTTGTAGGGCGGTACGCCCGTGATGTCCTCTCCTTTCAGCAGCACCTTGCCGGACGTCGGTTCCAGAAGCCCGCGATGAGGCGGAGGGTGGTGGTTTTGCCGCAGCCGGAGGATCCCAGCAGCGTCACAAACTCTTTGTCATGGATGTCGAGGTTCAGCCCATCCAGGATGCGCTGACCGTCAAATTCCACTACGATGTCTCGCAGCGAAACGATCACCGAGTTGTTCATTTTTTCCTATATCCTCCTTGTAACTCAGATACGAAAAAAGACAGGGGTTTACTCCCCCATCCTCTCGTACCAGGGTGACCCAGCCCCGCACAACATCCATGACGACCGTAACATTGCGCAGTTATTCTGCCTGTCTTGTCTATCTTAAACAATCTTTGTCAAAATGTCAATCACTCTGCTGATGTTTGCCGAAACTTTGACTCCGAGGGGGCTTTTCCCACCCGGGTTTTACATCAATTTTGCATATAGCGTTTCCTTATACAGCATAAAAGCACCTGCAGTGCAGAACTGCGGGTGCTTTTGGGATAAATTCTCAGGTGTCGGCTTTCAGCTGCCGGGCCGTCAGGCAGAGGGCCTGCACGGTCTGGCGTCCACGGTGTAGACAGAGCTGTCGCCCGACACCATCATATAATAGCCGTCGGTGCCGATGGCATACGTCAGGGTGACAGTGCCATCAGCTGTCGTCACCTCTGCTGTCACCAGCGGGGCGTCGAAGCCGCAGGCGGAAGGGTCGGCGGCAGTGTTCTGCCCGGTGACATAGCTGGCCAGTGCGGCCAGCAGAGCGTCCGTCTTGTCGGTGTCCAACGCAGCATCCGGCTCGTCGGTGAGCTGCCAGACAGTCTGGTAGGTGGTGCTGTCGGCCTCCGTGGGCTGGGATACGGATTGCAGCTTGATCGTCTCGCCGCTTTGGAGGGTATAGCGCACGGCCTCGATGTCCGAGACAGTGATACCCGCCGGGCTGAACGCCCCAAAGAGCTCCGCCTTCGTCTGCTCCATGCAGCGGAACCTGGCCGCGTCCACGGTATAGACAGCGTCGCCGCCCTCCCGCCGGACGTACACATCCCCGGTGACGGGGTTCTCCGCTCCCACGGTAAGGGTGGTGCTCTCCCCCGCCGCCGAAACATTCACGACAAGCCGGGGCGCGTCGAAGCCGTAGTCCTCGCCGGGCTGCGCCTCGAGCTGGCGCTTGGCCTTCATGCCTGCCAGCGCGGTGCGGATGGTGCTGCAGGCCGAATCATCCAGATGGTAAGCCGGGTCCTCGGTCAGCGTCCAGCCGTCGTCAGAGGGCCGGAGCGTCAGCGTCTCGCCGCCATACTGGATGGAGACACTTTCCAGCGTGGCGGTGGTCCCATCCAGCAGCGGGATGCTGCCGTCCTCGGCCTCACTGGCGGCCTGTTCGGCCTTCTGGTTCGCGTGGGTCAGCAGGGCCAGCGCCGCCCCGGCGGCGAGGACGAACACCAGCAAAACGATGAGGGTACGCCGTTTTGTTTTCATGGCGTGCCTCCTTACTTACGGCGGCGCAGCAGCACCACCACTGCGCCCACGGCCAGCACAGCCGCCGGGAGGATGAGGACGAACACCAGACCCAGCACAGCGGCGGTGTGGCCCGAGATGGTGATGGGCGCAGCTTCCAGCGCCTTGGACTCCACGAGGGTGGTCCCCTCCTGCCCGGCCAGAGAGGCAGCGCAGCCCTGCAGGAAGGTCACGTTGCCGGGAACAGTCTGGTAGACGGCCTCGTTGTCCATGTTGCCGCAGTTGACCCAGATGACCTCTGCGCCGGTACTGTTATCGGAAGCATAGGCTGCCAGTGCAAAGGGGCCGTCGGGGTCGCCGTCTTCCTGCTCGGCGGTGGTCATCTCATAGCCCGCCGCCTTGCTGTAGGAGCTCTCGGTGCTGACCAGCAGGGCTTCCGAGGCGATGCCCTCCGTCTCGGTGATGGTGATGCCCTGCGCCATCTGCAGCAGGACGCGGCGGCTGGTGTCGATACCGTCCAGCGTGCCACTCTCGGTGTCGGTGGCGTAATCCGGCAGCAGATAGTAGGGGTAACCGTTCAGGTAATGGCCGCTGTCCCCTTCCACTACGAGTCCGGGCGTCCGGGTCAGGCCAAACTCGGCCATCAGGGCGTCAAGGTTCGGGGTGGAGTAATAGCTGTCGGTGGTGAGCATCAGATGTCCGCCATTTTTCAGGTAGGCGCGCAGGGCCGACATCTCATCCACGAGGCCGCCCGCCGATGCAAGGTCCTGCTGCGGGTCATTGATGATGAGCAGGTCGCAGTCGTCCGGGATGGTGTCCGTCAGCAGGTCGAGGGGGCTGACGGAGAGGTTCTGCCTTCCAGCGCGTCGGTCAGGGTGTCGGTGAGGCGCTGTTCGCCGTGGTTGGTGGTGTAGTAGCGTGGAGCTCTTCGCCGCTGGTGATGCGGTAGATGGCAGCGGTGAGCTTATTTTCGCCGCCGAAGGTCACGCTGTAGCTGCCGGTGGTGTAGTAATCGGAGTAGTCATAATCGTAGAGGTCGGACGCCGCCAGCACGGCGCTCTTCTCCCCCGAGACGAGGATGAGACTGCCGTTCTCAGCCGACTGCACGCCGTACTGGGCGGCGAAGGTCGGGTAGACGGCGGGGTCTTTCGTCTCCCATTTGATGTGGCTGCTCTCGGAGGCATAGCGGTCCAGCAGCTTTGTGATGATGGCGTCCTCGCTGCCCGTCTCGGCCAGATAATAGATGGTGACATCCTGCGTCAAGGCGTGGGCGATCTCCCTGGAGCTGTCGCTGAGGGTGTAGAGCCCGGCCTCCGAGAGGTCGAACTCGGTGTACTTCGTCGGAACGGCCCGGACGATGAGGTTGAGCAGGACGGCCAGCACGACTACCAGCACCGTGACCGCCGAGGCATAGATGCCGCTGCGCAGCCGCAGACGTTCCAGCGGGCCTGCACTCTTTTTCTCAAATTTCTTCATAGTCTTCCCCCCTCTCAGTTCCAGCGGCGCTTCTCGATGCCCTGCGCCGTAAAGAAGAGGAAGAGCACCGCCACCGTCAGATAATAGACCAGCGTCGGGATGGAAAAGCTGTTGTTGACGAACTCCTCAAAGGGCGCAAACAGGCAGAGGGCGCTCAAGACAGCACTGAACGCCTCGGTGAGCCATGCGCTGCGCAGCAGGAACAGGCGCTCAGCCCGGCGCAGAGGGCCGCAAAGCAGAAGCAGCCCAGCGTGAAGCTCCGGGTGCGCAGGCCCACCGCAAGGGAGGCTCCCGCCGACAGAGCCGTAAAGACCACCAGCGCCACGGCGCTTCCGGCGTTGAACATACTGCGGAGGCTGGGCATCATATAGGCCAGCAGCAGGGCCGAAAAGCCCATGACTGCCGCGATGATCTGGTTCTCCGTGAGGCCGGAGCAGAACTCGCAGACGGCGATGGCCGCACAGCCCAGCAGGAAATAGCACAGCAGCGCGGCGAAATTTGCCCCGCAGGCCGAGGCCGTGCCGCCCAGAAGCCAGAGCACGACGATCATGACGCCGTCGGCCAGACAGGGCAGCGCGAACACGGTGCAGAGGGCCAGATACTTGCCCACCACGATGCCCCACACGGACACCGGGCTGGTGAGAAGGAGCTGGTCGTGCGGGCGCGGCGCTCTTCGGCCAGCGAGCGCATGGCCAGCACCGGGAAATAGAGCAGCAGCATGAAGATCGTGCGGTAGAGCGTATAGTAGCCAAAATCCGTCAGGCCGTAACCGAGGTTCAGGGCCAGAAAATAGATGCCGGAAGCCGCCAGCAGAAAGGCCGTGAGCAGATAGCCCATCATGCCGTGAAAAAAGCTGCGCAGCTCCCGCTTGTAGATGGCAAGCATCGAATCAGTCCTCCTTTTTATCCGAAGTCTCTTCCGGAGCCGTCAGCTCAAGGAAGAGCTCTTCCAAATCGCGCTCTTCGGCGGCAAGGTCCACGACAGCGGCCAGATGCCCCTGCGACAGGATGAGTGCCTTGTCGCAGACGGCCTTCACCTCACTGAGGATGTGGCTGGACAGGATGACCGTGTGGGTGCGGCCCAGCTCCCGGATGAGGCGGCGCAGCTCGATGACCTGCGCCGGGTCGAGGCCCACGGTGGGTTCGTCCAGAATGATGAGCTGCGGACTTCCCAGCAGCGCCTGCGCCACGCCCACCCGCTGGCGGTAGCCCTTCGAGAGGCTGCGGATGAGCCGGGGCAGAACATCCTCCAGACCGGTACGGCGGGCGGCAGACTGCACCTGTGCCGGGCGGTCGGCTTTCTTGACGCCTTTCAGTTCGGCGGCAAAGTCGAGGTACTCGGCCACCGTCATCTCCGGGTAAAGGGGCGGCTGTTCCGGCAGATAACCCACGCAGGCCTTGGCGGCGTCGGCTTCCTCGGGCAGCGGATGGCCCGCCACCGTCACCTGCCCCTCCGTGGCGGCAAGATAACCGGTGAGGATGTTCATGATGGTTGACTTACCGGCACCGTTCGGCCCCAGCAGGCCGTAGATGACGCCGTCCTCCACCGTGAAAGAGATGTCGTCCACTGCAAGGCGGCTGCCGTATTTCTTGGTGAGGTGGGATACTTCTATCACAAAAAACGCTCCTTCTCTGCGGGTGTCCCCGGGAATATCTGCATCATTTTAGCCCGAAAATGTGTCAGAAATAAGATAAACCTGTGTGCGTTTCCAAATATTGTTTCTTTTGCGCTGATGCGGCAGTTTTCGCGGCCGGACGCAAAAAGAGCGCCGCTCCCCGCAAAGGGAACGACGCTCTTGGAAGCCTTGTAATTGTTGCAATTACTTACGGCCGAAACGCTTGTTGAAGCGCTCAACACGTCCGCCGCTGTCGACCAGCTTCTGCTTACCAGTGTAGAAAGGATGGCACTTGGAGCAAACTTCGACGTGGATCTCGGGCTTGGTGGAACGAGTCTTGATGACGTTGCCGCATGCGCAGGTAATGGTGCAGTCAACGTAGTTCGGATGGATACCCTGTTTCATTCTTTTCACCTCATTTCTGGTTCTGACTTATTGGGGCCATATTTAATGTATGTGCCCATCACAACCTTCAATATCGGCTACCCCCTCGAGCGGCCTTGGAAACGATTGCCTCAATATTATATCACTCTGCGAAAAAATTGCAAGAGGATATTTTGACTTTTTTGCACTTTTTTCTGGAAAGTCCTTCTCTCCGCCCCGGAAAACGAACAAACCCGGCAGAAAACTCTGCCGGGCCGTTTCTGATTCCTCCAGCCTCACCTGGGAATGGGCGTTCCGGCTCCCGCAGGACAGCTGCTTTCCGCAAAAGCAGCTGTCAGAGTCAGAGCTCCAGGACAAGGCTTATCTGCATCGCATCCGAAAGACACGATGAAACGAATTTACCGGACAAAGTAAATGCCGTCGGCACCCTCCACATCCGAGATGGCGACCATGAGCAGCTCGCCCTCGTCCGTCCAGGTAAAGATGCAGGCGTAGCGCAGCTCCTCGCCGTTGTAGTCGAAGATGACGCCCACGCTGCCGTCGTCGAGATACTGGTAAGTGCCGTTCAGCGTGCCGCCGCCCTGGATCATCTTTGCGCCGCCTGCGGCATCAAAGGTAAACTGCAGCGTACCGCCGTATGCCGCCAGAGACTCGTCCATCTCGGCCTGAGTCATCTCGCCGCCGTCGATGTAGCCGCCGGCAAACGACCAGACCGTGTTGCTCATGTCCGGCGTGTCTGCCTGCGGAAGTTCCCACAAAGAGTTTTCCTCTTCCAGTACAGCTGCCGTAGGGGCTGCATCCACAGAGATGGCCGGCGCGGCCAGCACCGGTGTCGAAAGCGAGGCCAGAAGTGCCGCGCTGAGTGCAAGAGAAGTGATACGTTTCATAAAACTTTTCCTCCTTGTGCGATATTCGGAGCGCACATTTTGTCTGGTTCCAGTATACTCTTTTCTGCCCCTGCGGCGGACAGTTTGACACGATTCGCCCCGAAACTGCGCTCAATCGACCCGGCTCACAGGGAAACGCGGAGGATGAATCTGCGTCCTGCACCGAGAAATCCGAAAGCCCTTTATATTTTTCCACGATAGCGCAGATGCTGCGCACACCGATGCCGTGTCCTTCGGCGTGGGTCACCGGCAGGCCGTTTTCAAACTGTATCCCCTCCGGACAGGGATTGACGAACTGCAAAAAGAGATGCCCGTTCTTTTCCCGGGCAGTAACTTCAATGTATGCAGGGCCATTCTCCGCTTTCATCCTGCGGCAGGCCCGGAGCGCATTCTCCAGCGCATTGGAGAGCAGCACGCAGAGGTCTGTCTCGGCCACCGAGATAAGCTGCGGGATATGAGCCTGAATGTTGAGCGGCACACCGCAGCTCTCCGCCCGGCCTGCAAAGGACGAGAAGATGAGGTTCGCAGCCTCGTTCTCGCAGTAGGTCGTCACCTTGCTGGCCTCTATCTCGGAGCAGATGCTCTGGATGTACTCCTGCGCCTGCTCTCCCCTGCCGTTCTCGATGCAGACGGAGATGTATTGCAGATGGTGGCGCAGGTCGTGGCGGTAGGCGCGGGTCTGCTGCTGGGAGGTGCGCAGAGCTCGATCTCCCGCACCGCCTGGCGACCTGCAATTTGAGGTTGTTCCGGGTCTGTTCCAGCTGGCCGCGGGTGCGCTCCTCTGCCGAGACCCGGAGGACAAAGACGATATACGCCACGCTGCACACGAAGGGCATGAATTCCACCGCTGCCTGATTGCCCCGGGCGAGAAGGTCGGTGTAGATACGGGTCACATAATCGAAAAGGTAGCCTGCCAGCGGCACTACCCCGAACAGAAGCTGCATCGAGCGCGGATACCGGGCAAAGCTGCGGGCCGCCGGGGCAACATAGCGCAGCAATACCGCCAGCAGCGGCAGCGTGACCACCATCTCGACGGCGGGCTGCAGCCAATTGATGCCCGGCACCATCGCAATGATCAGCAGTGCCACCCAGCGCCGGAGCTGACAGCACAGATATGCCGCCAGCACCGAGATGGTGGGCCAGAGCCATTTTCCGCTGAGGACGCTGAGGATGATGGCAAGCGGCAGATGGGTGATAAGCGGATACATCTCCTGCATCGCCGTCCAGCTATCCATATAGGTAATGAGCGCCTGCATCAAGAGCATGGCTGCTGAGCCGACCGCCAATATGATGCGGTTCTTCTTCGTCCAGCTGATGTCACAGAACGCCGCCGAGAGTGCGATGCCAAAGAGCGCCACGGCAACGCCGTTTGGTACAGTAAGAGCGTTCACTACATGACCACCTGCTTTCGGTCAAAAATATAGCTCAGGTAGCGGTCCTTCGTTTCCGAATACTTCCCGTGGGGCAGCGGCACCACGGCTCCGTCCTGCATCGTGATGGAGCGGGCTGCGATGTTGGCGATATACTCCATATTGATCAGGAAGGAGCGGTGGGGACGGAGGAAATTCGGGTATTCCACGAGCTGGTCGCAGAGGTCGTCCAGCCGGCCCATGCTTTCCAGCACGACGCCGTTGTTCAGGTGAAACGTGAGCGTCCGCCCCATCACCTCGCAGTAGACCAGCTCTTCCAGCTCCAGGCGGACGATGCCGCTCTTGCTCCGGAGGATGAGGCTGTGCTTCTGCTCCCTGGTGCAGGCCGCACAGGCCGAGTCCATCAGGCGGAAAAAGTCCTCTCTCCGGATGGGCTTGAGCTGGTAATACCATGCATCCACCGCGTAGGATTCCACCGCAAACTCCGTGCTTGAAGTAAGGAAGATGATCTTCACATTCGAGTCATATTCCCGTATCTCCCGGGCCGCAGCCATCCCGTTTTCGCCCGGCATCAGGACATCCAGCAGGATGATGTCGAAGCGCGTTCCCTTCTCCACCTCCGCCATCAGCTCGACCGGGCTTTGATAAGACGTATGGGCAAAGTCCTGCCCGCGGTCAGCAGCATATTCTTCCAGCAGAGCTTCCAGCCGTCTGGTCTCTTGGGTCTCGTCGTCACAAAATGCGATCTTCAGCATAAGGGGATCTATCCATTCCCTTCTTTGTTTATTCTCTTCTATAGTATAGAGATTCTTGCTTTTTTCGTCAAGTTGTGATGGCAGTCCTCTTGGCCGATCGCTTGCCGCCTGCGGGCGGCCGTGCTGATCCGCCAACGATCACTTTTGCACAGAAAACGAGCCTCCTGCATTGGAAAATCGATGCAGGAGCCTGTTATTACCATATTATGAGGGAACCGTAATTTATAATTTCGCACCCGGCAATCAATGAAACATGCCACAGGAAAATGACGCAGAAAACTATTCTTTTCAACCCGCCTGCTGCCGCTTATCCAGCCGCATCTTATCCGCAATCATCGCGATGAACTCCGAGTTGGTCGGTTTGCCGCGCAGATTGTGGATGGTGTAGCCGAAGTAGCTGTTCAGGGTATCCACATCGCCACGGTCCCATGCCACCTCGATGGCGTAGCGGATGGCCCGCTCTACTCGGCTGGCGGTGGTGCCGTTTTTCTTGGCGATCTCCGGGTACAGGCGCTTGGTGACGGCGTTGATGTACTCCGGCTCGTTCATGGTGAGCAGGATGGCATCCCGCAGAAACTGGTAGCCTTTGATATGGGCAGGGACGCCGATCTGATGCAGAATGTCCGTGACCTTCAGCTCGTCGCTGTCCACGCTGGCCGTGATAAGCCGCTTCTGGTGGCCGTGGGCGACCTTGAGCACCCGGCTGGCAAGGACATTCTCGTCGAAGGGTTTGACAAAGTAGTAGGCGAAGCCCTCATCCAGCAGCTCCTGGACCATTTCCTCGCTCTGGAAGGCGCCGGTGACGAAAAACGTGGTGTGCGTTTCGCCGGCGGCGACATATTTCTGCTTGACGGCCAGAGCATCCAGCCCGGGCATGAAGGCATCCAGCAAAACCACCTGCGGCCGCACCGCAAGCATCTTCTGCAAAATCTGAAGGCCGTCTTTTTCCACGACGGTCACCTCTACGCCTTTTTGCTCCAGCGCCTCTCGGCAGGCCGCCGTAACGTCCGCACTGGTATCCGACATCAAAAATCTTACTTTATCCATCGTACTATCCTCCAATGTGTGCAGTTCCCTTTACAGTCTAGATTTTACCATATTTTACCATGGATTGCAACAGGAAATTTTTACATTTTCTGGAATTTTCATAAAAATCTTCTTGTTCATTCTGCGATCTGCGCTTCGGCACCGTTTTGAACGGCGTTTTTTGCCTGTTCGAGCATCGTCTGGGCGAAAATCCCGTAGCCTCGAGTGGGGTCATTGACCAGAACATGGGTCACAGCACCCACGAGGCGCCCATTTTGGAGGATGGGGCTTCCGCTCATGCCCTGCACGATGCCGCCGGTCGCAGACAGAAGCGAAGGGTCGGTCACCCGGATGACCAGATTCCGGCGGGGGTCGGCGTCGCTGACCCGCTCGATCCGGATGCGGTATGCGCGGGGCGTTTCCCCCTCGATGGTGGCCCATATCTCAGCGGGGCCGGTGACGACTTCCTGCGCGAACGCGATCTCCCGCAGCTGGCCCGAGAAGTGGGTGCGCGTCGTGCCGTAGACGCCGTTCTCGCCGTTGATGCGGATGGTGCCGATGGCGTGGGCGCTCAGGAAATGGCCCTTTAGCTCACCGGGCTTCCGGCCGTTCCGGCGCTGCAGCCGGTTATCTCGCAGGGAACGATCTCGCCGCTGCGCAGGGCGACGCTTTCGCCGGTGTCACTGTCGCTGATGGGGTGGCCCAGTCCCGCAAATACGCCGAGCTCCTCGTCGGCGAAAGTCAGTGTACCCACACCGGCGGAGGAGTCCCGCACCCACATTCCGGCCCGCCACTGCCCGGCGGCACCGTCCCACACCGGGGTCAGGGTAGTCAGCTTCTGCTCACCGCTGCGGATATACACGACCTCCACGGATTGCCCCTCGCAGCGTCCAGGGCTTCCTTTACGGCGTCATTGCTCTCGGTGCGGGTCTGCCCGATGCAGATGACCCGGTCGCCGAGGCGAAGCCCGGCCTCCTTGGCGGGATTCGATGTCCCGCCGTCAGCCTGCCCGATCTCCGAAATCCCACGATGAGCGCCCCTTCGGAGAACATCTTGACGCCGAACGGTGTACCGCAGACGGTCACTCTG
>ENA-OQEX01000752-OQEX01000752.1-human-gut-metagenome-genome-assembly--contig:-NODE-752-length-15251-cov-5.519572_pt1 | contig 15251 bp, 26 predicted proteins | sample MGYA00242802_ERZ504649 | MGnify/ENA primary metagenome ERZ504649 (study PRJEB26092, sample SAMD00036194) | human gut metagenome | host: Homo sapiens | study: EMG produced TPA metagenomics assembly of... | reverse complement strand
GAACGGGGGACGAACACCTTGACGCCCTTGACGTTGACGACACGCCGCCCTTGTTGAACTCGGTGACGTTCGCCCTCGACGACCTCGCCGGACTCAGCTGCCTTGGCGATCTCTTCCATGCCCTTGCGAGATGCGAGCTTCTTGCGGGAGAGCTGGATGACGCATCCTGATCCATAACCTTCTCGACGATGAGGTCCAGCTCATCGCCAACTTTCACCAGGTCCTCGACCTTGGCGGAGGAATCATCGGTCAGCTCGCTCAGCTTGACAAAGCCGGTCTGCTTAGCTCCGATATCCACCTGGATCTCGTTGGCAGAGATGCTGGTCACGATTCCTTTCACAATACTGCCTGCATGAACACGCTTTTCCTCGGATGCGTTCAGCATCTCCTCAAAGCTCATGCTGTCATTGATTTCTGCGCTCATACTGTTAAGTACCTCCTCAATAATAGACGATGGCGTTGAAGCCCCGGCTGTGACGCCCGCCGTCTTTACATCTGCAAACCATTCCGGCCGAAGTTCGCTCGCTGTCTCGACCGTTACGGCTCGCGTATGCCTTGCGGCGACCTGTACCAGCTTTTGGGTATTGGAAGAATGATGACCGCCAATGACAACAATGATGTCGCATTGTTGGCTGAGGTCTTCCGCTTCCTGTTGCCTCGCCCACGTCGCATTACATATTGTATCAAAAATTCGGGCGTTTGTATAGGCTTTTTGAGAAACTCCGAACTTTCTTGCCATTTTGTTACCTGAAATGTGGTCTGTGCAACTGCAAAAATGGGCTTTTGGGGGTCAGAAGGCCCTTTCCACGCCTTCAACTGGGCCAAATCGCTGAAAACGAATACCTCTCCCCGGGTATGTCCGACGATGCCCTGCACCTCCGGATGGGACACGTCACCGGCCACCACGAGTGTCGCACCAGCGGCTTCGGCCTCGGAAGCGACTTTCTGTATCTTCTTCACGAAGGGGCAGGTGGCGTCGTGATAGGTACAGCCCCGGGCGTCCAGCTCATCGTAAATGCTGCGTGGGACGCCGTGGCTGCGGATGACCACCTCGTAGCCCGCAGGGACATCCGCGGGGGTGTCTGCTACCAGTGCGCCCCGGCGCTCGAGGTCTTCTACGGTCTGGGGGTTGTGGATGAGGGGGCCGAGGGTGGCCACCCTGCGGCCCTCATCCAGCAGACGTAGGTCAGCTTGACCGCGCGGTCCACGCCGAAGCAGAAACCCGCAGTCTTTGCAAGTCTGATTTCCATTGCTTGTCCTTCCTATTCTAGCGTCCTTGCCCTCTCAGTCTCGCTTTGCTCGACAGCTCTCCCAAGGGGAGAGCCTTAAAGCGTGGCGGGAAAGTGAAGCCTCTCCCTCTGGGAGAGGTGGCATCGCTTGCGATGACGGAGAGGGCAAGCCGCCTTACAATTTACTCCACGCATCCAGAACGGCCTGCTTATTCTCCCGCAGCTTCTTTATGTCGCGGCGGCCTTCCATCGCAAACTGTGCAGCGGGCATGGGCTCGCCGAAGATGACACGCACCTTGCAGAACAGCTTCATCTTGCCATCGGGGGTGTCGTAGTAGATGCGGCAAGGCACGACGTCCACATTTGCTGCCGCCGCGATGACGAAGAGGCCGCTCTTGAGGGGAAGGAACTTGCCCTCCTTCTCCCGCGTCCTCCGGGAAGAGCAGCAGCGTACCGCCCTCCTGACACTTTTTCACGGTGTCGTCGATGACACCGACCTCTTCTTTCGTGCCGCGGACACAGACTGCACCGGCGCACCGGAAGAACCACGACAGGAATGCGTTTATCTCGAACAGCTCTTTCTTGGCAAACACTGTCATCCGCTGGCCCCAGAATCGGGCGATGACGACGAACACCGGGTCGATGGCGGAGATGTGGTTGGGGGCAATGATGCAGCCCTTCGTGCCGATTTTTTTCAGGTTCTCTCGGCCCTCACACCGGACGCGGAAGCCGATGTGGAACACCAGCCATGCCAGCGGGACCAGAATATAATATAGTATCATCCGACCTTCTCCGTGATCATTTTCTTCATGGCCTCAAAGCTCTGCTCGAAGTTCAGCTCCGAAGTGTCCAGCAGCACGGCATCGTCTGCCTGCTTGAGAGGAGCTGCGGCGCGGTGGGTGTCCTGATAGTCGCGCTGCTTGACGTCGGCCAGCACATCTTCGTAGGGGGTGTCGATGCCCTTCTGCTGGTACTCCTTCCAGCGGCGGGTGGCGCGGGCCTCCGGGCTGGCGGTGAGGAAGATCTTCACCGTCGCATTGGGCAGCACCACGGTGCCGATGTCGCGGCCATCCATCAGGATGTTCTGCGTCTTGGCCATGTCCCGCTGCATCTCCAGCAGGAAGGCGCGCACCGCCGGATTTGCACCCACGGCAGAAGCCGCCATCCCCACCTCTTCGGTGCGGATGGCCGTGCTGACGTCCTCGCCGTTCAGATAGATATGCTGTTCGCCCTCGATAAAAGCAAACTCGAGGGTGATATTGGGCAGCAGGGCATTGACCGCCTCGTTGTCCTTCGGGTCCTTGCCCGCGCGGAGGGCGTAAAGGCCGATGGTGCGGAACATCGCACCGGTGTCCACATAAATGTAGCCGAAGTCCGCAGCCAGACGCCGCGCCAGCGTAGATTTGCCTGCGCCCGCAGGCCCGTCGATCGCAACAGATACCATTATAAAAGCTCCTTCTTTCATTTTACTGAGCATAGCCCGGCCCACCAGTGTTCAGATATTACAGGTTATTCGCAAAGCTCTGTGCCGTGCAGAATGCGAGCTGCAGGTTATAGCCGCCGGTATAGGCGTCCACATCCAGCACCTCGCCTGCAAAGTAGAGGCCGAGGGCCTTTTTGCTCTGCATGGTCTTGGGGTCCACCTCCCGCACCGACACGCCGCCCGACGTGATGACTGCGTGGGCCAAATCGCCCCGGGCGTCGATGGACACCCGCCAGTGCTTCATCAGCTGTACCAGCTCCCGCTTCTGCTCCCGGGTGATCTGGTTTGCCCTGGTGGCCGGTCGATGCCCCAGCGGGCCACCATGACCGGCTGCATACTGGACGGCAGCAGCTTCACCAGTGCGCCCTGCGCCGCGTGGTTCGCCAGAAGGGCAAAGTCCCGGGTGATGCGGTCATAAAGCTGTTCCTCGCTGAGGGCAGGCTTCAAATCAATAAAAGCTTCGTACTTGTGCTTTTTCATGTCGCCCAGATGGCTCGACGCACTGAGGGTCAGCGGCCCGCTGATGCCGAAGTGGGTGAACAGCATCTCGCCCTGCTCCTCGAAGATGGCTTTGCCGTCCTCGTGGAGGGTGAGGGTCACGTTCTTGAGGCGAGGCCCATCATCTTTTTGCAGTCGGCGTCATGGCTCACGAGGCTGACAAGGCTGGGGACAGGCTCCACGAGGGTGTGGCCCGCCTGCCGGGCCAGCTTGTAGCCGTCGCCGGTGGAGCCGGTGGTGGGGTAACTCAGGCCGCCCGTTGCCACCAGCACGGCGTCCGCCTTGTACTCCCGGCCCGAAGTTCCCCGCACACCCACGCAGCGATAGGCCGGGCCGGGCTTTTTCTTTTTCGGGCGGCGCGGATCTTCCGGCGCAGCAGGCGCTTCTTCCGGCTGGGCCAGCGGCTCCAGCAGCAGCTTTTTTGCCCCGTCGTGGACGATGTCCGCTCCGTCTGCGTACCGCAGAAGAGCCTGCCGGATCTCTTCGGCCTTGTCTGACACCGGGAACACCCGGCGTCCGCGCTCCACCTTCAGCTCCACGCCGAGAGACTCGAACAGTTCCATCGTCTTGGCCGGCGGGAAAGCCCCCAGCGACGAGAACAAAAAGCGGGGGTTCGTCCGCACATGGTGCAGAAATTCCTCTGCGGTGCAGTCGTTGGTCACATTGCAGCGGCCCTTGCCGGTGACGAGAATTTTCTGAGCCGGCTTTTCCATATGTTCCAGCACCGTCACCTCATGCCCCTGCCGCAGGGCCGCGCCCGCCGCCATCAGGCCGGCAGCGCCGCCGCCTACCACTAAGACCTTCATGTTTCGTTTCCTCCGCTTTTTCTTCTGTCTTCACACTTATTCTAGTTTATCATACCAGAATCGACCGCCAAATGCAATGTAAAAAAGCAGGTACAGCGTTCTGCTGCACCTGCCCGGAAAATTTTGCTTATTTCATGGCCTTGATGGGGTCGAGATACTTTTCGCCCTCCATGACCTCCAAGTGGATGTGGCTCTCCTCGGCGCACTCACAGCTCACGCTGCCCACCTTGCCGATGGTCTGCCCGACTGAGACGGTGTCGCCCTTCTTCACCCTGGCGTCCGTCGTGCCGCAGACCCGCCAAATCCTGCCGGAGGCATCTTCGATGGCGACCACAGGCCCCCACTTGTCGTCCGTGCCGGTCTCCACCACCTTGCCTGCCGCCGGGGCAGTCACTTCCGCGCCCCTGTCGGCGGCGTAGTCCACACCGTTGTGGGTGCGCCAGTCGCCCAGCGTCTTGCTGTAGACAGCTCATCGCCGCTGTAGCTGTTTAAGACGCGCCCCGAGACAGGCTGCGTGGAGGCAGGCGCATCCGAACTGCTGGCAGGCAAGGACTCGGTTTGCAGCGCGGAGGGTTCGCGCACCGAACCAGAGCCAGACTGCGCACCAGAAGAGGACGCAGCCCCACCGGACGAGCTGTCGGCTTTTGGCACATTGGCCACACTGTTTGCTGCGGGTGCGTTCTGCTGCTGCCATTCGGCTTCCTCCTCTCCGGCGACGCCGGGCGATGTGTTGATGCCCTCGTCGATGCCGGGGGCAGTACTGGACGGGCTTCGCACCGCGTCCAGATCTTGCTTCAGCTCATTGCGCACCGTGCGCACAGCCCACACACCGGCCGCTGCCGCCGCCAGCAGGCAGGCGGTGAGCACCAGCGCAAAGGCTTTGTCCCGCAAAAACTTTCTGAATTGCTCCATCGTTCGTTACTCCAATCCATTTTGTGTACGGAATCGTTTCTTTGGTGGTAGTTTGGAGCGTCAGAGCGGGGTTTATTCATCCTTTATTCGAAAGGATACAAAAAGGCCCCGGATGACCGGGGCCTTACCTGTTGCATTGTTCTTTTTATGCAGCGCAGTCCGGGAAATTCACCACCGTGATTTCCGCCACCGCCTTTTCCACAGTCTGCAAAATATGCTCTATCTTTTCTATTGTATCCGCTGACAGAACAACTTCTCCGCACTGCTCACACTTCATACAGGGGACATTTTTGATGACAACGACACAGTTTTTGAGCTGTACGGTATGAATGGTAGTATCAGGCTTCATTTCGCCCTTGCAGAAAAAGCAGGTCATGTCTTATTCCCCTTTCTTCTTTCGTTCTGTATAAGAGGCATTCCAGTGGTCCAGGTCAGGCCAATAGGCGGTCAATATCCACAGCGCATCCTCATGGATGCGCACACCACATGGAGCCAGCGGCCCGCCAGATTGACGCCAAGTACCAGACAGGATGGACACCGGTAGTCGTCCGGGCGATATTCGATGATTTTTCCGCTCTGGATAGCCTGCCGAATATCAGCCAAACGGATGCCGCGTTCATAAAGCCGGGCCTGCGAGTGTGCTGTCAGGAATATCTGCCCACTGCAGGATAGTGTGCGCAGGTTTTCAATCGTCAATTCCACGCTCTACCGGCCTTCTTTCTTTTTATTTGATTATAGCATCTCCGTTTCATCAAGTCAATCACAGTGCAAAAGACCCCCATCCGGCGTTCCGGACAGGGGCCAAAAGTCCTATTTAGTTGTTGCGGCTGCGGCTGTTCATGCCCAGCAGGCGGACGACGTAGAGGAAGATGTTGATGAAATCCAGATACAGGGTCAGTGCGCCGTAGATGGAAGCCTTCTCGCCAGCTCGGCGTCGCCTGCATAGTAGGCGTAGATATGGCGGAGCTTCTGGGTATCGTAGGCGGTGAGCAGCATGAACACCACCAGGCCGATGCCGCAGTAGAGCACCGAGCACCGAAGCCAAAGCCGAAGAGCGCACCCACGAGGCTGGTGACGATCATGGCCACCAGAGCCATCATCAGGCGGGGGCCCCAGCCGGTGAGGTCCTTATGGGTGGTGGTGCCGTACACAGCCATGAGGCCGAAGTAGACCGCCGTGGCGAGGAAGGCCATGACCAGCGTACCTACCGAGAACATCAGGAAGTAGTAGCTCAGGACCATGCCGTTCAGGATGGCGTATCCGAAGAACGCGGCTCTTGCACCGTCGATGGACATCTTCTGCACCCGGGCGCTGAGCATGAACACCAGCGCCAGCTCACCGATGGTAAGCAGGAAGTAAAGCGAATTGACCAGATAGATAAGGGACGTGGTCGCCGTGATATAGGCCATTGCGAAGGTGACGAGCAGGCCGCCGGCCATCCAGCGGTAGGTGCGGGTCATATAGTCCGATGCGCTCATCGAAGGCTCCGCATAGCCGCGGTCATAGTTGTTGTAATCCATAAGGAATCCTCCATTCAAAATCAGGGCATCGACCTCGGCCTTGCCCCGGTCTACGAAATATAGTATACTGCATAGAAATGAACGATTCATGAAAAAGGCTGTGATATTTGATGTCCCTCGGACTTTATCTGCATATTCCTTACTGTTTTTCCAAATGCCGGTACTGTGATTTCTACTCCGCCCCCGGCCAGCGCGGCGTCCCCCGGGCCTATGTGGACGCTTTGCTTCGGGAACTCTCCCGGTTTGCGCCGGACGCGCCCCTGCGGCCGGACACCCTTTATTTCGGCGGCGGAACGCCCAGTCTGCTGGACCCGGCAGACGCCGCACGGCTCATCGCCGCCGCACAGCCCCTGCCCGGGGCCGAGATCACGCTGGAAGCCAACCCTGAGACCGTGACCGAAGACTCTCTCCGGGCATTCCGGGAGGCGGGCGTCAACCGCATCTCCTTCGGCGTCCAGTCAGCCCGGGACAGCCAGCTCCAGACGCTGGGCCGCCCCCACACGGCAAAGCAGGCGCGGGCCGCTTTCGCCGCCGCACGCCGTGCCGGGTTCGAGAACCTCAGCGGCGACATCATGCTGGCCCTGCCCCATTATACGCAGGCCGAGTTCGACGAGACGCTGGAGCTGATCGAGGATGGCGGCGCGGCCACATTTCCGCCTACCTCTTGAAGATCGAGCCCGACTCCGCCTTTGGCCGGACGCCCCCCGAGAGTCTGCCCACCTCCGATGAGGCGGCGGACTTCTACCTCTACGCCGTCGAGCAGCTGGAACATCATGGCTACCGGCAATATGAGATCTCCAACTTCGCCCGCCCGGGCTATGAGGGAAAGCATAACCTCATCTACTGGGACTGCGGCGACTATCTGGCATCGGCCCCGCCGCCCACTCCTGCATGGGCGGCAAACGGTTCTACTACCCCGCCGACACCGAAGCCTTTCTGCGGGACGAGGCCGCGCCCGTCATGGACGGCGGCTGCGGTGCGGAGGATTATCTCATCCTGCAGCTGCGTCTGCGCAAAGGTCTGAGCCTCGACGAATACAAAAAACGCTATGGCAGGGAGCTTTCCACCGCACAGCTGGCCTTTGTGAAAAACTGCGTGAAGAGCGGCTACGCCAACTTTGACGGCCACACCCTCGCCCTCACGCCCGCCGGCTCATCGTACAGAACAGCATCCTTGCCGAGCTGCTGTGAGCCTCAGTGAACAGCAAAGCTCATCGCCGCCAGCACAAAAACACCGATGATGCTGGTAATGCGGCTCACCCTCTGCATCGCGTAATACCAGTCGGTGGCTCACCGCCGTACACCTCCAGCCCGTGGCGGAGGTTCCAAAACAGCAGCGGGAACCGGACATCCAGCACAAGGAGCACCACCAGCGCCCCTATCGGCAGCAGGAACGCCACGCTGCCCCGGGTCTCCCGCCGCCCGCCGACGGCCACATGATAGAGCCAGTTACAGCTGGGCCAGAGGTCGGATCTCTGGTATTCGCCGCTGACGATGACGTTCACCTCGTCGGCAAGGCCCCCATCGTCTTCCCTCCACAGGATGGCGTCGCCGGGGTCGCCCAGCGCGGTCCCGGTAAAAACGACCACTCCGTCCTGCTCGATTTTTACGCCCGGGTCGCTCATGCCCTCGGCTTTCGATTCGAGCCGATAGTGCCGCGTCTCTCCGTCCAACGTGAAATCCACCTCCGCACCGTTTCCTGTCTGGGCGATCTGCATGGTGTAGGCGGCATACGCATCCCTGCCCGAAAAGCTGCCGTCGGCCTGCCGGTACAAAAAGGCATCCCGCAGCCAGACGCCCGGGCGGAGGGCGGCCCAGAGATAGAGCACAGCGAGAAGCAGCGCGGTAAGAATGCAGAGCAGGCAGCTCGTCTTTTTCTCCATGGTCAGGCTCCTTTCGTTTCAGCCCAGTTCGATCACTTTCCACCCCAGCTCCCGGATGGCTTCTTGATCATGGGTCGCCAGCAGGGTGGGCTTTGTGCCGCAGCGTGCCTTGAGCATGGCTGCGGCTTTTTTCATGGCGGCGGGGTCCATGCCGGTGAAGGGCTCATCTAACAGAAGGGTGTCGCTCTCGGCCCAGAGAGCGCGCAGCAAGGCGGTGCGGCGCTTTTGTCCGCCGGAGAGCTTCCGGGCAGGCAGAGCAAGGGCCTCGTCATCCAGTCCTAATTGTATAAGGTCATCTCGTATCTGCTCTTTGTATTGTGTTTTGACCTTGTACTGTTCTGCGGTCAGCACCAGCGCCACATTCTCTTCGGCGGTCAGCTGGGGGCAGAGCCTGTCTTCCTGAAAAACTGCGCCCACACGCCCCACGCCCTCCACGCTGCCGGAGGTGGGCGCTTCCAGCCCCATCAGGATGCGGAGCAGGGTCGTCTTGCCCCAGCCGCTTGGCGCCCAGAGCACCGCCGGGCCGTCCACAGTAAGCGAGAGGTTTTCGAAGAGGATTTTCTCTCCGAATCGTTTAGATAGCTTCTTTATTTCCAGTTTGTTGTTGGTTTCACTCATTTTTCAGCCCCCTCTTCGCCCAGAACAGCCGCTACCGCTTTATCCAGCAGAGCGAGGAACAGCTTTTCGAATACGGCGCTCAGCAGGATGATGACGAAGGTCCAGGCAAACAGCTCCCCGGTGGAAAGGGTGATCTTTGCCCTGTAAAGCGCGTCGCCGATGCTGCCGTCCGGCAGGCCGATGACCTCCGCCGCCACGCCGCTCTTCCAGCAGATACCCAGCGCCACGCTGCACCCCTGCCGGAACGCGGGCAGCACCGCCGGGAGCCAGACCGCCGCAGACGCCGCCCCAGAGGCAGACGGAACACCTGCGCCATTTCGAGAAGCTGGCGGTCAGCACTCCCGATGCCGGTGCGCACTGCGCTGTAGAGGACGGGCAGCACCATCAAAAAGCTGATGAGGACGGACAGGGACGAGCCGCTGACCCACACCAGCGCCAGAATGATGAAGCTGGCCACCGGAGTAGCCTTGACCAGCTGCATCACGGGGGCGAGAAGGGCGTCCACCCACTCCCACTTTTCGGCGGTTACCGCCAGCACCGCGCTGGACAGCGCGCCCAGCCCGAAGCCCAGCAGGATGCGCCCGGCGCTGAAACCGATGCGCTGCCAGAACTCGGCCTGCGGCAGCAGCTCCACCAGCGTACCGATGGCCTGCACCGGCGAGACAAGAAAGACTTCCTGTCCGATGGCCACAGCTGCCGCCTGCCAGACGCCCAGCCAGAACACCGACGCCGCCAAAATTTGAATGCGGCGTTTTTTTGTTTTATCCATGTATTTCTTTGCTCCTGTTCGTTTTCTCGCTTTCAGAATATCACATCATGTATGAGAATACAATCCTTCATCTTTTCTTCTCTTGACATGAAGGTCATAAAACACTACACTGGAATAAAGTAATCCTTATTCTACGTGCCTCCGCGCACAGCTGGGAGAGATGACCATGCACGATTCCGCTCAGGCCTCCGGGGCAAAAAACTCCTTCTGGTGGGGTTCACCCTGTTCTCGATGTTCTTCGGGGCAGGCAACCTCATCTTCCCGCCCTTCCTCGGCGCACAGGCCGGGACGGCGCTCTGGCCCGCTTTTGTAGGCTTTGCCGTCAGCGCCATCGGTCTGCCCATCGCGGGCGTGGCAGCAGTGGCCCGGGCAGGCGGTCTGCCTGCGCTGGCCGGGCGGGTCCATCCCCGCTTCGCACAGGTGTTCGCCGTGCTGGTCTATCTGTCCATCGGTCCCTGCCTCGCGATCCCCCGCACGGCCAGCACCTCGTTTGAGATGCTGACGCCGCTGGTGGGGCGGAGCACACCGGGACAGTTCATCTACTCCCTCGTGTTCTTTGCTGCGGCGTACTTCGTGGCCCTCAAGCCCGAAAAGCTGACCCAGCGGCTGGGCCGCATCCTCTGCCCTGCCCTGCTGGTGCTCATCGTGGTGCTGTTCGCGGGCTGCATCCTCCGCCCGGCTGCGCCCGGCTACGGCACGCCTGCCGAGGCTTACGCCGCCCTCCCCGCCGCACAGGGCGTGCTGGACGGCTATCAGACCATGGACGCGCTGGCAGCGCTCAACTTCGGCGCGGTCATCGCGCTGAACCTTCAGGCGGTGGGCATCACGGAGGAGTCCGCCGTCCGGCGCGGCACCATCCGGGCCGGGTTCATCGCGGGCGGGATACTGCTGGTGGTCTACGCCATGCTGACCCACATCGCGGCATCTCGGGGGCTGCCTTCCCCGGCAGCGGCACCGGTGCCGCCGTCCTGACGGCACTGGCCGACGGCCTGTTTGGCCGGGTGGGGCAGGTGCTTCTGGCCGCCATCTTCGTCATCGCCTGCTTCAACACCTGTGTCGGCCTCATCGCCAGCGTAGGCGAATACTTCCACGAGCTTCTGCCCCGGCTGCCCTACCCCGCCATTGCAGCCTTCTTCGCGCTGATGAGCATGCTGCTGGCGAACATCGGCCTTGCGGGCATCCTGAGCCTTTCCGTCCCGGTGCTGAACGCCATCTACCCCATCGCCATCATCCTCATCGTGGTGGAGTTCCTGCCCGGACGGTTCCAGCGGACATCGGTCTGGCGGCTGAGCATCCTCTTCACGGCCATCCAGAGCATCCCTGCCGCCCTGCCCTTCGGCCCCCTCTCCACCTTGATGAACGCTCTGCCCCTGAGCAGCCTCGGCTTTGGCTGGCTGCTGCCGGCCCTCATCGGCATCGGCGCGGGCCTTCTGATGTAAGAAAAACTGCCGCACGGCTGTGCGGCAGTTTTTCTTGTTTCAAAGCTTACTTTGCAGAGTTGCGGATCGCCGCCATGACCTTGCGCAGGACGGACGGCTCGGTGTAGTAGAAGTTATCGTCCGGCAGCTTGCCGCCCACGGCGGCGGGAGAGGCATCGTAGAGCACCTGCAGATAGGCAGAGATGTCTTTCTTCATCTCCTGACCGTTGCGGTAGACGATGTTGCACTTGGCAGGGCCTTCTTGGCGATGGCAGCCTTGGCCACCACGCCGACTTCCTCACAGAGGGCGGCGGTGCCGTCGATGTCCTCGTTGGCCGCCTTGACGCTCTTCTGGTAGTCGGTCAGGAAAGCTGCGATGACATCGGGGTTCTGCTTTGCGTACTCGGTTCGCACCACGGTGACGCCGGTGATGAGCTGGGTGTCACAGACCTTGTTCCATTCGCGGGTCAGGTCGAGGACGACGCGGAGGTCGCTGTCCTTCATCTGGGCAGCGGTGACATAGGGCTGAGGCAGAACGGCGATGGCATCCTTCCTGGCAGCGGCCATCTGGGCCGTGACTCGGAAGCTTCGCTGTAGTATTCGATCTTCACGTCCTTGTCGGGGTCGAGGCCGTTCTTCTTGAGCAGATAGCGCAGGACGTACTCGGGGGTCGTGCCTTTGCCGGTGGAAAGGATGGTGCGGCCCTTGAGGTCGGCGAAGCTGTGGACGGTATTGCCCTTCTCCACGACGTAGAGGACGCCCAGCGTGTTGACGGCCATGACCTGGATGCCGCCGTTCGTCTTCTGGTAGAGGGTCGCGGCGAGGTTGGCCGGGATAGCGGCCATGTCGAGTTCGCCCTTGATGAGCTTCGGCACGATCTCATCGGCAGCGCCGTAGAGCTGCAGGTCATAGTCGAGGGAAGCAGTGCCGTCCTTCTCCATGCTCAGCAGGTTGACAAGGCCCATGGTGTGGGGCCTTTCAGGCCGGCGATGCGCACTTTGGTGCTCGTTTTGGCCGATGCGCCGCAGGCCAGCACGCTGACCATCAGCACCAGCGACAGCAGCAGAGATGTCAGTTTTTTCATAGGATTCAGCTCCTCACTTTCATTGGGAGAAATTTTCCCGCAAAAAATTTGCAAAACCATTTGCTTTACGCCCTCAAGTTTACTATAATAAGAGAAAAAATACCGTTGCACACGCAACGGAATCGCAGAAGGGCGGTGAGGGCCCGGGGAAAACCTCACGGAATGGGTATGGAAAATTATCTTCCGCTGTTACAATCCACCTCTCTGTTCGCCGGGCTGGAAGCGAAGCGCTCCGGGTCCTGCTGGGCGAAGTGGGGGCCGTATTGCGCACCTACAGCCGGGGCGAGACCCTCGTGCTGGCCGGACAGTCGAACCGCCGGGTGGGCGTGGTGCTCTCCGGTGCCATCGAGGCCTATCATTCCGCCGCCAGCGGGGCGCGTCTGCCCATCAGCCAGATGGGGCCGGGCGGTGTGTTCGGCGACGTGCTGGGCGGCTCGAGCCTTTCCAGCCCGGTGACGGTGGTGGCCTCGGCCCCCTGCGAGGTGCTGCTGGTGCCTTACGAGAAGCTTCTGCTGCCCGGGGCCGACCCGGCCCGCCAGCGGGTGCTGCAGAACCTTGTGCGCACCATCAGCGACAAATACTTCCTGCTCTCCCGCCGGGTAGACCTGCTGCTGCTCAAGAGCCTGCGGGCCAAGGTGTGCGCCTACCTGCTCAGTGAGGCCGAGGTGCATCACAGCCTCACCTTCACCATTCCCTACTCCCGCATCCAGCTGGCCGACTACCTCAACTGCGACCGCAGCGCCCTCTCCCGGGAGCTGAGCCTGATGCAGCGGGACGGCCTGCTCGAGACCTATAAGAGCAGCTTCAAGCTGCTGGAACCGGACGCGCTGCGGCACATGGTGCTGTAACAGCCTCTCCCTTTGGGAGAGCCTTATATAGAAGGAGAACTTCATCATGTCCAAACCGATTTTATGGATCGTCATTCCCTGCTACAACGAAGAACAGGTGCTGCCCATCACGGCCCCCATGTTCCTGAAAAAGATAAACGACCTCGCCGCAGCGGGCCTTGTCAGCGAGAAGAGCCGGGTGCTCTTTGTCAACGACGGCTCCCGCGACGCCACCTGGTCCCTCATCCAGAAGTTCGCCTCTGAGGATGAGCACTTCATCGGCATCTCCCAGAGCCGGAACCGCGGCCACCAGAACGCCGTGCTGGCCGGACTGATGGAGGCGCTCCACAGCGGCAGCTGCGACATCACCATCTCCATCGACTGCGACGGTCAGGACGACATCAACGCCATGGACGAGATGGTCAAAAAGTATCTGGACGGCGCCGAGGTAGTCTACGGCGTGCGCAGCCGCCGGGACACCGACACCTTCTTCAAGCGGTTCACCGCCGAGGGCTTCTACCATGTGATGAACGCGCTGGGCGCGGACATCGTCTTCAACCACGCCGACTACCGGCTCATCAGCACCCGGTGCTGGAGAGCTTCGCCGACTACCGCGAGGTGAACATCTTCCTGCGGGGCATGGTGCCGCTGGTGGGCTACCCCAGCGACACCGTCTACTACGAGCGCCACGAGCGTCTGGCCGGCGAGAGCCACTATCCCCTCAGCAAGATGCTGGCCCTCGCCTTCGACGGCATCACCAGCCTGTCGAACAAGCCATCCGCCTCATCACCGGCGCAGGCATCGTGGTCAGCCTCATCAGCTTCATCGGTGTCATCTGGGCCATCGTGCAGGCTGTTCTGGGCAGCGCGTGGCGGGCTGGGCCTCCACCATCTGCATCGTCTGCTTCATGGGCGGCGTCCAGCTGGTGTGTCTGGGCGTCATCGGCGAATACGTCGGCAAAATCTATATGGAGACCAAGGCTCGCCCCCGCTACATCATCAGCGAGCGCACATGGGCTCCCTACGAAAGGAAGTATCACGGATGAGCAAACAGAGCTGGAAAGGCAGCACCCTCCTGAACCCGGAGCCGCCGGTGCTGGTCTCCTGCGGCGGGCTGGACAAGCCCAACCTCATCACCATCGGCTGGACCGGCACCATCTGCACCCAGCCCAGCATGGTATCCATCAGCGTCCGCCCCGAGCGGTACAGCCACCACCTCATCAGGGAGAGCGGGCAGTTTGCCATCAACCTGCCCACCGAGGCACTGGTGAAGTCGGTGGACTGGTGCGGCGTCAGGAGCGGCCGGGACTTCGATAAATTCGCGGCCTGCAAACTCCATTCTGCCCCCGGCTCGGTGCTGACGGACTGCCCCATCCTCGAAGAAAGCCCCGTCAACCTCGAGTGCAGGGTCACGCAGGTCATCCCGCTGGGCAGCCATGACCTCTTCCTCGCCGAAGTAGTCGCCTGCGACGTGGACGAGAGCCTGCTGGACGAGAACGGTAAGCTCTGCCTCGACAAGGCCAAACTCATCGTCTACAGCCACGGCGAATATCTGGCTCTGGGCAAAAAGCTGGGGACCTTCGGCTACAGCGTGCGGAAGAAAAAGCCGACGCGGAAGCCCCGCAGATAATACTATGAAAAATGGGAAGCACAAAAGCGCTTCCCATTTTTTATTTCTCGTCGAGCAGATCACTCAGACATCTGACCGTCCGGCCATGATAGCCCGTGACCGTCTCGGCATGGAGCAGACTGCTCAGCACACTTTCCTCCACGCACTCAGCCACCGCCCGGAACAGCGGATTGATGGCGTCGTCGTGGACCATGCCCATCGGCAGGATGGCCTTTTCGGAGTAGTGCGGCACCCGGTTGGCGGTGGTGAAGGCAATGACGATCTCACCGGAGCCGTTGCCGCAGAAAGAGCCGGTGCGGGACAGGCCCACCAGCGCCCGGTGGCAGAGCCGCCGCAGCTGGCGCTCACTCAAGGGGATGTCCGTCGCCAGCACTGTGATGATGGAGCCTTTGTCCTCGTGGGGCGGGATGTGGGCGTCCAGCAGGCTCTGGATGGGGGTGCCTGCCACTACGAGGTCATCGAAGACGGCGTGGTTGGAGAGCACCAGCGCACCGATGGTGTACGGTTTCCCGTCCAGCTCCACCACACGGGAGGCCGAGCCGATGCCGCCCTTCAGGCCGTGGCAGCGCATTCCCC
>ENA-OQEX01000751-OQEX01000751.1-human-gut-metagenome-genome-assembly--contig:-NODE-751-length-15291-cov-1.779148_pt1 | contig 15291 bp, 21 predicted proteins | sample MGYA00242802_ERZ504649 | MGnify/ENA primary metagenome ERZ504649 (study PRJEB26092, sample SAMD00036194) | human gut metagenome | host: Homo sapiens | study: EMG produced TPA metagenomics assembly of... | reverse complement strand
TGTATCTGTTGTACTGCCAAGTGCATAGCAGAGTAGCCAAGTCTGGAAGGGATAAACGCTGAAGGCATCTAAGCGTGAAGCCCCCTAAAGATAAGATTTCCCATACCATAAGGTAGTAAGACCCTTGAAGACGACGAGGTAGATAGGGCAGAGGTGGAAGTACGGTAACGTATGGAGCTGACTGTTACTAATCGGTCGAGGCTTTAACCAAAGAAGGCTGAAGTGTAAGAGATGTAAAAAGATTCTTGTATGTTGTTTTGAAGGTATATCCTTTACAATTTAATAAAGGGGCATAGTTTCAATGGTAAAACATCGGTCTCCAAAACCGCAGTTGGGAGTTCGAGTCTCTCTGCCCCTGTTACGAAAACAGATTGAATTTTATTTAGTCTGTTTTTTCTTTTATAGGAAAAGAAAGCGTATGTCAGATTTTACCCTTTGAATTTTAGCAAGATTACTTTGTGAAATGTTACAAAAATATTACGAATACTACAAAACCACTTTACAAAAGAAGAATAATGTGTTAAATTTAATAAATGTAACAGAAATGTAACAAAATATCAAAGAGTAGAATTGAGGCAGAATTATGATAAAGACAATAAAGAAAGTAGCTGTTATAATAATGACAGTCGTAATAATGATATCGACAGTTACGATAGCTGATCAAGCATCGTCGACAACCGTTCAGGCAGCATCAGTACAGTGGAAAGATTTATAAACACTGGTGCAAATTAAGAACAGCAAAGTCTAAACGTTCTAAAACAATCAAGAAACTAAGTGTAGGAACAAAAGTTACAGTATTATCAACAAGTGGAAGCTGGAGAAAAATTAAAGTTGGTAACAAAACTGGATATGCATTAAAAAAGTATGTTTATATCAGTACAAATGCACCAAAACTTACGGGAAGTACTTATAACAAAGGACAAACCGTTGCAAGTTTTGCACAACGATTTGTTGGGAATCCATATGTATGGGAGGAACAAACTTGAATACGGGAGCGGATTGTTCAGGATTCGTAAAAGCGTCTATAAGTCATTTGGATATAATCTTCCAAGAAGTTCATCCTCACAAAGAAGTGCAGGACGTAAGGTTTCTTACAGTAATAAACAGCCAGGAGATCTGATCTGTTATAGTGGGCATATTGCTATTTATATAGGCAATGGAAAGATTGTTCATGCAAGTTCAAGAAAAACAGGAATTAAGATTTCACCAAAGGCTAATTATCGAAAAGTACTTTCTGTAAGAAGAATTGTAAAATAATTAAGAAAGCAGGATAAGATATGAGATATGAAGGAATGATCTATCGGCCGCCAAGTGAAGCATACAGTCTGATCGTACAGGTAACGATCGGATGTAGTCAGAATCGTTGTATTTTTTGCAGCATGTTTAAAGAAAAACGATTTAGGATCAGAAAAGTAGAAGAAGTCTTAGAAGATTTACAAGATGCAAGAAATAAGTATCGATATGTAGAGAAGATTTTTTTGGCAGATGGAGATGCATTGATTTGTAAGATGACAGATCTTGAAGCAATCCTTCATTTTATCAAAGATCAATTCCCAGAATGTAAACAAGTAACTTTATACGGATCGCCAAGAAGCATTTTGATGAAACAACAAGAAGATTTGGATAAATTAAGAGAATTTGGAATATCTATGATCTATATGGGATTGGAATCAGGAAATGATGAAGTCCTTACATATATGAAAAAAGGTGTAACATCACAAGAGATGATAGAGGCAGCACAGAAAGTAAAACAGGCAAAGATCCGTTTATCTGTGACAGCTATATCAGGGTTAGGTGGAAGACGGCTATGGAAGGAACATGCAAAAGATACAGGACTTGTTTTATCCCAGATGAAGCCAGATTATATAGGATTGCTTACATTAATGATAGAAGAAGATCTTCCGTTAGCAGATAAGATCAGAAGCGGAGAATTTGAACTGTTAAATCCATATGATATTTTGATCGAGACAAAAGAAATGTTAAAATATATGGATTGCCCAGATTGTATTTTCAGATCGAATCATGCATCTAATTATGTGAATTTAAGAGGAACATTAAATCAGGATAAGGAAGCAATGATCAATCTGTTAGACGAGGCAATCAAAGGAAATGTTCATTTGAAATCAGAGTGGATGAGGGGATTCTAATATAGCTAGAATCAAGAACGAGACAATAGGAATATTATGAGCCTATTGTCTCGTTCCTTTTTATGCAGAGAAACTTATAACTTAATGAATTCAGGTTTCTTATCTCGAAAGACGGTATAATAACGAATTCCAAGATTAGACAGAAACTCAGGTAATTTATAAAAATCATAAGCCATATGTTTTGGACAATGGCCATCAGATCCGATCGTAATAATTTCACCACCAAGTTCCATATATCTTTTTATAATCTCATGATGAGGATTTGGATCACTCATTCCGTATTTAAGTCCAGCAGTATTCACTTCAATACCTTTGCCATTTTCAATGATCATCCTTAAAATGGCATCTAAAAGATCAGAATAATCTCTATAATGGAATTCAAAAGAAGGATCCTTGATATAACGTGCAGCATAATCAAGATGTCCATAGACACAATAATGATTAAAAGAAGAAATATTTTTTAAGATATCTTCAAAATAATGAGCAAGTCCCAGACGGGCAGGATATGTTTCAAAATAAATCGCATCATATGGATCCATAAAATCAACAATATGAGTAGAACCAATGATAAAATCAAAAGGCTCATCCTTGACGAATGCAGCACATTGATCTAGGGTTGTTGGCATTAATCCAAGTTCCACTCCATAATTGATTTCAATCTGATCCTGATAGTGTTCTTTCATTTTAAATATTTCTTCTTTATAGGAAGGAAGATCTAGAAGGAAATCAAATCCATCAGGAGTAACAGGATAATCAATATCGTGATGCTCTGTAAAACAAATAGTTTTAAGACCAAGTGAAACAGCATGTCGGATCATTCTTCCATAGAAGATTCAGAATCGGAAGAAAAACTGGTATGTAAATGATAATCTGCAAGAATCATAAAAAACTCCTTTGTAAATAGTTAATATAATACTTTTATTATATACATTATGACAGAAAGGTAAAGAAAAAATAAAATCTATGTAAAAAGTTCTTTAAATATAAGAGTAGGTTTGTTAAAATTATTTATGTCGGAATAACGACAAATGAAATATATGTGGGAGATCCAATAAGAAGGGTCTGTAAAAACACAGGAGGAATCGTAAAAAATGAATACACTAACACATGTCGGTAATCTGTTTGCGTTTATCGGCGGACTTGGAATGTTCCTGTATGGAATGGATATCATGGCATCAGGACTTCAAAAGACAGCAGGAAATAAGATGAAAGACCTGCTGGGCTATTTAACAAATAATCGTATTTTAGGTGTACTTGTAGGAGCACTGGTTACAGCAATTATTCAGAGTTCATCAGCAACCACTGTTATGGTTGTAGGTTTTGTAAATGCAGGGATTATGAATCTTACACAGGCAGCCGGTGTTATCATGGGAGCCAATGTAGGTACAACGATCACGGCATGGCTGGTATCAGCTAATGAATGGGCGGGAGCGTTAAAACCAGATTTTTTGCACCATTATTTTAGGAATCGGAGCTTTCATCATCACATTCTCTAATAAGCAGAAGATGACACAGAAAGCGGAGATTGCCGTCGGATTTGGTATTTTATTTATTGGATTATCATCTATGTCATCATCCATTGGAGTATATCAGGATAGTCCGGTATTCTACAAAGCATTTCAGGTATTAGGAGGAAATCCGATCCTTGGTATTTTAGTCGGCGCTGTTGTTACAGCGATCATTCAGAGTTCATCTGCATCTGTCGGTATTTTACAGACATTAGCGATGAGAGGAATCGTAAACTGGAGATCAGCGATCTTTATTACGTTAGGGCAGAATATTGGTACTTGTATCACAGCAATCTTATCTAGTGCGGGTGCAAATAAAACAGCAAAAAGAGCAGCTGTGATCCATTTAAGTTTTAATGTATTAGGTGCAGCTATTTATGGGGTGATCATGACGATTTTCTTTGGAATCTTCCCAGATCTTGCAATGCAGCATATATCAAGTACACAGATTTCCATTTTCCACTCAATCTTTAACATATCTGTGACGATACTGTTATTCCCATTTGCGAATGCATTGGTAAAATTATCTGGACTTATCATTCGTGAAGAGCCAGTAGAAGACGAAGAAGAAGAACCAGAAGAGAAAGCATTACGTCACTTAGATCCACGTATTCTTGAAACACCTGCATTTGCAGTTGAGAATGCAGTGAAAGAAGTGGTACGTATGGGTGAGATCGTATTAAAGAATTTAAATCGTGTAACAAAAGAAGCAATGAGTGGAGAACCAAGACAGAGTAAGATCGATAAAGTTCATAATGATGAACAGGTGATCAACCATTTAGAACCAATGATCACAGAATATCTTGTAAAGATCAGTCATTTGGCGATCACAGAAAAAGAGATGAAAGTTGTCAACAATCTGTTTGATTCGATCACAGATATTGAGCGTTCAGGAGATCATGTAGAGAATATGGCAGGATATCTGCAGCATATCAAGGATATGAATGAAAATATTTCAGAAGATGCGATTGAAGAGCTTAGAAATATGAATAATATTGTAAGAGCTGCATTTGAGTCAGCAATCCGTGCGATTGAATTTGACGATACCAAAGAAGCAAAAGAAGCATTATCTTATGCAGAAGATGTATATTGTACAAGAAAGATCATCAGAAAGAGACATATTCAGAGAATGAAAGATGGAGCTTGTTCTCCAGATATTGGTGTATATTTCCTTGATATCATTTCCAGTATGGAAAGAATCGCAGGATATGCATTTACAATTGCAAGATACATTTTAAGTCAGAATGATGAAGAAGAATAAGGAAAAGTTTTTTATTCATTGTGCCGAAGAAACGGGATAAAATTTGGTAGAATTGTACAAAATCGTTTTATTGTATACATGATAAAAATACTAAATTTCACTTGAATTTTTTGTCAGTATTGTTTAAAATAAAAAGGAAGTTTGTCAATAGATTAACAGATTGGCAAATCCATCAAAATTTAATTAATCAAGACTTAGGAGGAATTTGAGATGGCAGTTAAAGTAGCAATTAATGGATTTGGACGTATTGGACGTCTTGCATTCAGACAGATGTTCGGAGCAGAAGGATATGAAGTTGTAGCAATCAACGATTTAACATCTCCAAAGATGCTTGCACACTTATTAAAATACGATTCTTCACAGGGAACATATGCATTAGCTGATAAAGTAGAAGCTGGTGAAAACTCTATCACAGTTGATGGAAAAGAAATCACAATCTACGCTGAAGCTGATGCTAAAAACCTTCCATGGGGAGAACTTGGAGTAGACGTAGTACTTGAGTGTACAGGATTCTACACATCTAAAGAAAAAGCATCTGCTCATATCGAAGCAGGAGCAAGAAAGGTTGTTATCTCTGCACCAGCAGGAAATGATCTTCCTACCATCGTTTACAATGTAAACCACAATGAATTAAAAGCAGAGGATACAGTTATTTCTGCTGCATCTTGTACAACAAACTGCTTAGCACCTATGGCAAAAGCTCTTAATGACCTTGCAGCAATCAAATCTGGAATCATGTGCACAATCCATGCTTACACAGGAGATCAGATGACTCTTGACGGACCACAGAGAAAAGGTGACTTAAGAAGATCTCGTGCAGCAGCAGTTAACATCGTACCTAACTCTACAGGTGCTGCTAAAGCAATCGGACTTGTTATTCCAGAATTAAACGGAAAATTAATCGGATCTGCTCAGCGTGTTCCAACTCCTACAGGATCTACAACAATCTTAACAGCAGTTGTTGAAGGAAATGTAACAGTTGATGAAGTAAACGCAGCTATGAAAGCAGCTCAGACAGAATCTTTCGGATATAACACAGACGAAATCGTATCTAGCGATATCGTAGGAATGAGATATGGTTCTTTATTCGATGCTACACAGACAATGGTTCTTCCATTAGATAATGGAACAACAGAGGTTCAGGTTGTATCTTGGTATGACAACGAAAACTCTTACACAAGCCAGATGGTAAGAACAATCAAATACTTTGCTGAATTAGCTTAATTTGATATTGGAATGAGGACAGGCCTGTAATTATACAGTGTAATAAGACTCAGATAAGGGGTCCGGTCTTTTGGACCGGGCCCCTATTTTTAATCAAGGATTGAGAAACCCTGATCAATTAAGATATGCCTTATGGCATACAATCTTAGGAGGAAAAACGAAACATGTTAAACAAAAAATCTGTAGATGACATTAATGTAGCAGGAAAGAAAGTCTTAGTACGTTGCGATTTCAACGTGCCTTTAAAAGACGGACAGATTACAGATGAAAATCGTCTGGTAGCAGCACTTCCAACAATCAAGAAACTGATTTCTGACGGTGGAAAAGTAATCCTTTGCTCTCACTTAGGAAAACCTAAAGGAGAACCAAAACCAGAATTATCTTTAGCACCAGTAGCAGTAGCTTAAGCGAACTGTTAGGACAGGAAGTTAAATTTGCAGCAGATGACAATGTTGTCGGAGATAATGCAAAAGCAGCAGTAGCTGCTATGAAAGATGGAGAAGTAGTACTTCTTCAGAATACTCGTTACAGAGCAGAAGAAACTAAAAATGGTGAAGCATTCAGCAAAGATCTTGCAAGCCTTTGTGATGTATTTGTAAACGATGCGTTTGGTACAGCTCATAGAGCACACTGCTCAAACGTTGGTGTAACAGAATATGTTGACACAGCCGTTGTAGGATATTTAATGCAGAAAGAGATCGATTTCTTAGGAAATGCGGTTAATAATCCAGAAAGACCTATGGTAGCCATCTTAGGTGGAGCGAAAGTTGCTGACAAATTAAAAGTAATTGATAACTTACTTGAAAAATGTGATACACTGATCATCGGTGGAGGAATGGCTTATACATTCTTAAAAGCACAGGGATTAGAAGTTGGTAAATCTTTAGTAGACGATGAAAAAATCGACTATTGTAAAGAAATGATGGCAAAAGCAGAGAAATTAGGAAAGAATTTATATCTTCCAATCGATACAACAGTAGCAGACGGATTCCCAAATCCTATCGATGCTGAGATCGAAGTATCTGTTGTAGCAGCTGATGCAATTCCAGCTGATAAAGAAGGACTTGATATTGGACCAGCTACATGTGAGAAATTCGCAGAAGCAGTTAAAACTGCTAAAACAGTTGTATGGAATGGACCAATGGGTGTATTTGAAAATCCTATCCTTGCCAAAGGAACAATTGCCGTTGCTCAGGCTTTAGCTGATACAGATGCAACAACAATCATCGGTGGAGGAGACTCTGCAGCAGCTGTTAACCAGTTAGGATTTGCAGACAAGATGACACACATCTCTACAGGTGGTGGAGCTTCTCTTGAATTCTTAGAAGGAAAAGACCTTCCAGGTGTAGTAGCAGCCAACGACAAATAATCATTGCACTTAAATATTTAATATTTAATACACTTTATAAACAAAATGTCAAGAAAGAAGGATATTAGTCTTATGCGTAAAACAATCGTAGCAGGAAACTGGAAAATGAACAAAACTCCTAGCGAGGCAAAAGCATTAATCGAAGAATTAAAACCATTAGTAGCAAGTGAAACTTCTGATGTAGTATTCTGTGTACCAGCAATCGATATTCCAGCAGCAATTGAAGCTGCAGCAGGAAGCAATATTGCAATCGGTGCTGAGAATATGTACTTTGAAGAAGTGGAGCTTATACAGGAGAAATCGCTCCTAACATGTTAACAGATCTTGGAGTAAAATATGTTATTCTTGGACATTCTGAAAGAAGAGAATACTTTGCTGAAACAGATGAAACTGTTAACAAGAAAGTATTAAAAGCTTTTGAACATGGAATTACACCAATCGTTTGCTGTGGTGAAATCTTGCTCAGAGAGAACAGGGAGTTACAATCGACTTCGTTCGCCAGCAGATCAAGATCGCATTCCAGGGAGTAAGTGCTGACCAGGCTAAGACTGCAGTTATCGCTTATGAGCCAATCTGGGCTATTGGAACAGGTAAGTTGCAACTACAGAACAGGCTCAGGAAGTTTGCGCAGCAATCCGTGCATGTATCGCAGAAGTATATGATGAAGCTACAGCAGAAGCAATCCGCATTCAGTATGGTGGATCTGTATCTGCAGCCAGCGCACCAGAATTATTTGCACAGCCAGATATCGACGGTGGATTAGTTGGTGGAGCATCATTAAAACCAGACTTTGGTAAAATCGTAAACTATAAATAAATTTGATTAATTAAATGATGGGTCCCTCGGATATTGAATATCCGGGGATTTTTCTTTTTATATAATGGTAGAATTCGTTAAAAGATTAAAGAAATAAAAGACTAGAAGCAAGCAATAAATCGGTTTATAATAAATAATAAGATCAAGTACAAAAAAGATTCCGAGAGTAGATGAAAAGGGGCATATGATATGGAGAAATACAAAAGAATTTTTGTCATTGTCTTAGATTCCTTAGGAATCGGAGAAATGCCAGATGCAGCCAGATTTGGAGATCATGATGTAGACACCTTTGGGCATATCTGTGATATCGTGGGAACATTAAATATTCCAAATCTAAAAAAGCTGGGATTGTTAAATTTGCATCCAACAAAAGAAATGGAAGAAGAAAAACATCCAATTGCCTACTATACCAGATTAAAAGAAACTAGTAACGGAAAAGACACTATGACAGGTCACTGGGAGATGATGGGACTTAAGATCAAGAAACCATTTCTTACCTTTACAGACACAGGTTTTCCACCAGAATTGATCCATGAATTAGAAGAAAGATGTGGAAAGAAAGTTATTGGCAATAAATGTGCCAGTGGAACGCAGATTTTGGATGAATTAGGTGAAGAAGAGATTAAAAATGGTTCAATGATCGTATATACATCTGCCGATTCTGTGATGCAGATCTGTGGAAATGAAGAAACTTTTGATCTTAAGAATCTTTATCGCTGTTGTGAGATCGCAAGAGAGCTTACGATGAAAAATGAATGGAAGTCGGAAGAATCATTGCAAGACCATATGTGGGAAAGAAAAAAGGCGAATTTGTAAGAACAAGCAATCGAAGGATTATGCTTTAAAACCATTTTCAAGAACTGCTTTAAATGCATTAAAAGATGAAGGATTTGACGTAATTTCAGTAGGAAAGATCAATGATATTTTCTGTGGAGAAGGAATCACAAAAGCATATCATTCTGAAAGCTCTGTGCATGGAATGCAGCAGACCGTGGATGTATGCAAAGAAGATTTTCATGGACTTTGTTTTACCAATCTGGTAGACTTTGATACACTCTGGGGACATCGAAGAAATCCAGTCGGCTATGCAAAAGAGATCGAGAAATTTGATGTTGGTTTAGGAAATCTGTTAGAAGTTTTAAAAGAAGATGATTTATTGATCATCACCGCAGATCATGGAAATGATCCAACTTATACAGGAACAGACCATACAAGAGAATACACACCATTTATCGCATATTCAAAGTCTATGAAAGAAAATGGAAGGCTAGAAGATCAAGATACATTTGCAGTGATCGGAGTTACGATCGCAGATAATTTTGGCGTCATGATGCCAGAAGGAACGATCGGAACATCTTTATTAAGTCAATTAAAATAGTACAACTGAAATAAAAACACCACAGAAGAAAATAAAGATCTCCTGTGGTGTTTTGTTTACAATTTGGTATGTATATTATTCATCTAAATCGAATCCATAAAAGAAATAATACCAGCTTCCACCTCATCTTTGATTTCATCATAATTATGAATCTCATGGCGGTAACCAGAATAAACACGAGTTTTTACTGTATGTCCAGTATCTACAAGCCAGTTGGTAACTTCATAAATACCTTTTCCATATTCACCAACAGGATCCTGATCTCCACCGATATTATAAATCGGAAGATCAGAAGGAATCTTGCCAGCCCATTCGGTACCAGTGATCGCTTTCATCATCTGAACAAAATAAAGCAGAGATTGATTTGTAGTTGGCCGGGTAAATGCATCAAATGGATCTTCTGCATGATCTCGCTGAACATAAGGATCAGAACAGATCCATTCATTGCCTATGGAAATATTACCACAACGTTCACACATCCAGCCCATTAGATCAGCAGTAAAGGAAGGGTCAGATTCTTTCCCTTTTCCTTCAGCTACAGCAGCCAATAAGGCAGATTCAGCTTCTGTAGCACCACGGAAATGACCAGCTGTACCACAGATTGTGATTCCTGCAAGTTCTTCTCCATATTTGCAGCAAAATCTCTCGTAATAAAAGATCCCATGCTGTGTCCAAACATAAAATAAGGAAGATCAGGATACATTTTGCTGACGATTTCTTTTAACTTATGTTCATCTTCCATCATCGTATGGAAACCAGCATCACCCCAGTCACCCCAGGTATCGTTATACATTGCAGTTTTTCCATGTCCAACATGGTCATCTGCAGCAACGATATACTGCATCCATAAATTTTACGATCATATGGAAATAACGACGGGAATGTTCACCAAAGCCATGGATCACCTGTACAATTCCTTTTGGTTTGCGGGCAGGTACATAAACCCAACCTTGCACCTCATCACGGCCATTAAAGGAATGAAAACTAACTTCATGAAGCATACTAAGCACCTCCAAATCTGTAAAAACTAATATGCAAGCAAAGAAAAGACGAATCAACATATTAGTTATATAAAATTGTATCTGAATATATTATACTCCAGATTAAAATGTACGTCCATAAATACAATCATATAATAGTTGAATTTCAAGAAGAAAATCGTTATAATATTAACGGACATAAAATAAGATTAATTTTTGGGAAATGAAGGAGAAAATAATGAGTAAAAAACCAACAGTCCTGATGATTTTAGATGGATATGGATTAAATGAAAACAAAGAAGCCAATGCAGTAGCAGAAGCAAAGACTCCTGTAATGGATAAATTAATGAAAGAATACCCATTCGTAAAAGGAAATGCATCTGGAATGGCAGTAGGACTTCCAGAAGGTCAGATGGGTAACTCTGAAGTAGGGCATATGAATATGGGTGCAGGACGCATCGTATATCAGGAATTAACAAGAATCACAAAAGAGATCCAGGATGGAGATTTCTTTAAGAACGAAGCAATGTTAGAAGCAATTGAAAACTGCAAGAAGAATGGTTCTGCATTACATTGTTTTGGATTATTATCAGATGGTGGAGTACACAGCCACAATACACATTTATATGGCGTTCTTGAAATGGCTAAGAGAAATGGTCTAGAGAACGTATATGTTCATTTATTCTTAGATGGACGTGACACAGCTCCAACATCAGGAAAAGGATTCATCGAAGAATTATTAGCGAAGATGGATGAGATCGGAGTAGGTAAAGTGGCATCTATCTCTGGACGTTACTATGCAATGGATCGTGACAATCGTTGGGATCGTGTACAGAAAGCATACAATGCGATCGTTATGGGACAGGGAAATACAGCTGACAGTGCGATCGATGCAATTGATGCTTCTTACAAAGAAGATGTTACAGACGAATTCGTAGTACCAACAGTTATTGTTGAAAATGGTGAACCAGTTGCAACATTAAAAGAAAACGATTCCATTATTTTCTATAACTTCAGACCAGACCGTGCAAGAGAGATCACACGTTCTATTTGTGATGATAAATTCGACAGTTTTGATCGTCCAAACGGATACTTCAAGACAACATTTGTATGCTTCACAGAATATGATGTGACAATCCCTAACAAATTAGTGGCATTCCATAAAGTAGAGATTAAGAATACATTTGGAGAATTCCTTGCACAGCACGGATTAAAACAGTTACGTTTAGCAGAAACAGAGAAATACGCTCATGTAACATTCTTCTTTAACGGTGGAGTCGAAGAACCAAACGAAGGAGAAGACAGAATCTTAGTAAAATCTCCAGCAGTAGCAACGTATGATCTTCAGCCAGAGATGAGTGCTCCAGAAGTTGGTGCAAAACTTGTAGAAGCGATCAAATCTGATAAATATGACGTGATCATCATGAACTTTGCAAATAGCGACATGGTAGGTCATACAGGAATCGAAGAAGCAGCGATCAAAGCGGTAGAAGCAGTTGATAAATGCGTTGGAGATGCAGTAGAAGCGATCAAAGAAGTGAACGGACAGATGTTCATCTGTGCTGACCATGGAAATGCTGAGCAGTTAAAAGATTACGAAACAGGAGCTCCATTTACAGCACATACAACAAATCCAGTACCATTTATCCTTGTAAATGCTGAAGAAGGATTAAAATTAAGAGAAGGTGGATGCTTAGCTGATATCGTACCTACATTAATCGAGTTAATGGGAATGGAACAGCCAGCAGAAATGACAGGAAAATCCCTGATCGTAAAATAAGATCTTCTTAAAGACATCTTGAAAGAAGCAAGATAAGAGGATATAATAAGAATAACAGCAAAGGCGCTTGTGAGAAATCACAGGCGCCTTTTTGAAGTTCAAGTAAATATATAGATTGTTTAAGCATTATAAAAAATGCTATAATGATAATCAAGTAAGAAGAGTCGTCAGAGAGGAGTGAAACATTATGGATGTATACGAAAAATTAGAAGAATTACAGGAAAAAGCTCTGCATGATGAAACAATGAAACAGGCTTTATTAGCAACAAGAACAGAAAAGGAACCAATCATAGCTTTTTGTAAGAAATGCCAGGAGTTTGGTTATGAGATCTATCCAATGGAATTGATCAACGCAGGAGAAGAATTTTATGCAACAATGCGAAGAAGTACGAATGGTGGCGGAGAGAATTCTCCAAAACTAAGCGGTGAAGATGATATGTATGAACTGTTTATGGTAGCAATCGAGAGAGGAACACAGTTTTAAATAATAACAACTTTGCAACTTGACGAAACATCAAAAATCTGTTAGAATACCACACAGTGTAAAAATTAGATATGATAGGGTGTTGTAATGATAGTATTACAATGCTACGGTTCGGACATCCATAATCCATTATATATTTTAAGGATTATGGATGTTTTTTGTCATTGAAACAAATAAAAGGATATCAATCGAAAGGAGATTTAAAAATTTATGGAAAATTATTTATTTGAAAAAATGCCAGTTCCAAAGGCATATATGAAACTTGCACTGCCAGTAGTATTAAGTATGATCGTATCATTAGTATATAACATGGTAGATACCTATTTTATCGCCCTGACAGGAGTGCAGGAACTGGTCGCCGGAGTGTCACTCGTAGCACCGATGTTTACCTTAATGATCGCATTTGGAGATATCTTCGGACTTGGAGGAAGTTCCGCGATTTCAAGATTGTTAGGAGAGAAGAAAGATAACGAGGCAAAGAAAACATGCGCATTCTGTATCTGGATATCTTTGGTATTTGGACTATGTATCAGTGCAATCCTATTATTATTCCGTACACAGATTCTCGGATTATTAGGAGTTGGCAAAGATACATACCAGTATGCCAATGCCTACTACACATGGATTGCGATTGGTGCAGTATCTATCATTTTCAGCATGGTGCCAAGCAATATCCTAAGAACCGAAGGATTAGCAGTCCAGTCAATGGCAGGATCAATTATTGGTTCCATTGTAAATATCATCTTTGACCCAATCTTTATCTTTGGATTAAACCAGGGGGCAGCAGGAGCCGCCATGGCAACAGTTCTTGGAAATATCATTGCAGATATTTATTATGTATATGCGGTGATGAAGAAATCAAAGAGACTGACATGTTCTCCATCCCACATGAAGGTCACAGGAAGAAGGATCAGAGATATCTTAATGATCGGAATTCCAGCATCGATCACAAATATCATGCAGACCTTTATGATGGTCATGACCAATAATTTTTTACTTCCATATGGACAGATAAAGTCGCAGCGATGGGAATCGCATTAAAGGTTAATATGATCACAGCCTTAGTACTCGTAGGATTTGCCTTCGGAGGACAGCCGCTGGTCGGATACAACTACGGGGCTAAAAATGAAAAAAGATTAAAAAATATCCTGAAATTTGCATATTTATTTGAAATGGGATTAGGACTATTATTTACGATTCTCATGTGTATTTTCGCACCACAGATCATCAAAGTATTTATGGATAAACCAGATATCATAACAAATGGAGCCATGATGTAAGATTCCAGCAGATCGGAATGACCTTTATGTCCGTGAGCCTGATCTCAACCTGCGTATGTCAGGCCGTTGGAAATGCAGGAGGAGCTTTTGTTTTATCCATTAGCAGACAGGGTGTGATCTATGTATTAGCACTTTTTATCATGTCAAATGTGTTTGGATATACAGGAGTTTTGGTATCACAGGCGTGTTCAGACGTGGTTACAGCATTGATCGCAGCAGTTATTATGCTTAAGATCATGAAAAAACTTACAAATAAAAATGAATAAATATACGTTGCAAGAAGAGATCAAAAAAGCTGACAGTTTTACCATGTCAGTTTTTTTACAATCCTAAGAAACTTTTTCAAAGCTTCACTTGGCTCATTTGCATACATTAATCCATAAGGCAGAGTCAGATCTGTATCCAGAGGAATCGTAACAATATGTTGATTATCAAGATCATGCATAGAAATTTGTTTGTGATCACAAAGAGGGTGGTTCTTAGGAATGGCACAACAAATTGGTGTCCTGTCAAGTTCAAGAAACTGACAAAGTCTCTTCCAGTCAGCAGGCCCATAAATACCTTCAAACAGATCATATTTGCTTCCAAGAACGGAAAATGTTTCTCCTCTTTGCTGGTAGTCCGTCATTGGGAGAATTTCTATTTTTAAATCTGGATATTGCCCAATTTGGAAGCAACACAAAAACGATCATAAAAGATGAAAACAGCATGGTCATGATGATTTCCGATGAAACTGGAGAAGGTAAGATGACAGTTCATCAGATTCTGCCAGGTATCATGATCTGTTTTACCGATATGCATATGGAACAATGTATGTCCGAGTTTGAATTAAACAGCGGACAGAAAGTTCTATGCATCGACCAATGCAGAGAAGGACGCATCGAGATGGAAAACCAGCCGGGAATCTTCAGTATTATGCGGGAAAATGAACTGCGGGTCGATGACCGCAAGCATCATAAAGGCATGGCATATTATCCAATTAAGACATTATCATGGCGTAAGCATTTTCCTAGAAGTTCATGCAGCACAAAAATCTTTAGATGAGATGTTTCATGGTTTTCCCA
>ENA-OQEX01000750-OQEX01000750.1-human-gut-metagenome-genome-assembly--contig:-NODE-750-length-15292-cov-12.423871_pt1 | contig 15292 bp, 17 predicted proteins | sample MGYA00242802_ERZ504649 | MGnify/ENA primary metagenome ERZ504649 (study PRJEB26092, sample SAMD00036194) | human gut metagenome | host: Homo sapiens | study: EMG produced TPA metagenomics assembly of... | reverse complement strand
GTGCCGTCAAGCTGATGCCGTAACTGTTTTGCAAGTTTTGGCGGCGCCCCTCAGCGCGGCGCCGCGTATCGAAAGGTAGAGACATGGCGAGATCGTTCTCAAACATGTTCAGAAGGTGTATCCCAACAACGAGTCAAAAAAGAAGGGCTTCTTTGGCAAAAAGAAGAAGACCGAGGAGAAGAAGCACAACCTCAAGGTTACCGAGGACGGTGTGCTCGCTGTAGAGGACTTCAACCTCACCGTTCACGACCAGGAGTTCATCGTCCTCGTTGGCCCCTCTGGCTGCGGTAAGTCCACGACGATGCGCATGGTCGCCGGCCTAGAGGACATCACCTCCGGCGACGTGCTCATCGACGGCAAGCGCGTCAACGACGTGGCGCCCAAGGACCGCGACATCGCCATGGTGTTCCAGAGCTACGCTCTGTACCCCAATATGACGGTGTACGAGAACATGGCGTTTACGCTCGAGCTCAAGAAGGTCCCCAAGGACGAGATCGACCGCAAGGTGCGCTCTGCTGCCGAGATCCTGGGCATTACCGAGTATCTCGACCGTAAGCCTAAGGCGCTTTCGGGTGGCCAGCGCCAGCGCGTCGCCATCGGCCGCGCCATCGTGCGAGACCCCAAGGTCTTCCTGATGGACGAGCCCTTGTCCAACCTGGATGCCAAGCTGCGTAACCAGATGCGCGCCGAGCTCATTAAGCTGCGTCACGAGATCAAGGGCACCTTCATCTACGTTACCCACGACCAGACCGAGGCTATGACCCTCGGTGACCGTATCGTGGTCATGAAGGACGGCGTCGTCCAGCAGATCGCCACCCCGCAGGAGGTCTTCAACCATCCCGCGAACATCTTCGTCGCCGGCTTCATCGGCGTGCCGCAGATGAACTTCTTCGATGCCCAGCTGGTGCGCTCGGGCAACGGCTTTACCGTCAAGACCGAGGATATGAACGTGGCGCTCGCCCCCGAGACCTGCGCTCAGCTTGCCCTCAACTGGGACGGCGGCGACGTGAAGGAGATCACGGCCGGCGTGCGTCCCGAGCAGATTCTGCTTGCCGACAAGGGCGAGGAGGGTGCGCTCCAGGGCACCGTCGAGGTGACCGAGCTCATGGGCTCGACCGAGCATGTCCACGTGACTGCTCCCGACGGCCAGTTTGTCCTGATTATCCCCGTCGTCGACCTCGAGGCCAAGGGCGCGCTCAAGGCTGGCGACCCCATCTGGTTCAAGTTCGAGAAGAACGCGACTCATCTCTTCGATAAGGTGTCTGGCAAGAACCTTATCTAGGCCCGGTGCATCCAGGCCCTCCCTTTGGGCGACTGCGGCTTTGCCATCCTTTTGCCGCGGTCACATATAAGGCTCCCCTCCCGTCCACTGGGCGAGAGGGGAGCCTTTCTTTGTGTTGGGACTGTCTGACCGGTCGTTTGTCTCGATCTGTAACGGATAGGGCCGATTTCGGACGTTAGATGTTACAGATCGAGACGGTTCCGCTGAGCTAACCATTTCATCTAAATCTGTAACACCAAAGGCGAATTTCACCTGCTAGATGTTACAGATTGAGATAAACCGAGGGGAGGGGCCGGTATGTCTCAATCTGTAACGGCTGGGACCGTTTTGGTTGAGTAATTGCTACGGATCGAGATTGTTTGGCCGAGTCGGATCACAGGGTAACGTGCGGGCACAAAAAACGGAGCCGTGTTGCCACGACTCCGTTTCTCAAGAGGATGGGTAAGGGGAATGAGCTAGCTCAGGTGCCAAATCTCGTCGTTGTACTGGGAGATCGTACGGTCGGACGAGAAGGTGCCGGCGTTGGCGATATTGATGAGCGCCTTGCGCATCCAGGCGTCCTGGTCCTCGTAGTCGGCCAGCACGCGCTCCTTGGTCTGGATGTACTCCTCAATGTCGAGCAGGGCCATAAACCAGTCCTTGCCCTTAATGTCGTCGTGCAGGCGCTGCAGGCGCTCGGCGTTGCCGGTTGCCATAAAGGCCGGGTTGGTGATGAAGTCCACCAGCAGTTTAATGCCGGGCTTGCGGTAGAGCGCACCGGCGTTGTAGGTGCCGTCGGCGTAGAGCTGCTCGACCTGTTTGGACGAGGCACCAAAGGTATAGATGTTCTCGTCGCCCACGAGCTCGGCAATCTCCACGTTGGCACCGTCGAGCGTGCACAGGGTTAGGGCGCCGTTGAGCATGAACTTCATGTTGGAGGTGCCGCTCGCCTCCTTGGAGGCCAGGCTGATCTGCTCGGAGATGTCAGCGGCGGGGATCACGCGCTCGGCGGCGGTGACGTTGTAGTTCTCAATCATGACAACCTGCAGGTAGGGAGCCACGTCGGGGTCGTTTGCAATCCACTGCGACAGCGTCAGGATCAGATGGATGATGTCCTGCGCGATAGTGTAGGCAGGCGCCGCCTTGCCGCCAAAGATGATGGTGACAGGTGCTTAGGCCTGTTGCCGTTCTTGATATCGAAGTACTTCCAGATGATGTAGAGCGCGAGCATCTGCTGACGCTTGTACTCGTGGATGCGCTTGACCTGGACGTCGATGATGGCGTTGGAGGGAATGGTCACGCCCTGCTCGAGCGCCATGAACTGGCGCATGATGGCCTTGGCCTCGACCTTGGTGGCGGCCAGGCGCTCAAGAACGTCCTTGTCGTCGGCGAACTTGGCGAGTTTGCTCAGATCGCCGGTGCTGCGCCAGTCGGTGCCGATTACATCGTCGAGCAGGCTGGCGAGCGCGGGGTTGGCTCCATGGATCCAACGGCGGAAGGTGATGCCGTTGGTCTTGTTGGAGAACTTCTCGGGATAGATCTCGTAGAACGGATGAAGCTCGGTGTCCTCCAAGATCTTGGTGTGGAGGGCGCTACGCCATTGATGGAGAAGCCAAAGTGGATGTCCATGTGGGCCATGTGGACGGTGTCGTATTCGTCGATGACGGCGACGCGCGGGTCATCGTGCTCGGCCTTCGCGATCTCATCGAGCTTGACGATAATGTCGGCGATGGCAGGGGAGACCTTCTGCAGGCTGACGAGCGGCCACTTCTCGAGCGCCTCGGCAAGAATCGTGTGGTTAGTGTAGGCGACCATGGAGCGTACGATGGTCACGGCCTCGTCAAACTCGATGCCATGCTCGGTGGTGAGCAAGCGAATGAGCTCGGGGATGACCATGGTGGGGTGCGTGTCGTTAATTTGGACCACGGCGTAGTCGGCCAGATCGTGCAGGTTGCTGCCGCGCTCGATGGCCTCGTCGATCAGGAGCTGGGCGGCGTTGCTCACCATGAAGTATTCCTGGTAGATGCGAAGCAGGCGGCCCTGCTCGTCGGAATCGTCGGGGTAGAGGAACAAGGTGAGGTTCTTGGCGATCTCTGTCTTGTCGAAGTCGATGGAGCTGCCGGGGACCAGGCCGTCGTCGACGCTCGCCAGGTCGAACAGGCGCAGACGGTTCTTGGTGGGCTGGCCGTAACCGGGCACGTCGATGTTGACGAGCTTGGAGGTAACGGCAAAATCGCCGAACTCGACGGTGTAGGAGCGGTCGTCGTCGACTAGGATGTCCTGCTCACCGAGCCACTCGTCGGGGACGGCCTTCTGCTGGTTGTCGACAAAGCGCTGACGAAACAGGCCGTAGTGATAGTTGAGGCCCACGCCATCGCCGGTCAAGCCCAGCGTGGCGATGGAATCCAGGAAGCATGCGGCCAGGCGGCCCAGGCCGCCGTTGCCGAGCGACGGCTCGACCTCGAACTCTTCGATCTTGTTGAGGTCGTGGCCTGCGGCGGTGAGCTGGTCCTTAACCTCGTCGTAGATGCCGAGGTCGATCATGTTGTTGATGAGCAGCTTGCCGATCAAAAATTCGGCGGAAATGTAATAGAGCTTTTTCTTGCCGTTGTTGAGCGGGCAGGCGGCGGAGCGCTCCTGCACGAGTTTGACCAGCAGCTTGTAAATGCGACGGTCGTCGAGCTGCTCGAGCGAGGTGCCAAAAGACTGCTCGGCGAGTTCCATGAGGTTAATTTGGGGCATGTTTCCTCCTGTAATGGGTTGATTACATGTCTGCAATTCATAAGAATCCCGCGCGAGGGGATTGGGGTGGCCTCGCGCGGGTAAGCAAGCGCGTCCGCACGGTGGGGAGGGGTCGGGCGCGGTAGCTCCTATTGAGGAAGCTCGATTTCGGCTTCCGACGGGATGCGGAAGTAGGTCTCGGTCCAGTCGGTGAGTTTGTGCTCGAGCTCGCGGGTGATGGCGCCGTCGAGCATGCGCCAGGTCCAGTTGCCGCCCAGCGTGGCAGGGGTGTTGATGCGCGCCTCGTTGCCCAAGTTGAGCAGGTCCTGCATGGTGTAGATGCACGTGTCGCTCACGCTGGCTGCGATGGTTCGGTTGAGCGCGTCGGTGATGGGTTCGCCGGCCTGCTGATGGGTGTACAGGGCTGCCTGCTCGCGCTGACGCGGGGTGGCCGTTCCTTCAAACCAGCCGCGTGCCGTCTCGTTGTCATGGGTGCCCACGTAGGCGACGGTGTTGGCAATGTAGTTGTGCGGCAGGTAGTACGAGTTGGTGCCCTCAAAGGCAAACTGCAGGATCTTCATGCCGGGGAAGCCCGAGTTGTCGCGCATATCGATGACGCCGGGGGTGAGGAAGCCAGGTCCTCGGCGATGATGGGCAGCGTGCCGAGCTTTTCCTCGAGTGTCTTGAAGAGCTTGAGGCCGGGACCCTGCGTCCACGAACCGTAGGACGAATCAGGCGAGGAGAACGGCACCTCCCAATAGGCCTCGAAGCCGCGGAAGTGATCCAGGCGGATGACGTCGTACATGTCGAGGGCGGCGCGAATGCGGCCCTCCCACCAGGAGAAGCCGTCGGCCTCCATGGCGTCCCAGTCGTAGATGGGGTTGCCCCAGTACTGGCCGGTGGCCGAGAACTGGTCGGGCGGCGTGCCGGCGACGCTCACGGGATTGCCGGCGGCGTCGATCTTAAAGAGCTCAGGTGTCGCCCACATCTCGACGGAGTCACGCGAGACATAGATGGGCAGGTCGCCGATGATGAGAATGTCGCGCTCGTTGGCATAGGCCTTGAGGCGGCTCCACTGGCGATCGAAGAAGTACTGCGTCATCTGGTGGTAGAGCATACGCGCCGGATGGTCGGCGCAGACCTTGGCGGAAGCCTCGCCGCGGGTGCGGAGCTCCGCGGGCCACTCCCAAAACGCCTTGAGACCGCACTCCTCTTTGACGGTCATGAACTCACAGTAGGGGATGAGCCAGTCCTCGTTGGCCTGGATAAAGTCATCGAAATCGGCCGGCTTGTCGGCAGCAAAGCGCTCGGCGGCGCGGTCGAGAATCTGACGGCGGCCGCCAAAGATAGCACCGTAGTCGACATTGCTGGGGTCGGATCCCAGATACACGCCATCGATATCGCGCTGCTCCAGATACCCTGCCTCGATAAGCTCGGCAAAGTCGATAAAGTTGGGGTTGCCTGCGCGGGCCGAGAACGACTGATAAGGCGAATCGCCATAGCTGGTCGTCGTAAGGGGCAGAATCTGCCAGTAATGTTGTTTGCACGAGGCGAGAAAATCGACGAAGTCGTAGGCATTCCAGCCAAAGCCGCCGATTCCGTATGGACCGGGCAGAGATGAGACGGGCATGAGGACGCCGCTTGCACGCTCCATGAATGCGCTCACCAACCTTCTTGTTGTGGGGTCGGCCTGCCGATGGGTGTGCAGTCCGCCTCCGATGTTCTGATTCGATACGCCTATTGTAAAACATGTTGTTTAAACATGTACAGGCAAGATAAAAAAGTTGGTCGATTTTCGGCGAATGGCTACATGCCATGAAAAAGCCCCGACCTCACAACGTGAGATCGGGGCAAGAACGGTATGTAGGTTTTTGCTACTCGGCGTCGGCGAAGCCGTTGGGGTTGTGGCTCTGCCAGTTCCAGCTATCGCGGCACATGTCCGCGATGTCGTACTGGGCCTTCCAGCCCATCATGCGCTCGGCCTTGGAGGCATCGCACCAGTTGGCAGCGATGTCGCCGGCGCGGCGCTCGCGGATCACGTAGGGCAGCTCCTTGCCACAAGCCTTGGAGAAGGCGGCGACGACCTCGAGTACCGAGGTGCCGGTGCCGGTGCCCAGGTTAAAGATCTCGACGCCGGTCTTGCCGTTCATCCAGTTAAGGGCGGCAACGTGACCAGAGGCCAGATCGCACACGTGGATGTAGTCGCGCACGCCGGTGCCGTCGGGGGTGGGGTAGTCGTTGCCAAAGACCTGAACGGCCTCGAGCTTGCCCACGGCGACCTGGGCGACATAGGGCACCAGGTTGTTGGGGATGCCCTTGGGGTCCTCGCCGATCAGGCCCGACGGATGAGCGCCGATGGGGTTGAAGTAACGGAGCAGCACGACGTCCCACTCGGGGTCGGCGGTGTGGACGTCCATAAGGATCTGCTCGATCATCACTTGGTCCAGCCATAGGGGTTGGTTGCGGGCTTCTTGGGGTCTTCCTCGGTGACGGGCGGGTTGTCCGGGTCGCCGTAGACGGTCGAGGAGCTCGAGAAGATGATGGACTTGCAGCCATGGTTGCGCATGACGTCGATGAGCACCAGGGTGTTCTCGATGTTGTTGTGGTAGTACTCGACGGGCTTGCTCACCGACTCGCCGACGGCCTTAAAGCCGGCAAAGTGGATGACACGGTCGATCTGATGGGTATCGAAGATCTTGTTCATCGCATCGCGGTCGAGCACGTTGGCCTCGTAGAAGGTGAGGTTCTTGGCGGCCTCGTCGCCCACGATGGTCTTGACGCGGTCGACGGCGACGGCGCTGGAGTTGGAGAGATCATCGACGATGACGACCTGGTAGCCACCCTCGAGCAGCTGAACGACGGTGTGCGAGCCGATAAAGCCGGCGCCACCGGTAACGAGGACGCAGGTGTCTTTGGGGTCGAGTGCTTTGGACATGTAGTCTCCTATCGAATCAGGAACACTTCTAGAGGGGAGTATAGCGCAGGCGGGGACGCCAAATGGTGCACTGTAGGAAAAGCAGAGGATTATGTTAACGTACTCATATAAGAGCTTGCTCAATTGTTACCTCAAATTTGACAATTGCTTACGAGCCGCCGACCTTGTAGTTTCCTGCCGTTCGTGGAAATCGTTGGGACGCGCCATATGTACGCTAATATGTATGAGTTGAGCGACATATAAATAAGCATGTAACGGAGTACATATGTCACCAAACAGCGATTCCATCCTTTCCCAGGAGCTCTCGCGCCGCACTGCCCTTAAGGCCCTGTTCGGTGCCGCTTCTGCGGCAGTTCTTTTTGGCCTGCCCACTCGCGCCCATGCGGCGGAGGCTTCCAAAGAAACCACCGATAAATTGAATGCCGCCCAGGCCCAACTCGACGAGGTTCAGGCCCAGCTCGACAGCATCGCAAATGAGTATGCGGCGCTGGCCAACAAGAATGCCCAGACCCTCAACGACATCGAGAATGTCCAGGGCAAGATTGACGACACGCAGGCCCAGATCGATGAAAAGAAGGCCGAGCTCAAGAAGAAGCGCAACGACCTTTCCGATCGCGTGGCCGCCAGCTACAAGTCCGGCGGTACGAACATCCTGTCGCTGCTGCTGGCCTCTGGCTCGTTTGAGGAACTCGTCGCCAACGCGCATTACGTTGAGAAGATCAACAAGAGCGACCGCGATGCCATCGAGGATATCCAGACGATTCAGGCTGAGCTCGACGCGCAGAAGACCGAGCTCGAAGCACAAAAGGCCAACCTGGAGAAACTCAAGGACCAGCAGACGGCTCAGATGCAGGATATGCAGGCCAAGCAGCAAGAAGTCCAGACCGTGCTGAACGGTCTTTCCGACGACGTCAAGGAACTCATGGCTCAGCGCGATTCCGAGATCCTCGCTGCCGCCCAGGCTGAGGAGGCCGCTAGGAAGGCGGCTGCGGCAGCCGCGGCCTCTGCGAACACGGGCTCTTCTTCGGGTGGCTCGAGCTCGGGTGGCGGCTCGTATGCCGGCGGCACCCCGCAACAGACGGGCGGTTCGGGCAAGCAGCAGGCCGTCGTCAATGCGTGCTACTCGACGCCTTCTCCCGGCCAGGGCTGGTGTGCTGCCTGGGTTACCAACGTCTTCCGCAATGCCGGCGTGGGCTATTTTGGCGGCAACGCGTGTGACATGTTCAACGCCTGGTGCTATAGCTCCGACCGCTCGGCGCTGCAGGTGGGCATGATCGTGGCCGATTCCTCGCACAGCGGCACGGGTGCTCCGGGCCTTATCTACGGTCATGTGGGTATCTACGTTGGCGGCGGCATCGTTATGAGCAACGAGGGCGCCATTACGTCTAAGTCGCTTGATTCGTTCATCAGCTTTTATGGTACTGGCTCTGGCGTGCGTTGGGGCTGGCTTGGCGGTATTGCGCTGTCGTAAAGCCGACTGGGCCGCGTGCCCGCCCGCAATATATTTGATTGCCTGCTCGGGCAGTCCTGCGCAAGACGAAGGCCACATTAAGTGGCCTTCTTTGCGTGCGGAACTCGCGATCAATCAAATATATTGCGGGCGGGCACACGGCCCTCTCGGGTTCGGGGCGCGACATACCGGACTGGTTGTCTGAATTAAAGAAAGTGAAGGCCTCTTTCGGGGCCTTCTTTTTATAAAAATTCGCCGACTCGGTGGACTTCGGTTTTGGAATTTGGAGCCGACGGCTCACCAAAGTGGAAAATGAAATATAACCTAGTTGCAATAATCGCCTTGTTGCGAACTCGAACTGATCATGTAGATTTAAAATAGCCGCAATTTGCAATTGTCGAGCGGTGCGTTGGGTTGGAGCTGCTGCTGGTCCTATATGGATTGCGGTCTTGCGCCCCGATGTCCAAATAGGTCTCTCTAGACGGGAAGTTGCTCATGGACACCATATATGACGGAGACGACTGGGTCGATCATTATAGTTGGCGATTAGTCGGCTCGGATGACAATGGGGATGTGGTGTTTGATGGACTATGTCCAAAGCATCTCCATCCTTTTGTTTCGTCGTTAATTGAGAGTTCCGCTCGTGTTGCCCCCTACAGCTCGGCGTCGCTTCATGATACGGACGTTTTGAAGACCATAAGGGAATCAATTGACGAGGGCACGATGAGCAGCCCGCTGTTTTCTCGGCTTGTGGGACTAGATGAGATTGGCTCGAAACGACTGCTTGCGGGCGAAAAAGTGGAACTCACTTATCGGTCGATGATTTCAATCCTGCGGCTAGCCGATGTTCTTCACAAATAAATGATAACGGGACAAGTGAGCTAGATCACTTGTCCGTTATTAATTAAAGTGGATCGCGGTGGGCAGGCTATAAAAATTCGCCGACTCGGTGGACTTCGGGTTCTAGGTCTACGTTGAATTGGTCTTTGACGGTTGTTTGGATGTGGCGGATGAGTTCGTCGACGTCGGCGGCGGTGGCGTGGTCGGCGTTGACGATGAAGCCGCAGTGCTTCTCGCTCACCTGCGCGCCGCCAACGGCGTGTCCTCGCAGGCCGGCATCCATGATGAGTTGCCGGCAAAGTAACCTCGGGGCGCTTGAAAGTGGAGCCAGCACTCGGCATGTCGAGCGGCTGCTTGTCCTCGCGGCGCTGGTGGTAGTCGTCCATGTCGCCTTAATCATCGCGCGTTGCCCGGGGCGAGATTGAAAGTGGCCGAAAGTACGATGAAGCCGTCGTCGGCGATGCGGCTCTTGCGATAGCCCAGGTTGAGTTCGTCGACATCGAACTCGATGATGTTGCCGCTGCCGCGGGTGCCATCGTCGAGCTGGCGAGCGGGTTTGTAGACGCGCACGGACTCCAGCACATCGGCCATGCAGGCACCGTAGGCACCGGCGTTCATGTAGCAGGCGCCGCCGACCGATCCGGGGATACCCGAGATGGGCTCCATGCCGGTGAGGCCGGCCTCGGCTGCCGCCGCGGCGACATCGGAAAGCAAGGCGCCGGCTGCCGCCGTGACGTGCGTGCCGTCGACCGTAATGTCGGAGAGGCCCTCGCCCAGCGCTACGACGACGCCGCGGATGCCCTTGTCGCCGACGAGCAAGTCGGAGCCGTTGCCCACGATGGTGAGTGGTAGATTGCAGCGATAGCAGGTATCGAGCGTGGCGACGAGGCCCTGCTCAGTATCGGGCGTGACAAAGACGTCGGCCGGACCGCCGATCTTAAACGTGGTGTGCTCGCGCATGGGCTCGCTCATCAGCACGTTGTCCTCGCCGGCAACGCCAGCGAGCGCGCACAGCAGGTCCTCGTTAAAAAAATCGTTCTCGTGCATACGGATATCCGCCTTTTGGTGGTCGTTGTCATCAATCGATTGCAATATACCCCACCCGGACGGATTTGGTGCGCTGGCGGCGATAAAACAGCCGTCTACCGGATTGGTAAAGTGTTTATCACCGAGGTAGAGGGGTAGTCGCTATACTTTCAAGAGATTGCGCGTAAACCCGGAAGGAGCGAGATGGCCAACAAAGTCACCCTCAAGCAGATCGCCCAGGAGGTGGGGCTTTCCCCCTCGTCGGTCTCGCTTGTTCTCAATAATCGGCCCTGTCGCATCTCGGAAGAAAACCGCAAGCTCATCAAAGAGGTCGCGGCGCGCAACCACTATGTTCCCAACCAGATTGCGCGCAGCCTGGTCATGCGCGAGTCGCGCACGCTGGGCCTTATCGTCCCTAACATCGAGAGCCGCTTTTTTGCCTCGCTCGCCGGTAGCCTGGAAAAGCGCTGCCGCGAGGACGGCTATGCGCTCTTCATTACCAGCTCGGGCGGAAGCGCCGATGACGATCTGGAGCTGCTGCGCCAGCTGGTGACGCGCGGCGTTGATGGCGTCTTCCTGGTGGTGGGTGACGAGTTCTCCGATGACCGCGCCCTGCGCGAAGAAGTCAGCCACCTGCCCATCCCGGCCGTGATGGTCGACCGTGCCATTGAAGGGCTCGAGTGCGACAAGGTGATGTTCGACCACGAGATGGGTGGCTACATGGCCACCCGCTATCTGATCGAGCAGGGCCACCGTCGCATTGCCTGCTTGGTTAACGCGCGCCGTTCCAATACGGGGCGTAAGCGACTTGCCGGCTATGAGCGCGCACTGCGCGAGGTTGGCTTGCCTATCGACGCGCGTTTGGAGTTTGAGAGCGAGTACTACATTCCGAGTGCCTACGAGGCCTCGGAGGCGGTGCTCGCAACTGATGCCACCGCTGTGTTCGCAAGTTCGGATAACATCGCCCTCGGTCTGCTCAAGCGCTTGCACGAGATGGGGAAGAGCATCCCGGGCGATATTTCGGTCGTAAGCTATGACAACTCGGCGGCCGACGTTCTCTTTGAGCCGGCGCTGACCGCGATTGAGCAGGATCCTGGTGTCCTTGCGGAGCATGCTTTTGGCTGCATGTCCAAGCGTCTTGCCGGTAGGGGCGGTAGGCGTGCCGAAGAGGTCGTCCTGGAGCCGGCACTTATCGTTAAGGGCAGCGTGCTCGAACTTACCGAATGTAGCTAAGCGTACTTGTTTGTTTGCATAGATTGCATGCGGAGTGTCCGCTATTTGCCGGCAGGCACCCCGGCCCTCGTCCGTTAACTCTTCCGCTGGGCGAGCCATAGACGCCGCGCACCGATAGGGTAAGGCAGTGGCTTGAAATTGGTGCTATATTCAGCTTGAGTTGTTTAATGCTAGTACGGGAGGCTGATATGGGGCTGTTCAAGAAGAAAAACCCGCAGGATGCCTTTGATCCCGATGTGTTTACCATCACGGATACGATTTTGGACCCGCCGCGGTTTACGTTTTTGCCGGCTATCTACCAGGATGCCACGCGTCGCAAGTGGCCGTGCATCAGCGTGGTGCAGAGCCTAAGATTTTTGACTATGCGGACGTGTTGCAGTGCGAAGTAGCCGAGGCGGGCGATCCGGAGGCCGAGGAAGTGACTTCAAAACAGGAATTTGCCCAGCGTATCCTGGCAAATCCTGCCAAGGCGGCGAAAATAAACGCTGCCAAGCGTAATATGTGTCTTGGTATGGGCGTTGTTGTGGCGGTTCAGACGGGAAAAGACGAGGTTTCCAAATTAGAGATTCCCGTTATGACCGACGAAGTTAAACGCGATTCAAGTCTATATAAGTCGTATCGGAATGTCGCCGAGAAGATCAAGGCCGAATTTGATGCCATGGGAGGGCTGGCCTAATTTTGGCGGCATACGTTTCTGAATGAGGAGTCTGTGCAATGGCAGGCGAATCTTATGCAATTCCCCCCAAAGATCGTGCTGTTGAGGGAATTCTTTGGTATATCCAGCACCATCAGCTTGCCGGCGGGGATCGCCTGCCGGCCGAGCGCGTGCTGTGCGAAGAGATTGGCGTTTCGCGTACAGCGTTGCGTGCCGGTATCACGCGGCTCATCTCGTGTGGAACGCTCGAGAGCCGTCGCGGATCGGGTACGTATGTGTGTCCTCCCAAGCCGCTAAACATCTTTCAGGAAACGTATAACTTTTCCGATGCTGTGCGGACTGCCGGTCTGCACCCCTCTTCTCGTCTGGTTTCCACCGGGACCATCGAGGCGGATGAGGCGCTTGCGACAAGCTTGGGGTGTCTGTAGGCGCTCCTTTGCTCCGCATGCAGCGCGTTCGACTTATTGAGGGCGAGCCGGCGTCAATCGAGACCGCTCACGTTAACCTGTCCCTGTGCCCATCGCTTACCGAGCACGATTTTGAGTGCGAGAGCCTTTACGATGTCTTGCTCAAAGAAGGCGGCGTGCGTGTTGAGCATGGACGTGAGCATATCTCTATCTCGCGTTTGAACGTCGAAGAGGCCGAGCTGCTCCAGCAAGAAGAGGGAACGCCGGTGTTCTATGAGAGCTCGATTGAATTTGATAAGGACATGCGTTTTGTGGAGCATTGCAAATCGGTGATTTTGCCCACAAAGTTTCGCTTTGCCGATAACGGCGAAGAGAACGGCATGAGGAGTGTGGCAGGTGAACAATGGCTGAAACAGTAGATGCCACCCCGGTTTATATGCGCATTCGACGCCGCATCGAGGAGCGTATCGAGCGCGGTACATATCCCACGGGTTCCATGATTCCGTCCGAAAAAGACCTCGCCGAGGAATTTGGTACGACACGCTTGACCATCCGAAGCGCTGTCGATGAGCTGGTTCGGCGCGGGCAGATTCGCCGTGTTCGGGGGAAAGGTGCCTTTGTGGCGCAGAAAGTACCTGCTTTTTTTGAACGCACGGGCGGTTTCCGTGAATCGGTCCGTGCTTCGGGCGGCGAGCCGTCCGTCCGTATTCTCGCACGTTCCAAGCGTTATGCGGGGCCATACTACGCTGACCTGTTTGGCATCGCCGAGGACGACCTGCTCTATTCCATTCGACGCCTGAACTGCATAAACGGTAGCCCCGTATCGATCGAGACGGCGCTGATTCCCTGCCTGCTGTTCCCACCCATCGAAGATATTGACGTGTCGGTCTTCAGCTTGTACGAGACCTATGAGATGCTGGGCCGAAAGCCAGTTATGGCACAGGAAAAGCTCGATATCGAAGCGCTGGGCGCACGAGATGCCGGCCTGCTTGGACTGGAGCAGGGTGATCTTGCCTTGACGCTGGAGTGCGTAAGCTTCGATGCGAGCGGCCAGGCGATCGAGTACGTCAAGTCGTTTAACCGCGGTGATGCGGGTGGATATACCTATACGTACTAGCTGGTTTTTTGCATAACGGGCTGAAAAGTTGACGGAATTTTGATTCGTTGAGCAGACCGTATATACAACCTTACATGGCTCAAAATCGACCGTTCGCCGATGGGGATAAATTAATCGACAAAGAGGTATCAAAAAGCCGTAACCTGTAACTGTGGTTGGTATCAAATACTAATGATTTGTTACGAGGTGAGACGATGAAGATGCTCGATTACGTTCAGCTTGCCCATGTGCGTATGGGGGAGAACCTCGAGCGTTCGTCTGAGCTGGTAGCGCAGCTCGTTGATATTTTCCAGTCCGGTTCTTTTGATGCACTGCGCATCGTTGCTTCGGGTTCGTCGCGCCATGCCGCCGATTGCGCCCGCGATTACCTGCAAGATGCGCTGCAGATGCAGGTGTCCGTTGTGACGCCCGAGGCCTTCGTCGATTTTGAACACACCTATCCGCAGCATGCGCTCAACATCGCCGTCTCGCAGAGCGGCTATTCGACCAATACGATTGCGGCGCTCGATTACATGCGTGCACACGATATGGCTGCAGTTGCGCTCACGGCAAACGTCGAGGCACCCATCAAGGAACACGCTGACATCGTTCTTGACTACGGTGTGGGTGTCGAGTCGGTGGACTTTGTGACTCTGGGCGTCGAGGTTCTCGTTGAGTACCTGGTGCTCTTTGGTATTTACGGCGGTCAGGCGCGCGGAACGATTGACGCCAAGGGCGTTGCTCAGCGTCTTGATGACCTGCGCGAGGCTATCCAGCTAATGCCGTGATGTGCAAGACCGCCGAGGCATATGTCCAAGATCACATGCTCGAGCTTTCTGAGCACATGCCCGCCATGGTCGTCGGCAACGGCCCCAACTATGGTGTTGCCGAGGAGGCAGCGCTCAAGCTGAGCGAGACCATCAAGATTCCTGCCATGCATCACGAAGGCGAGGAGTTCGTCCACGGTCCCGAGATGCAGATCGTTCCGGGCCATCTGGTGTTTATCGTCGACGATCCGCAGGGGTCGGAGCGTCTTGCGAATATCGCCGATGCGCTATCGAACGTTACGGCAAAAACGGTGCTGCTCACGGCCCATCCCAAGGGTAGGGCTCACGAGGTTGCGGTGCCTCAGGTGGCTCCGCTGCTCAGCGCAATTCCCAATCTTGTGTTCTTCCAGACGATTGCGGCCATGATCGCCGAGCGTCTGAAGTCATGGAACGTGCACCCGTATCTCGATACCGTCTCCAAGCAAATGGAGGTCAAGGCAGAGGGCTACGAAGAGTCAGTCAATGCGCTTAAGGCCAAAGCGGCTGAGTGTTACGGAATGTAAGCGGGTTTTGATGCCCGTTGGCATGGGGGATGTGGAAACAACCCCAGAAAGGAGAGACAAATGAAGGAAACCGAGAAGATCGAGATCATGCATTTCGACCAGGAGGGCTATCTCGAGGACGGCAAGGCGTCTACGAGACCGGCAAGAAGATGACCGCGCTCGCCGACAAGGTCGCCGACGAGGCTACGACGCCGTGTTCCTGATGGCGTCGGCGGCACCTGGGACGAGCTCATGCAGCTCGAGTACCTCATGAACAAGTTCGGCGACCGCGACCTCGAGGTCTACCCTGATCCACGCCGCCGAGTGGAACGTCATGGGCCACAAGCGCATGACCGAGA
>ENA-OQEX01000746-OQEX01000746.1-human-gut-metagenome-genome-assembly--contig:-NODE-746-length-15376-cov-6.763394_pt1 | contig 15376 bp, 20 predicted proteins | sample MGYA00242802_ERZ504649 | MGnify/ENA primary metagenome ERZ504649 (study PRJEB26092, sample SAMD00036194) | human gut metagenome | host: Homo sapiens | study: EMG produced TPA metagenomics assembly of... | reverse complement strand
GATGGCTTTAACGATGTGAAAGTATGCTTCGCTTACAGAGTTTTTACAGAGCTTTGGCGGCCTGCTCGACAAAACCTTCCATACCGTCGATGTCAACGACATGGTCGAAACGCACGTCGGCGGTCTCCAAACCGCGCAACGCGGCCGGAGCGGTAGCGCCGGTCGCCTCGGCAAGCACGTCCATGCATTCGAAATCCGTGCCGGAAGCATCCAAACCCAAGGACTCGTTGACCACGCGCGGGAACTTGTACGGGCTGGCGGTGCTCAGCAGCACGCGCGGCGTCAGCGGATCGCGAGGCATCTGCTGCATCACGTAATAACCGCACGCGGTATGCGGGTCGATCACATAATGGTTCTTGTTCCAGCAATCCGCGATCATCTCACGCACCTGATCCTCATCGGCCCAGCCGGTGCCGAACAGGGAACGAATCTTGGCCAGCATCGGTTCGGGAACCTCATAGGCGCCCCACTGGTTCAAATCGTTCATCAGCATGGCGATCAGACGAGTGTCCTTGTCGGACATGTAATACAGCATGCGTTCCAGATTCGAGGAGATAAGAATGTCCATCGACGGGGAAATCGTCTGATAGAACGGACGCTGACGGTTATACGTGCCGGAAGTCAGGAAATCGAACAGCACATTGTTCTTATCGGACGCAACAACCAGATGCTTGACCGGCAAGCCTAACAGCTTCGCATAATATCCGGCGAGAATATCGCCGAAATTACCGGTCGGCACCACAAACTCGACCTCATCACCGACATTGATGACCTGCTGTTCGAGCAGCTGCGCGTAAGCGGAGAAATAATAGACGACCTGCGGCACCAAACGTCCCACATTGATCGAATTTGCGGAAGACAGTACCACATGCGAATCGGAAGCCAAACGATTGGCAAGCTCACGATCACCGAAAATGCGTTTGACAGCGGACTGAGCGTCATCGAAATTGCCCTTCACCGCGCAGACATTCACATTCGAACCAGCCTGCGTGCTCATCTGCAGTTCCTGTACCTGGCTAACCTTGCCTTCCGGATAGAACACGGTGATGCCTGTGCCCTCGGCATCCGCGAAACCAGCGAGCGCCGCCTTGCCGGTGTCTCCGGAGGTGGCTGTCACGATCATGATTTTCTCGTTGCCGTCGCCGCCGGCCGGGGTGGTGCGTGCCATGAAACGCGGCAGGATCTGCAATGCGACATCTTTGAATGCGGAGGTCGGGCCGTTAAACAGTTCCATCACGTATCATCGCCGAGCGGCTTGACCGGGGTGATCTTTTCGTCGGACCATTGCGCGCCGTACGCTTCATCGATGCATGCCTTGAGTTCGGTTTCGGAGAAGTCGGGCAGCAGCACGCTCAGCACGTCGAATGCGATCTGCTGGTAGGACTTGCCTGCGAGAGATGCGACGTCTACGTGGGTTTCGCCCAGTGAGTCGGTTACGAACAGGCCGCCGTCGTCGGCGATGCCTTTGCGTATGGCTTGCTTGGAGGTGAGTGAATCGGTGGTGCTGCGAGTGCTGTGGAACGTGGTCACTGGATTTCCTTAGCAATAGAACGGACAATGAACGTCAAACAATATTGAGTGTAGCGTTATGGGCGGGAAGAAGCGTGTTTGGCGTCCGTGGAATGGGACGATGCGTGTTTATGGGTGGTGATTGTTTCCTGCTTGTTTCGTGATTGCTTCCATGTTTCGAAACGCCCTATTCCCTCATGCGATTTGTGCACGTACACTTCATCGTTAAGCCTGCACGTTCGTACGGGCAACGTATTTATCCTCCAAGCCAAGGAGAGCTCAATGACCGCATCGCCTCTCGCGCAAACTCCGAACGACATGTTCAACGCGCCTATCGCCGAAGCAGACCCCGAAATCGCCGAGGTACTCAACGCTGAGTTGTCTCGACAGCAGAACGGCTTGGAGATGATCGCCTCCGAAAACTTCGTGCCGCGTGCCGTGCTTCAGGCTCAGGGTTCCGTGCTGACCAACAAGTATGCCGAGGCTATCCGGGACGCCGCTACTATGGTGGCTGCGAGCAGGTTGACAAGATCGAAACCATTGCCCGTGAGCGTGCCAAGAGCCTGTTTGGCGCCGAATACGTCAACGTGCAGCCTCACTCCGGCGCACAGGCCAATGCAGCCGTCTACCAGGCGCTCGTCAAGCCGGGCGACACCGTGCTCGGTCTTGCCCTCGACCATGGCGGACATCTCACCCACGGCATGAAAATCAACTTCTCCGGACGTTTCTACCATGCCGAAGCCTACGGAGTCAATCCTGAAACCTTCCGCATCGATCCTGAAATCATCCGCCAGCGCGCGCTTGAAACCCACCCGGCCATGATCATCGGCGGCTGGAGCGCTACCCGCGTATCGAAGACTTCAAGGCCATGAAGGAAATCGCCGACGAAGTCGGAGCCAAGTTCTGGGTTGATATGGCACACTTCGCGGGCCTTGTCGCGGCCGGACTGCACCCGAGCCCGGTCCCGTACGCCGATGTCGTATCCTCCACGGCTCACAAGACTCTTGGCGGTCCGCGTTCCGGTTTCATTCTCGCCAAGCAGGACTATGCCAAGAAGCTCAACTCCGCGGTCTTCCCGGGTCAGCAGGGCGGTCCGCTCATGCACGTCATCGCAGGCAAGGCCGTCGCGTTCAAGGTCGCAGCCTCTCCGGAGTTCAAGGACCGCATGCAGCGCACCCTCGACGGTGCCAAGATCCTCGCCGAACGCCTCATGTCCGACGATGTCAAGAACAACGGCATCAGCGTCCTCACCGGCGGCACCGACGTCCACCTCGTCATGGTTGATCTGCGCAACAGCGAAATGGACGGCCAGCAGGGCGAAGACCTCCTCGCCCAGTGCGGCATCACCATCAACCGCAACACCGTTCCGTTCGATCCGCGTCCGGCAAGCGTGGCTTCCGGTCTGCGCATCGGCACCAGCGCCCTCGCCACCCGCGGCTTCGGCAACAAGGAATACGAAGAGGTCGCCGACATCATCGGAACCGCACTCGCAGCAGGCAAGGATGCCGACGTGGAAGCCCTCAGGCTCGCGTCGACAAGCTCGCCGAAGACTTCCCGCTGTATCCGGGTCTCGATCAGATTCACTGATTCCATGTCGAATAACGGTTGATCGAGAACGGTTTCGGATATAAATCTCTGAGGACACGTGACGTGCGAAATCGCGCCCTGTTTCCGATGCTACGACGAAATAATGGTCGAAGCTACGGAACAAGGCGCGATTTCGCGCTAATCTAGAAAACTATGACGAACCCACAGACCCAATCCAACGCCATGGAGCCCGATGTGCTCAACGAGGTGTGCGCCAAAGCCGACGCCGCCCGAATCGCGCAAGCGCAACTTGCCCAAACCAACACGCAGCGTAAAAACGAACTTCTCAACGCCATCGCTGACGCACTCGACGCGCGCGCCAATGAAATCGCGGAAGCCAACGCCATCGACATGCAGAAATCCGCCGAACATGGCATGGACGCAGGCAAACTCGACCGGCTCAAATTTGACGTACCCCGCGTCAACGCAGCCGCACAAGGTGTGCGCCACGTAGCCACCCTACAGGATCCGATCGGTGAAATCGTGCGCGGATACCACCTCGACAACGGTCTGCGACTCGAACAAACCCGCGTGCCCATCGGCGTGCTCGGCATGATCTACGAAGCACGACCCAACGTCACCGTCGACGTCGCGTCACTCTGCATCAAATCAGGCAACGCGGCACTCCTCAGAGGAGGACACGCGGCCGAACGCACCAACGCAGCCACCCTCAACATCATCGCCGACGTATTGCACGAACACGGATATGATGCCGCACTCATCGCTTCCGTCGACGAATACGGGCGTCAAGGCGCCAACGCCATGATGCAGGCCCAAGGCCACATCGACCTGCTTATTCCACGAGGGGGAGCGGGCCTCATCCAAGCCGTCGTGCAAAACTCCAAAGTACCCGTCATCGAAACCGGAGCGGGCAACGTACACATCTACGTCGACCGAACCGGCGACCAAAACAAAGCCATCCCCATCATTCTCAACGCCAAAACGCAACGCGTCGGCGTCTGCAACGCCACTGAAAAACTCCTCGTGCACAGTGACATCGCCGAAGCGTTCCTTCCGCAAATCGCCACAGCGCTTGCCGCAGCCGACGTCGAAGTGCATGCCGACGAACAGGCCTACGAGATCATCGACAAAACCGGTATTGACGGGGTGAAACTGATACATGCCACTGAGGAAGACTGGGATACCGAGTATCTCGCGTTGAAGATCGGCGTCAAAGTGGTCGACTCACTCGACGAGGCCATCAGCCACATTAACCGCCACTCCACAGGGCATACCGAATCCATTATCGCCGAAGACTATTCGGCCATTGAGGAATTCACCTCACGCATCGACTCGGCGGTGGTGATGGTCAACGCGTCCACGCGTTTCACAGATGGGGGAGTGTTCGGCTTCGGCGCGGAACTTGGTATCTCCACGCAAAAAATGCATGCACGCGCCCATGGGACTACGCGAAATGACCACGACCAAGTGGATCGGCTACGGAACAGGCCAGGTACGGGCATGAACGAACACAACAATAATGACGGCCAGATGGAGGAAACAATGACTGACGCTAAGAACCCATGGAATGCGGATCTCAATGACCCTATCTGGGATTGAAGCTCGCATCCGAACGATTAAGCATCGTGCGATACGTGTTTCTCGTGCAGATCGAGGACGGCATCGCATCGGCGGCACAGCGTGCTTCACTCGAATACGCCGACGCGGTGCTGATCGGTTGGCCGGAAGTCGATGCCGAAGACGTGGTGGAACTCGACGAAGAGAAGCTTAAAAGCGTCGATGAGCAGATGCGGCTCATGGAACAGTACATCGCCAAATTCAGCGCCATGGAGCGCGAACAGGATATTGACGGCATGACCGATACGCTGATTCGCGTCACCGAACGTGTGGCGGAAGTGCGTCGCGCCTATCAGCCGGACTTCCCTCTGCCGACTTTCGCGGAGATCAGGCGCGTCGTGCAGGACGAGTGGGATGAGGATATGGGCAAAATCGACCCGGACAACGCATCGCCAACGGCAGACAGCATCGGCCGTGAGACCGCGGACGCCGATCAGGAACAAAAAAACGAGGATGCCTCATGACCGGCCCGAAACGCATGCGGCCCGAATCCGCCGAAGCCGATTCCGAACTTGCCATCAGCTATGTGGTGGAACCGGAACGGCGCATGTCCGACCTTTCCTTGGAATCAGCAGGTTCCGCGGTGGCCACAGGCCGACGTTCAGCACGCGGCAACTGGCATAGCAGGCCTCGCATCGGCATCATGGGCGGCACGTTCGACCCCATCCACAACGGCCACTTGGTGGCGGCCTCAGAAGTGTCGTGGGTGTACGACCTCGACGAAGTGATCTTCGTGCCGACGGGACGCCCCGTATTCAAACTCGACAAGAACGTCACCAACGCGGAAGACCGGTATCTCATGACGGTCATCGCCACCGCGTCCAATCCGAAATTCACCGTATCACGCGTGGACATCGACCGTCCGGGAGTCACCTATACCATCGACACGTTGCGAGACATCCGTGCGCAACATCCCGACGCGGAACTCTTCTTCATCACCGGAGCTGACGCGGTCGCGGAAATCATGCAATGGAAAGACGCCGACAAAATGTGGGATCTGGCCCACTTCGTGGCCGTGACCCGCCCCGGGTACTCATCGCCGGAAGGGGTGAAACTGCCGGAAGGCAAGGTCGATACGTTGGAAATACCGGCACTGGCGATTTCCTCGACCGATGTGCGGCGACGTGCGGAGCATGGGGAGCCTGTTTGGTACCTCGTACCGGACGGCGTGGTGCAATATATTGGCAAGCACGGACTGTACCGGTAAATTTCAGGTGAACACGCGCGGGTGAGACGGTCTGCGCAGATGGTTAATATGGGTCACGTCCACTTGACGCGAAAACAGACGTTTGGAGACATGGTGAGCGCAATCCTTGAAGGAAAGCCGGATAAAAACCTTATCCTTGTCACAGGCAGAACACATCCGAAACTGGCGGCGGAAGTCGCCGAACAACTTGGCATTGATGTTCTGGAAACCACAGCATACGACTTCGCCAACGGCGAAATGTACGTGCGCTACACCGAATCCGTGCGTGGCGCGGACGTGTTCGTACTGCAAAGCCACGCAGCCCCGATCAACCAATCGATTATGGAACAGCTCATCATGATTGATGCGCTCAAGCGTGCATCCGCGCGTTCCATCACCGCGGTCTGCCCACTGCTTGGCTACTCGCGCCAAGACAAGAAGCATCGCGGCCGCGAGCCCATTTCCTGCCGTCTCATGTTCGACCTGCTGAAGACCGCAGGTGCCGACCGCATCATGAGTGTCGACCTGCATGCGGCGCAGTCCCAAGGCTTCTTCGACGGTCCTGTCGACCACCTTATCGCTATGCCGGTGCTGGTCGACTACATTCGCGACCGTTTCTCCAACCAGCTTGACAATGTTGCCGTCGTCTCTCCGGATGCGGGCCGCATTCGTGTTGCGGAGCAGTGGGCGCAGCGTCTTGGCGGTGGTCCGCTCGCATTCGTCCACAAGACGCGTGACATCACCCGTCCGAACCAAGCGGTCGCCAACCGAGTCGTGGGCGATGTCGAAGGTAAGGACTGCGTGCTCGTCGACGATCTCATCGATACCGCCGGAACCATTGCCGGTGCATGCAGCGTGCTTAAGGATGCCGGTGCCAAGTCGGTGACTGTCGTCGCCACACATGGCGTGCTGTCTGGTCCCGCCGTCGAACGTTTGAAGAACAGCGGAGCCCGCGAAGTCGTGCTTACCGACACCGTGCCGATTCCTGAAGAGAAGCGTTGGGACGGTTTGACCGTGCTGTCGATCGCGCCGCTGCTGGCCAGCGCCATCCGTGCTGTGTTCGAAGACGGCTCTGTGGCTGAGTTGTTCGACACATATCCGGAGCATCACGGACAGGGCTTCTTGTTCGCCTGATGACGCGTTGTGCGGGCATGCTTAGCGTACGTTCCGCATGTTTGTGGGGTAACTCCCATATCAGTGAAGCGAGTACCGTTGTAAGGTGCGCATAACACTTTTTGTGCACCTTAAACAACGTTTTTTATTAGTGCGACACGTCGAGACACGCGGTGTTGGCGACATGTGGCATAATAGACACTTGGCGGTAACCGCAAGGTTTTCCGCCATTCCCCCATGGTGTAATGGCAGCACACGGGTCTTTGGAACCCTTTGTCTTGGTTCGAGTCCAGGTGGGGGAGCCTGAAACGGGTCCTCGCGGAGAAGCGGGGACCCAAATTCATTTGATCCACATCCAATGGCATGACGAACGCGCGCGGCCCGACCGCGCCATGCGGCCTGTCTTCGTTCTCGTCCGGCTTACGCAGGTAACGCGCACCGGCCGGAGCGGAAAGCTCACGACGGGAAATATCAACCGGGGCATTTTGCCCCGGTTGATATTCCGCGCTAGGTTCGATGAAGTTGTCCGTCACTAAGTATGAGACGGGTACTTTAAAGAAAACAGCGGCTTTTGCCAAATCATTAATAGTCCACGCAATGGTTCTGCTGTACTTTTGGCTAAGCGTAGGCTGACTGATGCCGAGGCTCTTAGCCAGATCCGCCTGTCTGACCATGGATCGTCTTTTCAGCCAAAACATATTGTCTGTGATGATTTGCTGGAGTTCGTCTGAGATATCCATCTCAACGACATTGTTCACACCCTGATCTGTGTTTGTTTCTTTGGTCATATATTAAATTCTGCCACGATTTTATTGCTTTGTCCAATACTATGTTATTATATTGGTATGCACAATAAAAAAGGTTTGAAACCAATCAATGATGTTGCGAGACATCGTATTGACGAGTTGAGAAAGGAGGCGGGAATGACGCAGGATGTTTATGGGCGTGAGGTTTTGCATTGCAGTCAGGGAACTGCATCGCAAAAACTATCTGGGCAATTGGCTTTGAGCGCAGTGGATATTTGGCGTACAGCTCTCGTCTTCAATGTTTCTACTGATTATCTGTATGGCCTTACCGACATACGTACGAGAGATATGACACCTGTATAAAACATTTAGAGTCCGTGGACGAATTGCAGTTCGCATCCGAGCGGCGGATGAAACCATCCAGCACTACCAAGCTGAATAACAGAAAAGAGACAGGCACCAGACCGGTAATATGCACCGTCAACCGCGGTGAGTCCGATAGCCATTCACCACGGCAACCACGGAACGTATGAACCGGCAGGAACCACCATCATCGAACAACACAGTCGACAACAAACGACCAAGCAGGTCGTCGTCCGAAAGTTCCAAATCCGAAAGACCGAAACGACGGAAGTCATGACCCGGATGAAGCGCATCCAACACTCCAAGCCAACAGTCATAAGCCACCACGACTCGATCCAATGGAACGGAACCATCAAGACTGCAATCTTCGAAGGACACGGCCGCAAGAGCAATCTCCAACACGGAGACCTCATGCTCCAACAAGAACTTCGGCATGACGGAAAGATCTGGTCCGAGAACATCATCCTCATCCATATCCATTCCAATCTTTCGCCGGGCTTCATACCAACCACTCAACGATGGGTCGATATCGAAAATAATAATGCCCGCACATGAGTTGCAGCTCACATACGGGCGGCGAGTCAATCCCATCCAGCACTACCAAATACCTCGGCCCCACGGTAACCAGCCGGAGGGTCAAACAGAAAGAAGGAACCGAAATGAACGATTTCACATTCAATCCAATCAATTCCAATTCTGAGGAAAGGACCAGCTCAATGTCTGATTATTCCACATCCACCACACCGGATGAAACCCAATATCAGGAAAACACGCCGATAATCACCCCCGAAATCGTGGACGCCGGGAGTGAACTGAATATTTCAGAAGCTGATGATGAGAATAATCCGATCGTTCTTCTCTCCGAGAAATTGCCAGCAACGGTAGAACATCCGCTGTCCGACGATGAATGCGCGTTCACCCGCGAAGAGGCCGAGGCTCTGACCCAAGATCTCCAGCTGAAGTACCGTGACACAATCGAGGCCCATTACAACCTGATCGCCGGTGTGCGTAAAGCGCATGATGGTCACATTTGGCTTGCTCTTGGTTATCCGCAAGGCGCAGCGGCTGGAAGGCCTATTGCAAGGACTACTTCAAGGCTTCCGCAGTCAAATTGACAAGAGAACAGCGCGATAACCTGATCCTGGGCCTTGTTGAGCCAAATGCCGATGGAACCGGAGATATCAGCAACACTGACATCGCCATCCTTCTTGGAGTTGATCGCAGAACCGTGGATCGCGTCAAGACCAAGGCTGGTATCACTCAGACAGGCAGGGTTCGTGGCGCGGATGGCAAGCTCCGCCACGTTGACACCGGCAGCATGTCGAGCGAGGAACGCCGCAAGAAGATCGTGGAGCTCTCCGAGGAAGGCGCCAAGCAGACCGACATCGCCGACATGCTCGACGTGTCCCAATCCACCGTGTCCGACACCTTGCGCAAGGACAAGATGCGTCGCATCAGCGAAGGCCTCGAACCCGCGGTCGTCGACAACACCGAATTCGATCAGGCCTCCGATGACCAGCCGTTGGACCTTGACATGGGCAACGCGGACGCCAAGATCCGCAGTTACATCGACGCGTTCGGCGTCACGGTGACGCAGGCGAGCGACGGTATCGAAGGCATCGTGCGCCAGCTTGAGAGCGATTACTGGAAGCCGGGTTCCAGCGTCGTGGACGAGATCATCGGCAACAACGCTTCGATGATTTTCGACATCATCAGCAACACGGGCAAGATGCTCCGTCTGCTGAACATCGACCTCGACAGCGTGTTCGATGGCGCGGGCGAGGACGATCCCGACAACGATTGGAGCCGTTACATCGATGGTTGCGCAGAGCTCGGCAAGGTCTGCGAGGAAGTCGTGGGCTGACCTTGCCCCGCACGTGTCGGAGTGGATAGGGGGCATGGATCCACTCTGACGCCACGTTTCATTGAATCTTCCCGGGACGCCGCAGTCCGGGATCGAATACCGGTTTTTGGAGAAGAAAAGACTGAATCATGAAATACACCAAGGACGAAGAGGAAAAGGCCGAAAGGTCCAGCGTCAAAATGTGGCCCGGTATCACCGCCGGCATCATCATCGGCCTGATCGCGTTCGTATTGAGCTTCGACGCCTTGCGTCTCGTGTTCGTCTCATGCGGCATCAACCCTGGCTGAGCTGGGGCGGTCCCGTGTGCGTGGACGGCACGATCCTCCTGTGCACATGGGCCACGTGGGGCTTCAAGAAAGGACACATCCGCGGCAGCGCCTACCCATGGGTGGGACTCGTCCTGTTCAGCGGTTTTTCCATCGCGGGCAACGCGTTGCACGCGATGATTAACACCGGGTTCCGACTGCGTCATGGGTGCCGCCGGTCATCATGAGCATTCCACCTGTCGCACTCCTGTACGCGACCCACTTGATCGTCATCATCGCCGGGGACCGGCTCGACAAGATCAACACCGCCACTGACGCCACACGAGTGCCGGAAGCCGCACCGCGGGAGACCCGCGTGCCGGTTGAGCCTGTGCAGCCCACGCCCGTTCCCATGCCTACGCCGGTTGCCGAAACCAAACCCGAGCCCGAGACCGAGCCGATGATTCCCGACCTGTTCGACTTCCAGACGATCGTGCCCGGCATGGAGGACGATGCTGACCCAAAAGCCGAAGAGGCTGAAGCGCCCGTCGCCGACGCCTCCACTCCGACCATCACGACCTCCGACTCCAACGTTCCACAGCCGGTGATGGAATCCCACGCTACCATTCCAACCCTGGTCGAGGCCTCCACGGTCACCCCGGACATTCCAACGGAAACCACGCCGGAACCGGAAGCGGAACCAGTCGAGGACACTACTCCATCGGAGACGCCGGTCACAGTCGTGGGAACGGAAGAGGAAAAGGAGCCGGCGGACGCTCAGACTGAAACGGAAGCCGGAAACGAACCGGCTACGGACGATGCCGTCAAGACCAAGCCTAAGAAGACGCGTCGGAACAAGGCCGGCGCCGATGACGAGGAATGGCTCGCATGGCTCGACGAATGCAAAGCCCAGAACGAGACTCCGACCTCGACGAAGGCGGTGGAGGCTGGATTGGCTTCGAGCAGTAGCACCGCCAAAAGGTATCTCGCACGTATCAGGAAAGAGCATCCGGAAAGGTTCTGAACATGGAACACCACAGCATGAGCGCCGGTGAATTCAAGGACCGGTACGGCGTCACCCCGCAGGAGGTGCAGGACGCTTTGGACGAGAACCGTCGCAGGGTCGCGCGCAAGCTTTCCGAATGGGGATACGGTTGGGCGGTGGACGAGGTCATGTGCGATGTGGCCGTGGAACTGCTCAAGGGCGGTCTGCGCCGGTGGGCGTCCTATGAGGACCGTAAGCCCTTGGGCGCTTTCGTGAACACTCTGCTCGGCAATCGTCTGGGTGAATGGATGCGGACGGAACGTCCCAAATACCGTGGCGGCATGACCCATGCTCCCCAGACCCGCCGCAAGCGGTCCGCCAACACGTCGTCGCAGGGCGAGGCTTTGGACGCGGACGAGGCAAGGAGTCTGATCCGCAGGGAGGATCATGCGGCATCGGAGGGACGTCTGTGTGAGGAGGACGACGTGTTCGGCGATCCGGATTCCGATGTTCTCGCCGCTCCCGCGGGCGACAGGTCCAGCTATCAGGAATGGCTTACCGGCGGAGACCAGCCACAGGGCTGGCGAGCGACGAATACAAGGACGACATGAAATACCTGGAAAACGAATGCGTGCGACAGGATCGGGATGGTCGGACATTGTGGCGGATGCTGGTACGCCAATGCCTTACCGTGACACGTGGCGCGGACGCATTGCGCGGTGACATCCGTCGTTTTTTGGAGAACTCGCATCGCGGCCGCAACCCACGAATCGAGGATTACCCGTACATCCTTGCCGCCATCAACAAATACAAGACGGGAAACAAGACGGGCAGGAGGACAAGATGATCCTTCATCGGCTGTTACCGGATCCCGGTGACGTGGAGATAAGGCCGGGACGGTTCTGTTTTCTCTCTCCAACGCCGTTCCGGTCCATGACGGCCGCAACGCGTCGTCTATCGATGATGACGGACACGCGTGGCCGGTACCCCCTCAAGACTTTGGAAAACCTAAACATTTTGGAAGCAAGGAGCCGTAATGAAGACCGTTGAATGGGCTTGGAACTCTGATCCCGACACGCCGGACGAGAAACTCGTGCTGATCGCCATGGCGAGGGACACGTATCGGACCCCATTGGAGGCTTTGGCCATCGTGGTTCCCGCGTGTTGCGGCATGCTGTGTGCGATATGACTCCGGCCGAACTCGACGTGGTCCTCGCGAGCCTGGAACGTCAGGGATACATCACGCCGTACGAGGATACGGACGGTACGGTCGGACGCCGGATCGGCATCCTGAACCGTGAGCACGCGCAGGAAGGCCCGTGGAAGGCATGGCGTCTCAACATCGACGGCAAGGAGACGGGACGATGAGCGTCAGAGCGATCTCATGGGCGTATGGCCAGAATCTTGGTTCCGCATCGCAAAAGGCAGTGCTGCTCCATCTCGCATATCTGGCCCGTGAAGAGGACAACTGCGCGCGGCCGCACGTAACGCGTATCCAGGCAGAGACCGAATTAAGCGAACGTACCGTACGCAGGGCATTGAAAGCACTGCAGGACAAGGGACTGATCGCATTGGGAGACCAGAACCTCGCCGCGGGGCACGGCAACGGCGACATCGTGCCAGCGAACCGTCGACCCAAGGTCTGGATCCTGCGATTGGACCATAGCGGAAAGGCTGACAGATCATGACGGTAGTAACCATGGTATGGGTCCAGGAACACGTGCACGAGGTACGCAATGCGACCAAAGCGGTCTTGTCATATCTCGCATTCAAAGCTCGTTACGACGACGGGACGGCCGCATGGCCGGCGATAGGCACCATCGCTGGAGCATGCGGGTTGAGCGAGAAGACCGTGCAACGCAGCATCGACCAGCTTCTCGACCTCGGACTGATCGAACCCGGACAGCAGAACTTCAGCGCCATTAACCCGAAGACCGGCGAACCGGTCAGGAGAAACTACCAGACCATCGTATGGAACGTGATCTGCAAGGAATCGAACCTGCCGACCGAACCATGCGAGGACCCGTCCGCATCCAAAGTCAGAGCCGCCATGAAACGCGCGGAAAGAGCGAAAGCCAAAATGTCGCCCCTGAACCAAACGGACCAGAACGACGGTGAAAGCTCGGACAAAATGTCCGGAACGGCGGACAAGAAACAAACAAAAAGAGCGAAAGCCAAAATGTCGCCCCTGAAGAATGGCGGAAACAAGCCGATTCTCACAGATTCTGACAAAATGTCGCCTCTGGAATCACAGGACGGGACGAACGATGTGGTCGAGGACAAAATGTCCGAAAAACTGGACAAAATGTCGCCCAATAATACATTGAAATACAATTACCCCTCTCTCCCTACGGGAGAGCTCCCCGCAAGCGGGAAGCGCCCCACCGGGGAGGACGGGAAAAATGAGACGGGACGATCCTCCGAAGCCGTGACCGTGATGGACCATCTCACGGCCATCCGCTCCAAGCTGTCGCTGACGACCTCAACGCCGACCAAACGTGACCACGCCAAAATCGGGAACCTCGTCAACCGGGTCGCCAAAGCCCACGACGCCGACCATGCGGCCGCCGTGGCGCTCATCCTCGCGGTCATCGACTGGCTGCCCGCGAACACGTACTGGCTCCGTCGCATCGACTCCGCCCGCCGACTGGCCGACAACTGGGATCAGATCGCCAACGACTGGACCGTCAGCCAACTCGAAAACCAACGCGAACGCGACACGGAAGCCCGAACCCGCGACCGCAAGCCCATCTCCAAGCCCACACCCATACCGGACCACCACTCGGAACGCCACGTGCACACGCTCATGTGCGAACACGTCCTGAACGACATGAAGCCACACGAGGCGGAATACGACCACGAGGGAAGCCTTCGATCTGGGCATCCATCCGAATGGCAGCTCGCATGCATGCGCCACGCGGACGAACTCAACCAGCGTGACGGACTCGACAAGCGCCTGAGACGGCTCTTCCAATGATCGACGCCGAATTCACAGACGGTATCCATCACCGGTTCAATCCCGAAACACGACTCGAATATCCACGTCCAAACCAAAAACGGTAGTCGTAAAACCAGTAGAACGAAAGGAAAACACGATGAACGGGAAACGAGAGAAAACCAACGCGCACGGTGCAGGACGCATCCTGTCCTACGAACCGTTGAAAGTGCACTGCGACGCTTGCGACCAGGATTTCAACTCATGGGAATCGTTCGGCAGACATGTGGACGAGATCGTCGACAAACCCGCCGACACCAGACGCGAGGCCGTCATGGACGTCCTCGCCGACCATCTGGGAGACATCGGCATGGAGGACGGGTGGGACGATCCACAAGTCACACCCGACGGGTCCATCAAATGCGGATGCCTCGCCGAATTCCCGGACATCACCGCATGGCGCGCGCACCTCGCCCAAGCCATCATCGACAACATTGACGCCAGCAAGGAAGCCTACGAAGCCCTGAACCGCGTGGACGTGGAAGCCACGCGCGAGGCCGGCGAGATGAACGACGAGCCCATGGGGCAGGACTGGCGGATCCGCCACGACCGTCTCCTGGCCGCCTCGCCGATCGTCCTGGACGCGGCGGAAAACCGCGACGGGGATGGCTCTGACATGACATGCGCTCCATCCAATCCGACAGCTGGAACAACAGGAAACATGTCCGAATAATCCGACCGGTTCCTGGCCGATGACGCGGACATCCGTCCTCACAAGCCGAGGCGTCTGAAAACCCTCTCCCAAAATGAGACCGGGTTTTATGCTGCCATGATGATTGACTCCGAAGCCAAAACGCTTTAGCCCTCCGTCGTACATGCTTGCATCGCCGACAGCATTGAAAGATTACTTATTCGCCGATTCGGAAGCAGAATATCTGATGCGGCATAATGCCGCATCAGATATTTCCCGTCGTGAGCTTTCCGCTCCGGCCGGCGCACGATACCTGCGCAAGCCGGACGACGACGAGAGCAGGTCACATGGCGCGGTCGGGCCGCGCGCGTTCGTCATGCCATTGGATGTGGATCAAATGAATTTGGGTCCCCGCTTCTCCGCGAGGACCCGTTTCAAGCTCCCCAACACCTGGACTCGAAAGATCTCATGCTGCTTATGTTGCTTCTTTGGTGGATGTCACTGGCTCCCAAGACGAATGAAGCACCAGGAAAGACCATATAACAGAACGCTTCTGCATCCTGATTAAACCGGA
>ENA-OQEX01000744-OQEX01000744.1-human-gut-metagenome-genome-assembly--contig:-NODE-744-length-15385-cov-2.660375_pt1 | contig 15385 bp, 20 predicted proteins | sample MGYA00242802_ERZ504649 | MGnify/ENA primary metagenome ERZ504649 (study PRJEB26092, sample SAMD00036194) | human gut metagenome | host: Homo sapiens | study: EMG produced TPA metagenomics assembly of... | reverse complement strand
ACTTGACCTGTTGGCAGACGGGAAAGAGCTTGCCAGTGAGGACATTGTAAAAGCCGCAGCCGAAGCCGGAATATCCGAAAGGACGGTACAGAACGCCAAGCGCAACATGGGCGGCATTTTAGGCGCAAGGCGTGTCGGCGGTCAATGGTACAACTTCATCAAGAAGAAGCAACCACCCGAACCCGCAAGCTGAAAGTGCAAAACGCAGACCCTTTGCACTTTGCACTTTCGCACTTTCACGATAATTTGCGTCAATAACTCAAAAAAGCACTTGACAAAACGCTTCATGGGGAAACCAGAAAGACATCGCACCTTTTATTGATCCAGTGTTTGAAAATAATATCCTTTTGACACAGACGGAACGGCTTACCATGAACAGCCGCCCGAAACAGCCTAAATATGCAAGAAACAAAAATGTAATCATTATCGGCGGTTCCGGTTCCGGTAAAACAAGGTTCTATGTAAAGCCGAATTTAATGCAGATGCCATCCAATGTTTCCTATGTTGTAACTGATCCGAAGGGGACGATTCTGGTGGAGTGCGGGAAAATGCTCCGCCGTGGTACACCGAAGATGAAAACGGCAAGCCAGTCAGGGATAAACAGGGAAAGGTTATTTATGAACCATACCGGATTAAAGTGTTGAATACCATAAATTTCAAAAAAGTATGCATTATAATCCCTTCCGCTATATCCGCAGTGAAAAAGACATCTTAAAGCTGGTCAATACCATCATTGCCAATACCAAAGGCGAAGGAGAAAAATCTTCCGAAGATTTTTGGGTAAAGGCCGAAAGGCTTCTGTATTGTGCCTGATTGGGTACATCTATTATGAAGCACCGGAGGACGAACAGAATTTGCCACACTGCTTGAATTTATCAAGCTTCTGAGGCAAGAGAGGATGATGAGGAATTTAAAAATGCGGTGGACGAGCTGTTTGAGGAATTGGAGGCAGAAAACCCGGAACACTTTGCTGTGCGACAGTACAAAAAATACAAACTGGCGGCAGGTAAGACAGCAAAAGTATCCTGATTTCCTGTGGTGCGAGACTTGCGCCATTTGATATTGCGGAACTTCGGGAACTGACTTCTTATGATGAGATGGAACTGGATATGCTTGGAGACCAGAGGACGGCAATGTTTGTCATTATCTCTGATACGGATGATACCTTCAATTTTATTGTTGCGATTATGTACACGCAGCTTTTTAACCTGTTATGTGACAGGGCAGATGATGTACATGGAGGAAGATTACCTTACCATGTACGTTTGCTTTTAGACGAATTTGCAAACAGTGTGACACGTTCTACGCCTAAAACGGTGGGAATAACCGACAAAAGCGTAGCCTAAAGTCACAAACAATTAAATAAATGTGGTTTTAGAGAACTGCATAACTGAAATCTCAAATGACGGGGTAACGCCCTGAAGGGGATTCACTAATACTCCGAATAGCGTCAGCCGAATACAGACGGTTGGGGTTATAAGCTCGGGGAAGTCGTGCGAAGCACACCCTAAGCTTAATGGCGAGGAAAGATTCGTAGAGGTACGGGTTGTGTGTGACGGTGCGGGTGGGGTTGCCATATGGTTAGAATGACCAAAAAGGCGGTCTGACAAAGATTCCGAATGTACGGCTCTAAACGAATGGCTTGCAGAAATGCAAGTGTACCAATGGGTACGCAAGCGGGGCAAAGTAAAAGTTGTTAGTATGAAATGCCCTCTGTGTTTACAGGACACAGGTATCTTGAGGGATTCGCTCGAAGATAATGCTTGCAGGGCTAAAGGAACGACCTAAGTGGCAACAATCCTAAGTTATGCGGAACGTGGAAAGCAGCCAATACGGGAGCTGACTGTATCAGCGGAAAAAGTACCGTAGTTGTATCGAAAAGGAAAGGGATTGAAAGAGCCTTTCTATAATAAGTGCATTAGTGGCTGTGAGAGTAGAGGCACAGTACCTGTGAAGCCGTAACAATAAGCGGTGGAGGGATAGCCTCAAGCCGATACTAAGATTTTCTTTCATGCCTATATAGTAATCACCAAAATGGAGATTTTCATAGCTGTCGTGGTGCGACTAAGAAAAAATCATTCTCTGATAAGGAGCTGGTTACTATGGCAAAACGAATTGTAAACAAAGCAGAGCGAAATGCAGAAAGGTATGACGCTAAAGAAACAGGCTACCGATTATTTGAGGACAGCAGAATGGAAAGACATTTGACAGGCTCATGCCGTTGATTGTGTCAGAGCAGAATATCATACTTGCATATCGAAATATCTGTAAAAATAGTGGGAGCAAAACTCCCGGCACAGATGGGAAAACGATTGTAGCGATACAGTCACTGCCCATCGAATCGGTCATTAAAACCGTCAGAAATAAGTTGAACTATTATCAGCCAAAAAAGGTTAGACGAGTTGAAATCCCGAAAGACAACGGAAAAACCCGCCCATTAGGGATTCCGAGTATTTGGGACAGACTGATACAACAGTGTATCTTACAGATACTGGAGCCGATTTGTGAAGCGAAATTTCATGAGCGGAACAATGGTTTCAGACCATATCGGTCAACTCAGAATGCAATCGCACAATGCTATAAAATGGCACAGTTGCAGAATCTGCACTTTGTAGTAGATGTAGACATTGTTGGCTTCTTTGATAATATCGACCACAGTAAGTTGATTCGGCAGTTGTGGGGAATCGGCATACAGGACAGAAAGCTGATTATGATAATCAAGCAGATGCTGAAAGCGGAAATCCTGTTCAATGACATTATAATCACTCCCGAAACGGGTACACCACAGGGGGGATTCTATCCCCACTTCTTGCAAATGTTGTATTGAATGAACTGGACTGGTGGATTGCCAGTCAGTGGGAAATGTTCAAAATCAAAGAGGGTAAAACAGGTTTAGAGTTTAACAAGACTGATAAAGAGGGAAACGTCCTCACAGTAGACAGAACGCAGAAATGGAATAAGCTGAGAGCAAAAACCGATTTGAAAGAAATGTATATCGTAAGGTATGCAGATGATTTTAAGCTATTCTGTCGGGATTATGCAACGGCGAAAAAGGTAATGTGTGCCACAAAACTCTGGTTGGCAGAAAATCTGCATTTACAGACCAGTGGAGAAAAGTCGGGTATCACAAACTTGCGGAAGAATTACACTACTTTCCTCGGTATCAAATTTAAGGTTGTACCAAAAGGCAGTAAGTGGGTAATACGTTCCCACATGGCAGACAAGAGTAAAGCAAAGGTCATTAAAAAGCTAAGTGACGTTTGGAAAGACATAAAGAATCCGAGCAAACAAAGCGAGATAGACCGAAATATAAGTCTTTATAATGCAATGGTTATGGGAATGCACAACTATTACTGTATGGCAACTATGGTATCAGCAGACTTTGCGGAAATCGCCTTTAAAGTAACGGGAAAAAGTAACGGCATGAATCATAATAACCGCTGTTACCCCATAGAACGTCAAGGCGAGATAACCAGCAAGTTTATTCAGGAAAAGTATGGAAAGTCTAAGCAGTTCCGATGGATAAAGGGAAGAATGATTATCCCTGTTGGATATGTGGCTTATGAATACCCCAAATATAAAAGGCGTGAAGTCAATAAATATGTGAGGAAGTATTCAGACATCGAAAACTGTATCAGCTACGATGTTATGAAATACATGATGGAAAATGCACATCTCTACCCTACGTTGGAGATGGCAGACAACGCTCTTTCGAGATATATCGCACAAAAAGGCAAATGTGCGGTAACGCACAATGCCTGTCAATATCAGATATGGTATGTGTGCATATCAAACCATGTAAGGGAGAGCGAAACGACACTTACAGGAATTTGATTATCCTGTCAAAAGAGGTGTCAGAACTGGTTGGAGCAACGAATCCTGTAAAAATTGGAAAGTTGCTTAAAGACTTACAGTTGACCGAAGAAATGAAAGATAAAATCAATAAACTCCGAAAACACAGAGAGTTGGAGGAAATACAATTCGAGGACTATATAGGCACTAAAAAGTAATCTTAGTCGGTGGAAACGCCGTGTGATGGGAAACTATCACGCACGGTGTGGAGCGGGGGAAAAGCCCGAGGTGGAAACGCCAGAGGCTTACCTATCGCTATTTTCACTGCCGGACGACTTCGACAAGATACTGTCGGTTATGCGTTCCCGTGGTGTATCGGTAAGCATCATCTTACAGAACTTGGCACAGCTTAAAGCCTTGTTTGAAAAACAGTGGGAGAGCATTGTGGGTAACTGCGTGCGCCCGGAAGTCGCCAGCGCAATATAAATTGGCGACGTGGTACTTACAGGATACCGCCTTTAGCAAGCGGTAGGTAAAAGTATCAGGTGATGAAAAATCACAACCTATTATTCTACAACTTATCCGAGAGGGGAAACCCGAAGGGGAGTGTAGCATGTTGTTGTTCCAGTTGGAACGTAAATAGGAAAGGCGCTAATCCTATGCGTCAGAATATTTAAGAATAAAAATCAGTGTATGAGGTACAAAGCTAAACTGCCTAAACGATAGCCAGAGCGGGGGAACCCGTGCCCCGCATACGAAAAGGATTGAAACGTATGCTTTTCATGTTGGTTTCATTTCGCAGTTATGAAAGCAAGCGATACTCATGAAAGAGCAACCGCAAGACAGCGGATAAATGGCGAAAGTCGGTGCCGACAACACTGAATGCTAATCCTGTATTTACTAACTGGGGATGACCTAAACCTGGTAACAGGCATGGTCACACAGCTCCCATAGTAGTCCGAGACGTTAATGACGTTCACATGGCGAAGGGGAGCAGCTTATCAGAAAATACTAAAATGAAGGAAGGTGCGAGAGGCATTGAGAAATCCAACTGAGGTATTGAAAAATTTGATGGAAAAGTCAAAGAATGAAACTTACAGATTTCAGAGATTATACAGAAATCTGTACAATCCGGAGTTTTATTGGCTTGCGTATAAAAATATCTACGCAAATGATGCAGTATGACTGCCGGAGCTGATGGAACAACGATTGATGGCATGGGTAACGAGAGAATTGAGAGGATTATTTTATCCTTAAAAGACCGAAGTTACCAACCTAAGCCTGCAAGAAGAGAATATATTGCAAAGAAAAACAGCAGTAAAAAACGTCCTCTGGGTATTCAGTCAGGGGATGATAACTCGTGCAGGAAGTCGTTAAGATGATTTTGGAGAGTATTTATGAGCCTGTGTTCAGTAATAAATCACATGGGTTCAGACCAAACAGAAGCTGTCAGACAGCACTGAAACAGATACAGAACACCTTTACTGGTGCGAACTGGTTTGTGGAAGGAGATATACACGCTTGTTTTGACAGTTTCGACCACCATGTAGTTATCGACCTCTTGAAAAAGAGGATTGATGACGAAGCGTTTATCCAGCTTATATGGAAATTCCTAAAAGCAGGATATATGGAACAATGGACATTCAACAGAACCTATAGCGGAGTGCCGCAGGGGTCGGGAGTCAGTCCAGTGCTGGCAAATATTTACCTTCATGAATTGGACAAATTTATGGGAAATTATGCAGAAAACTTCAATACAGAAGCCAAGAAGAAACATTTTTCTACTGCATATAAGTCCAGTGTCGGTAAGGCATACAGATATAGGAAAAAGGGCAGAGAGATATGGGATAGTCTGTCTGATGAAGAAAAGAAAATCAGATGCAAAAATCTTAAGGAACTGGAAATGATTGAAAATCTACAACACCTTACGTCTATAACGACAGTAATTATAAAAGGGTGCAGTATACGAGATATGCGGATGATTTATCATCGGGGTTATTGGTAGCAAAGCAGATGCAGAAGCTATCAAGAAAGACGTGAAAATATTCCTGCAAAAAGCATTGAAATTAGAAATGTCAGACACTAAGACAAAGGTTACGCACACTGGAAACAGAGCAAGATTTCTAGGTTACGACATTACGGTATCAAGAGCGCAGACGCTACAGAAGGCTTCTAACGGAAGGGTTCAGAGATGTCAGACAGGAGTTGTTAAACTGTATGTTCCACGCGAAAAATGGGTAGGTAAGTTAATTGAATACAAAGCAATGAAAATCAAAATCAACGAAAACGGAAAAGAGAGATTTGTAGCCCTTCATAGGGGAAAACTGGTAAACCAGAGCGATATTGAAATTCTCGCAAGATACAATGCAGAAGTCCGTGGACTATATAATTATTACTCCATAGCGAATGACTCCTTTAAAATAGGGAGATTTGCCAATGTAATGAAATACAGCATGTATAAAACATTTGCGTGCAAGTATAAGACGAATGTTCATGAGATTAAGCGGAGATATTGCAGAAACGAATTATTTACAGTTGCGTATGAAACAAGGCAGGGAATGAAAACAACAACATTCTACAGGGATGGTTATAAACGGAAGGAATGTGCTACAAAGTTTGATAATGTAAGCGAGCTTCCGCAGTTTTCAAAATATGCCAAAACTAACACTCTCAAACAGAGAGTGGAACGTCATACTTGTGAATTATGCCAAAAAGACTGTAGAAATCTGGTAATACACCAAGTTAAGAAACTCAAAGATTTAAAGGGAAATACAGAGTGGGTATTACTCATGCGAAAAAGGAGACGGAAAACACTCGTGGTATGCCCCGAATGCCATAATTTAATTCATTCGTAACACCGCAAATGATAAGCGGAAAGCCGTATACATCGAGAGGTGTACGTGCGGTTTGGGAGGGAGTGGATGCAAGTCCTTTTCGAAGGATGAGCTGAAGCTTACCTCATGATGAATTTCTTTACCTCGGTGGAAATGAGCAGTCAACCCATAAATATGTGTCGGAGCTGTTGGGCAAGGAAACCATTGATACCAACACGTTCGGCAAGAGTACCGGAAGAAGCGGTAACTATTCCACCAACTATCAGATTAGCGGCAGAGAGTTACTTACCCCTGATGAGGTGCGTATGCTCGATAATCAGTACGCTATTTTGTTTATCCGTGGGGAAAGACCCATTATGGATTTCAAATATGACATTATGAAACACCCGAATGTGCACTTACCACAGACGGAAAGGCGAGTCCTTATAAGCACGGAGAAGTCACAAAAGATATTGCTTCGATTGCCATTTGGGACATTGACCCTGCAACACTTCCTGAAAAGGAAATGGAAGAAACGAACTGGGAACTTCTTTCCGATGAGGAGATGGAAGCTCTGTTCATAAACAATCAAACAAATTAAATTTTGGAGGTATTCAACTATGACTATTTTTAAGAAAAAAGCAACTGATATTCAGGAAACAAAGAAACTGCCTATGACCGGAAAGGTCAAGAAAGGCTTCCGTGCTTACTGCACAATGGTCATTGTCGGTGCGTTGGCACTTGGAATGACAACGACTGCATTTGCAGCGAATGACCCGCTTACCGTAGTCAACAATCTGTCTGACTTTATCTTCGGACTTATCCGTGCTATCGGTATGATTTTGCTCGGCTTTGGTATCGTGCAGGTCGGTCTTTCACTCAAATCTCACGACCCTTCTCAGAGAGCCAATGGCTTCCTGACTCTTGCGGGCGGTGTCATTATCACTTTTGCGAAAGAAATCCTTACTCTTATCACAGGCTAAGATAAGAGTTACACAGTTATCGAGGGGTGTGCCAAGTTAAGGTACACCCCTTAATTGTAAGGAGGTGCTTTGAATGAGTGATAACTGGGTAGTTCAAAATCTTGAAAATGCCCTTGAAACTTGGAATGAAAAACTGTCGGAAATATGGACGCTCATCACAACTACACCGCAGAACTTTAAGGGCGGGAACATCTGGAAGGTTATCGTTGACATCAACGGTGCAGTTCAGGCTATCGGGCTTGCCTTGCTTGTATTATTCTTCGTGATAGGTATGGTAAAGACCTGCGGAAGTTTTACAGATGTGAAGAAACCGGAACACGCTTTAAAACTCTTTGTCCGTTTTGCACTGGCGAAAGGTGTTATCACATACGGAATGGAACTTATGCTTGCACTATTTAATATCGTGCAGGGTACGATTTCAACCATTATGAATGCTGCCGGATTTGGAACTCCGGAACAGACGACCTTGCCCGCAGAGATGGTAACGACCATAGAGGATTGCGGATTTTTCGAAGTATCCCCTTGTGGGCGGTAACGCTTATCGGAGGATTATTTATCACGGTGCTGTCGTTTATTCTGATAATGACGGTGTACGGAAGATTTTTCAAACTGTATATGTACACAGCACTTGCACCGATACCGCTTTCCACATTTGCAGGAGAACCGACACAGAATGTCGGCAAGAGTTTTATCAAGAGCTATTGTGCAGTTCTGCTTGAAGGGGCAGTCATTGTACTTGCTTGTATTATTTTCTCTGTATTTGCTTCATCGCCGCCAGTAGTGAATCCTGATGCAGCAGCAGTTACGCAGGTGTGGGCATATATCGGGGAACTGGTATTTAATATGCTCGTTCTTGTCGGTGCAGTGAAAATGTCTGACCGTATTATCCGAGAGATGATGGGACTTTAAGGAGAGATTTTGAGATGAACCAAAGAGATTGTAAGAAATGTGTTTACTATGGCGGTAAACGGAAGGGCAAAGTCTTTTGCCTGAATGATAAATGCGTGAGGGAGAAAGACCGAAACCGCAGGAAAGGAAACAGATATGGAAGTAAAAATTAACCGAGAAATCAGAAATTATACAGAGTCAATGTTTTTTGGACTGTCGCTCAGACAGTTCATTTTTTCTGTTCTCGCTTGTGGCGTTGCGGTAGGACTGTATTTCTTGCTCAGACCGTATGTTGGCACGGAAACCGTATCGTGGGTGTGCATTTTGGGTGCTGCCCCGTTTGCGGCACTTGGATTTGTGAAGTATAACGGTATGACCGCAGAGAAAGCAATTTATGCGTGGATAAAGTCGGAGTTTTTAATGCCGAAGAAGTTGGTATTTCACTCCACCAATGTTTATTACGAACTGATGAAGCCAAGCATTGAACAGAAACAGAAGGAGGTATTGAAGTCAAATGATTAAGACTCTTACGAACCTGTTTAAGCAGGATAAAGAAAAATTTGTTGTACCGAAAGGGGTGCAGGACGTGATTCCCGTGGCAGCTATCTTTGATGATGGCATTTTCAAAGTGGGAAAGGATAAATATTCAAAGACCTACCGCTTTACGGATATTAACTATGCAGTGGCAAGTCGTGAGGATAAGGAAGCGATGTTCCTTGAATATTCCGAACTTCTGAACTCCCTTGACAGTGGTGCAACGACAAAAATCACAATCAATAACCGTCGGCTCAACAGACTGGATTTTGAGCAGACAATCCTTATTCCGACAACCGGAGATAATCTGGACGAGTATCGAGAGGAATACAATAAAATGCTTCTTGATAAGGCAACGGGTGCAAACTCCATTGTTCAGGATAAGTATATTACCATTTCCATCAACAAAAAGAGTGTGGAGGACGCAAGAACTTATTTTGCCCGTGTCGGTGCAGATTTGATTGCTCACTTCGGCAGGCTTGGAAGTAAGTGCGTGGAACTGGAAACAGACGAAAGACTTCGTATTTTCCATGACTTTTATCGTGTGGGAGAGGAAAGCTCTTTCCACTTTGATATTAAAGAAACAAGAAAAAAGGGACACGATTTTAAGGATTATATCTGCCCTGACACAATAGAATTTGAAAAGGACTATTTCAAGATGGGAAACCGTTATGGAAGAGTCCTTTTTCTTCGTGAATATGCGTCCTATATCAAAGACAGTATGGTAGCGGAACTTACGGATATGAACAGAAATCTGATGATGTCCATTGATATTGTTCCCGTTCCGACTGATGAAGCAGTAAAGGAAGCAGAGAACCGTCTGCTTGGTGTGGAAACCAATATCACGAACTGGCAGCGTAGGCAGAATGCCAATAATAACTTCTCTGCAACCGTTCCGTATGATATGGAGCAACAGAAGAAAGAAATGAAAGAGTTCCTCGATGACCTTACGACCCGTGACCAGAGAATGATGTTCGCTGTTATCACAATGGTTATTACGGCAGACAGCAAGGAACAGCTTGAGAATGATACGGAAGCATTGCTTACCACGGCAAGAAAACATCTTTGCCAGTTCGCAACACTGAGATTTCAGCAGGTAGATGGACTCAACACGGTAATGCCGTTTGGAACAAGAAAGATTGATGCGTTCAGAACACTTACAACAGAGAGTCTTTCGGTATTTATCCCATTCAGGTGCAGGATATTTTCCACGAAAACGGTATCTATTACGGTCAGAATGTTATCAGCAAAAATATGATTATTGCAGACCGTAAGCAGCTTTTGAATGGTAACTCCTTTATTCTCGGTGTATCCGGTGGTGGTAAGTCGTTTGCAGCAAAGGGAGAAATCATCAATCAGGTTCTTTCTTCGGACGCAGATATTATTATCATCGACCCTGAGCGAGAGTATTCACAGCTTGTCAATGCAATGGGCGGAGAGGTCATCAATATTTCTGCTACTTCCGATAATCATATCAATGCAATGGATATGAATAAGGATTACGGCGACGGTGCAAACCCTGTCATTCTGAAATCCGAGTTCATTATGTCCCTTTGTGAACAGCTTATCGGCGGAACAAATCTCGGAGCAAAGCAGAAGTCTATCATTGACCGCTGTACGGCAAGCGTGTACCGCAGTTATCAGCAGAATGACTATCAGGGACATATACCGACCTTGCAGGATTTCAGGGCAGAGCTTTTGCAACAGGACGAACCGGAAGCAAAGGAACTGGCACTTGCCATTGAACTTTTCACACACGGTTCTCTGAATACCTTCGCAAAGCAGACGAATGTGGATACCAATAACCGACTTATATGTTATGACATTCTTGACTTGGGTAAACAGCTTATGCCGATTGGTATGCTTGTTGTCCTTGACTCTATCCTGAACCGTATCACACAGAACCGTGCAAAGGGTAAGAATACCTTTATCTTCATTGATGAGATTTATCTTCTGTTCCAGCACGAATACTCTGCAAATTTCCTCTTTACCTTGTGGAAACGCGTGAGAAAATACGGTGCATACGCAAGTGGAATTACCCAGAATGTCGATGACCTTTTGCAGAGTCACACAGCAAGAACAATGCTTGCAAACTCAGAGTTTATCATTATGCTGAATCAGCTTCCACAGACAGGCTTGAGCTTGCAAAACTTCTGAATATTTCCGACCTCCAGATGTCCTATATCACGAATGTGGAAGCAGGACACGGACTTATTAAGGTGGGAAGTTCTCTTGTACCGTTTGCAAACAAATTTCCTAAGAACACGAAACTTTATAAACTGATGACGACCAAACCGGGCGAAGCATAAGGAGGAATTTGCAATGTCTAAAATTCAATTTCGCAATGCTGCACACAGAGATTTTGTATTGGAAAATCTGGATAAGTGCAAAGTAAACGACTGCTATCACAGAGCATTTTTCTATGTGATGGGTATTTCAGAAGAAACGAGAATGAACATCGGAAAGATGTTTGATTTCAAAAGGGATTGTATCATACCGGAAGGTATGCACGGCGGTTGGCAGACCAGTGGCACAGTCAAGGTCTGCCACCTTGCCTTTAATCTTTGGAATGGATTTACAGAAGAAGGCAGGGAAAACCTCTGTACACCGGAGGAATTGTTCTGCTGCGGATATGCTCCGTATTTTATGGAGGGTATCAAGTTGAGGTATCCGGAGTATTGCAGAGATTTGACTCCACCTAAGAGAAACGATATGGAAAGGTAAGAGAAAATGAGCAGAAAAATCTATATTATTATTGCGGTGGTGTTTACGGTAGTGTTGTCTGTAAGCACCTTCTTTATTATCCGTAATCACATTGACTCTGCCAAGCAGAATGAAGTCTATGATAACCTTGCGGAGATTGTGGAGGACGAGCCGCCAAAGGAAAATGAGGGCGTGACGTTTTCGGAAGATAAGGACTATCTTGCGGAATATTTTGAACTTTATCGGCAGAATGAGGATATGGTGGGTTGGATAAAGGTTGAGGATACCAATATCAACTATCCGGTCGTGCAGTCTGCAAATGAGCCGAACTTCTACCTGAAGCACAAGTTTGATAAGACCTATTCCGCTTATGGCTGTCCATATGTGCAGGAAAATTGTGATGTGCAGAAACCTTCAGACAACATCATTATATACGGACACCATATGAATGACGGCTCGATGTTTACGGGACTGATGAAGTACAGAAACAAGAGCTTTTGGGAAGGTCATAAGACGATTACCTTTGATACACTGACGGACAGACACCAGTATGAAGTGATTGCAGTCTTTAAGACAGTCGTTTATACAGACAGCTCCGATAGCTTTAAGTATTATGAGTTTACGGAGCAGAAAATGCGGCAGAGTTTAGATGCGTATTGTTGCCAAGTGCAAGGAACTTCTTTGTATGATACCGGAGTATCGGCAGAGTATGGCGACAAGCTTATTTCTCTTTCTACTTGTGAATATTCAAGAAACAATGGCAGGCTTGTTGTTGTCGCTAAGAGAGTGGATTAAACCCCACTCTCTATTATTTTTCGAGAAAGGAGGAAACCGATGGCTGATATAAAAACAAGAGATACAAGCAAAGGTACAATCAAGACCATAAATAAGGCAGCAGTTGCCACGGAGCGAATGAAGAAAGCCTATGTGATGACGAAAGATAAGGCAGAACATTCCACTAACGCTTCGGAAAATTCCGCAGAGGAATATGCTTCCGATAAAATCGAAGCGGCAACGGATAGGACTGTTCACGAAACTGCATACCGTGCAGATAAAGTCGGCAGATGGGGTGTGCGTGAAACAAGACAGAATTATCAGAAAGCCAAAACGGGAATTGAGAATTTCAAGACCAAGCGTGCAGAGAAACAGCTTCAGAAACAATCGGTCAATCCTGTCGGAAAACAGAGCATCCGAACTCTGGAGCGTACGGAGAAAACAATTAAACAGTCTGCAAGGTCGGCAGGAAATACGACAGTCAAGACCGTATCGAAAGGTGCAACCAATACTGTTCAGAGGTCGGTCAAGACCGCAGAACAAACGGCAAAGACTTCTATTAAGACCACAAAAGAAGCTGCCATTATAGCACAGAAAACAGCAAAAACAACAGCCAAAGCAACACAGAAAGCGGCTCGGACGGCAAAGAAAGCGGCGAAAGCCACAGCAGATACCGTCAAAGCCACAGCGAAAGCTACTGTTGCGACAGTTAAAGCGATTATTGCAGGGACAAAAGTACTTGTAGCAGCAATCGCCGCAGGCGGTTGGATAGCGGTGCTGATTATTATGATTGTCGTATTGTTTGGTGCTGCCGTAGCAATGTTCGGAGGAGGGAGTGACAGTAATTCTTATACTCCGGTAAGTGCAGAGGTAGAAGCCTATGAACCCATCATACAGAAGTATGCCAAAGAGTACGGCATTCCTGAGTATGTAGAACTTATCAAGGCGGTTATGATGCAGGAAAGCGGCGGCAGAGGACTTGACCCTATGCAGGCAGCAGAGGGAAGTTTCAATACAAGGTATCCGCACGAACCTAATGGAATTAAAGACCCTGAATATTCTATCCAGTGTGGAGTTCAGGAATTGAAAGCGGCTCTTACTTCGGCAGAAGTGGAAAGTCCGATAGATATGGAGCATATCAAACTTGCTTGCAAGGCTACAACTTCGGTAATGGATATATTTCTTGGGCAAAAACGAATTACGGCGGTTATTCTTATGCCAATGCAGTGGAGTTTTCCACTCAGCAGGCACAAAGGCTTGGTTGGGACAGTTATGGAGATACCCAATATCCGGCTCACGTTCTGAGGTACTATCCGTATGGGCGAGCCTTTACTGCCGGAGGTAATCAGGCGATTGTTGAGGTTGCCTTGACACAGCTAGGCAATCAGGGCGGACAACCTTACTGGAGTTGGTACGGCTTTAACAGTCGAGTGGAATGGTGTGCCTGCTTCGTATCTTGGTGTGCTGACCAATGCGGGTATATTGAAAGCGGACTTGTTCCGAAATTTGCAGGTTGCGTGGATGGTGCAAACTGGTTTAAGTCAAATGGGAAATGGCAAGACCGCACTTATGAACCAAAGACAGGAGATATTATCTTCTTCGATTGGGAGGCGACGGTACAACAGACCACGTTGGTATCGTAGAGAAATGCGAGAATGGCACAGTTTATACCGTAGAGGGCAACTCAGGCGACGCCTGCAAGCAAAGACAGTACGCAGTCGGAAGCAGCAATATCTATGGATACGGTATTCCGGCATATTAAAAATTCCAGACGGTGTCTGGAAAATTGAAAAGATGGCTGCTCAGTTGAGTAGCCATCGGGTACATTATGAGAAATCAGTTGTTTCTCTGTTATTCAGGAAAATATGGTGTGTGTGATAAGTGAAGCTAAAAGCATATCGGCATTTTCTTTACTGCCGTCTAAAAAGGAAATATCATCGGCAAGGATAAAAAGAATTGCTAACAGCTTCTTGATATATCCAGTGTAGCAGGCATAATCTACATAGATGTTGGCGATATATCCCTCGGCAAATTCTATCAGGTCAGCGTCAATTTCAAAGCTATTGGATAGTTCGTAAACGGTTTTGATAAATTTATCCTTGTCAGCAATTCGCTCTTTACTTGGAACACTTCTGCGGTTCTTCTGTATAAATTTTAAAAAATCATCAGCTTCCGTAAAGTCGGGAGTGACTGAGCTGTCAGTTCCCAAATCTGTTTTGTAATCCTCAAATTTCTCTTTTTCAAACCGATTACTGAATATTATCTTTTGTTCGTCCATTCCTTTTACCCCTAAGTTTATTCTATGGAGATTGTTTAACTTGGCTCTTGGGTTGTGATTTGTCTTTCGCCATTAACAATCGTGAATTACTACTTTTATAGTATAACATAAAAATAGTTGGGAATCATCACTAATAGTTGGTTTGACTTCCTTTGGATGCGTGTGATTTGAAATCGACTTAACCTATACTATTAGTTATGGAAACACACTAAGGGAGGTGATGTGATGAAGCTCGATACAATCGGCAAGAATATAAGAAAGTTCCGACTTGCGAGGAAATTACGCCAAGAAGATTTGGCTGAGAAAACAGATTTGACAACAAATTATATTGGTATGGTTGAGCGTGGAGAGAAAATTCCGTCACTCGAAACTTTCATAAAGATAGTAAATGCTTTAGGTGTATCATCGGATATGGTTCTTACAGATGTCTTGGAAACGGGATATACAGTCAAGAACTCTATGCTGAATGAAAAGCTTGAAAAACTTGCTCCTGAAGATAGAAACAGAATTTATGAAGTCATAGATACACTTGTGAAGCAGTCAAAGCAAATACTTCCATAAAACACAGAAAGTTCGTCTTAATCGACGAGCTTTCTTTTTTTCAGTATAAAAAATTTCTG
>ENA-OQEX01000743-OQEX01000743.1-human-gut-metagenome-genome-assembly--contig:-NODE-743-length-15412-cov-3.133857_pt1 | contig 15412 bp, 19 predicted proteins | sample MGYA00242802_ERZ504649 | MGnify/ENA primary metagenome ERZ504649 (study PRJEB26092, sample SAMD00036194) | human gut metagenome | host: Homo sapiens | study: EMG produced TPA metagenomics assembly of... | reverse complement strand
CGAGCACGGCCACGGAATCGCCCTTGGCGGAGCCGGCGAGCAGCGGCACGCGCTGGCCGAAGACCACGGCCTCGTCGCCATTGGATGCGCCGGGCAGGCGGTTGGTGAGTCCAATGAACGTGGCCACGTACTCGGTGGCGGGGCGCTGGTACAGGTTCTGCGGGGCGGCGATCTGCTCGATCTTGCCCTTGTTCATCACACCGATGCGGTCGGCCACGGCCAGCGCCTCTTCCTGATCGTGGGTCACGAAGACGGTGGTGGTGCCGGTGGTGAGTTGGATGCGGCGAATCTGGTCGCGCAGCTGGACGCGCACCTTGGCGTCGAGGGCGGAGAGCGGCTCGTCGAGCAGTAGCACGCGCGGCTTGACGGCCAGCGCGCGGGCCAGGGCCACGCGCTGCTGCTGGCCGCCGGACATCTGCTGCGTGTACTTCTTGGCCTGATCGGCAAGTCCCACGAGCTCCAGCTGTTCCATGGCGATCTTGCGGCGTTCTGCCTTGCCCATGCCGCGCACTTCGAGGCCGAATTCCACGTTCTCCAGGGCGGTCATGTGCGGGAAAAGCGAGTAGGCCTGGAACACCATGGCCATCTCGCGCTTGTTGACCGGCACGCCGGTGACGTCTTGGCCGCCGACCATGATGCGGCCGCCCTGGATGTCTTCGAGGCCGGCGAGCGAGCGCAGCGCGGTGGACTTGCCGCAGCCGGAGCCGCCGAGCAGCACGACCATTTCGCCGGGCTTGATGTCCAGGTTGAAGTCGTCGAGCGCGTGAACGGTGGAGCCGGGGTAGATCTTGACGACGTCGCGCATCTGGATGGAGCCGCCGCCGCGCTTGACGCTGTCTTTGAGCAGGGCCTTGGCGGCCTTGGTCACGTCCTTGCCGCGCACGCCTTCGAGGGTGGCGGTGGGATCGTTCTTGAAGGCGTCCTCGGCGGCAGCGGACGTGATGGCGGGTGCCGAAACAGAAGCCGCGGCATCGGCACCGGCATGGCGACGGGTGAAAATCGAATTGCTGTTCATCAGGTTACTTACCTTCCCTTGACTTGCGCATTGCGTCGGAGATCAGGTCGAGCGCAACGAGGAGCACCGCACCGAAGAGCAGAGCCAGCAGCGACATGGCGGTGGAGATTTGAGAATTGGACTGGCCGAGCTGGTAGAGCGCGACCTGCAGGTTCATACGGCCGAGCAGCGAGGCGACGGTGTATTCGCCCAGCACCACGGCGATGGAGATAAAGGATGCCGAGAGAATCGACTGCCATAGGTTCGGGATGATCACCTTGAAGAACACCTTGGGCCAGGAGGCACCGAGCGAGCGGGATGCCTCGACCAGCGTCTTGACGTCGATGGAGTTAAGCCCCACGGCGATCGCGCGGAAGGCGAACGGCATCACGAGAATCACGTAGCAAAGCACAGCCAGATTGGGTTGGTGCTCAGCACGTCGGCGGACAGCCAGCGGTAGATCGGGCCCAAACCCACCACCAGCACGATGGCCGGGATGGTCAGCGGCAGCGTGGCCACCCATTCGATCGCGCGCTCCAAAACCTTGGAGCGAATATGCACGATGACCATGGTGGGCACCAGCAGCACCAGCATGATCACCACGGTGACCGCGCTCAGGGCCAGCGAGGTGCCGATGCCCTGCCACAGCACGGTCAGGTCGCACCCAGCGACTCGCCGTTGCCGGTGAAAATCGCGATCCACGGCGCGGCCGACCAGCGGCCGGACAGCGGGTGACGCAGGGTGAAGATGAGCATGGCCAGCAGCGGCACGAACAGGAACGCCAGGGTGACGAACAGGATCACGAATTTGATGATGCTCTGTTTACGCGCACGAGCGGCGCGCAGCTGCGGCGGCTTGGTTGCGGAAGTTTCGGTCATTGCCAACGTCCGGCCCTCTTTTCCACGGCGTGGCTCAACAGCATGACGATGGCCACGACGATGATCATTGCGAATGCCAGCACCTGGGCAAAGCCCTGCTGGTTGGGGTCCAGTTCGTTGCGCATGGCACCTTGGATCATAAGCGGCACCAGAATCGAACGCTGGGAGAACAGGGCCGCGGCGGTCGCGTATGCGGAGAACGCGGAGGCGAACAGCAGCAGGAACGCGGAGATGAAGCGGGGTGCCAGAATCGGGCAGGCCACGCGCGTCCAGTACTGGAACGTGTTGCCACCGAGGGATTCGCATGCCTCGCGCCACTGTGGACGGATCGAATCGACCGCGGGCAGGAAGATGATGATCATCAGCGGAATCTGGAAGTAGCAGTAGATGGTCACCAGGCCCGGCAACGAACTGAGCCAGTTCGGGTTCACGGTGTAGCCGGCCAGTGTCTTGATAAGCATGGTGCCGATACCGTTGATGCCGATGGTGGCGATGAACGCGAACGCGAGCATCACGCCGCCGAACTGAGCAAGCACGGAGGAGATGGCGGAGACCATACGACGCAGCAGGCCGTTCGGCTTGGCACCAATGACCAGTGCGTAGGAAGCGAGCGCGCCCACCACTGCGCCGATCAGAGAGGATGCTAAAGACACCAGAATCGAGGTGCCGAATGCGGCGATGGTGTTGGCCTCGAACATCTTATTGAAGTTCGCGAGCGTGAAGTTGCCGCTGCGATCCTGGAATGCACCGACAATCACGATGACGGTGGGTGCGAGCAGGAAGCAGGCGGTGTAGGCGAAGAACGGGAGCGTGGTGGCGAGCGTGCCCAGCTCCTGGCGGTGCTTGTCCATCGCCGAGGAGAGAGGAGAAGCGGGAGTAGCGGACGGACCGCAGCCTTGGCGGCAGCAGGTCCGTTCGATGCAATGGGTGCGATTGCGGCGGTCATCGGTCTGTGCCTCAGTTGCCGATCGTCTTGTCCCAGTTGTTCTGGAGCCACTCGGTGATGCGGGTGGAGTCGTCGTTGGTGTAGGAGACCGGCTCGCCTTCGATGGTGATGGCGTCCTTCAGAGTGGCCTGGTCGACGGTGCCGTCTTCCTTCATGGAATCGAGCAGCACCGGGTTGGCGCCGCCCTTGAACCACAGGTTCTGGGCGTCGGCGGTGTACAGGTACTCCTCCCACAGGCGGGCGGCGGCCGGGTGCGGCGCGTCCTTGTTGATGGCCTGGTTGTAGTAGCTGACGACCTGGGCCTTCGGGAAGGTCTTGTACTTCCAGTTCACGCCCTTGTCCTTGAGCTCCTTCTTGTAGGAGGCCTGGTTGTAGGTCCAGTCGAAGACCACGCCGGTCTGGCCGGAGTCGATGGTGCCGTTGGTCACGTCGACGGTGGTCAGGTTGCCGGCTTCCTTGAGCTTCTTGAAGTAGTCAAGGCCGGGCTGCAGGTTGTTGATGTCGCCACCGGCGAGCTGGTTGGCCATCAGGTAGCCGTTGAAGGCGGCGCCAGCTCGGCGGGCTTGCCGTTGAGGGCCACGGTGCCGGCGAACTTCGGTCGAGCAGGTCGTCCAGGGAGCTGATGTCGCCGTACTTGTCGGCGTTCCAGCCCACGGACATGATGCCGGTGTAGTCGGCGTAGTAGGCGCCGTCGGCGTCCTTGGCGGTGTCCGGGATCTTGTCCCAGGCCTGCACCTTGTACGGGGCGAAGTAGTCGGTGGAGGTGGCGGCGATGGCCTGGCCGACATCGAAGACGTCGGGGGCGGCGTCGGTGCCCTTGTTGGTCTTGGCGGCGTCGAGCTCTTCCTTGGATGAGGCGTTCGGGTTGAGCTCGGTGACCTTGATCTCCGGGTACTTCTTCTTGAAGCTCTCGATGACCTCGCCGTAGTTGGACCAGTCGTGCGGAAGGGCGATGACGTTCAGCGCGCCCTCTTCCTTGGCGGCCTTCTCGAGGTCTTCCATGGTGCCGAAGTCGGCGAGGGAGGTGGCTTTGGCGGACTTTTCGTTCACGGTGACGGCCTTGCCGGTGCTTTCGCCGGTGCCATCGGAGGAGGCGTTGCTCGAGCCGCAGGCGGCCATCGAGAACGCGAGCACGGCGGCGAGGGAGCCGGCCGCGATCTTACGCAGGTTGTTCATAATGTTCCTTTTCTCAACATCATCCAGACGACAGTCTGGGGAGTCGGGCTTGGTATGCGCGGCATTCGCGCGGCCCGTGAATCCAAGAAAAGAAACTATGCGCCTAATCTGTCCTGACACTGGCGCGCAAGTGAATTGCGTTCGCCATTTGCTGTACGCCTGTTGAACTTAGGAAAACTTGGCATGAATTACTGACAGGTATGGGCGATGTGTCAATAGCGGAACCGGCCTGCGGCCGATTCCGCACCACACTTACCTCAGCACGCCCTCAATCAATCGCGTGATGAGTTCGGTGTAGCTCACTCCGGTGGCATCCCAAGCCTTGGGATACATGGAAATCGGCGTGAAGCCGGGCATGGTGTTGATTTCGTTGACCATCACCGTGCCATCAGGCGTCACGAAGGTGTCCACACGGCTCAAGCCGGCACCATCCACGGCCTTGAACGCGCGACGGGCCACGTCACGCACGTCCTCAAGCACGCTGACCGGCAGATTGGCAGGCACTTCCACGTGCTGGCGGAGGCATCCATGTACTTGGAGTCGAAATCGTAGAACTGGTCGTCGTTCTGATGATCGAGCACGATTCGCCGGGCCAGCTGGCCTCGGGCTCGTCACCGGCCTTCGGGCACAGCACGGCACATTCGATTTCGCGACCATCAATCCCCTGTTCGACGAGCACCTTCCAGTCGTGCTCGCCGGCGGTGGCGATGGCGGCGGCCAGACGATCCTGCTGGGTCTCGCGGTCATCGGCTTTCTCGACTTTGGTCACACCGAAGCTGGAGCCTGCGCGCGAAGGCTTGACAAACAGCGGATAAGTAAGACCGGCGTCCTCGATCTCGGCAAGCACATCGGCGGCGGTGAAGTTGCGCGCATCGACCGTCACACCGGGCGCGGTGGGAATGCGGCGGCATCCAGTACCACCTTGGTGTAATGCTTATCCATGCAGGCGGCGGAAGCAAACACTCCGCACCCCACGTACGGCACACCCATCATTTCCAGCAGGCCTTGAACCGTACCATCCTCGCCATAGGGGCCGTGCAGCACCGGCAGTACCGCGTCCACATGGCCAAGGGAGGTCAGCACATGGTGCATTTCCGGGTCGGACATGCTGACGAAGCTGGTGCCGAAGCCGGAATCGGCGGAATTGATGTGGCTGGGCTCGCCGATGAAGAAACCGTCCTGTCCGCGAGAGGGGTCAAGCATCACCGGGCGCGATTCCGGGGTGATCTTTACGGTCGGCAGCTCGCCGCCGTCCAAGTTCCAGCCACGCGGATCTTCGCCATTGATGATCCACTTGCCGTCCTTGGTGATGCCGACCGGAATCGGCTCGAACCGTTCAGTGTCCATGGCCCCCAGCACACCGGCAGTGGAGATGCAGGAAATCGAATGCTCGTCTGCACGCCCACCATAGAGCACCACAACACGCTTCTTGGCCATAACCATCCTTTTGTTGAAACTACAACCGTTTTCAAGCCTATGCTTTGCACCGCCAACCGGACCGAACCGCGCTCGGAACGCCGCGCACAAGAGACGCACACCAGTCTACTCGTGCACGTCAACGACGTATACGCCACGCGACTTGCACGTACAACGTATACGCCACGTATACGTCGCTTCTCTCGTTATTCGCCGGTAACCTCGTGACCGAACAGTCCGGCAAGCATCTCCGAGCAGGAAATGCCTTCGTTCAGCACGCGGCTCATCTGATACGCCAACGGGGTCGGCACATCAAGCTGATCGCCAAGAGCCACCACCGCATCCGTGGTGGGCACGCCTTCGGCCACACCGTTGCTGACCTTGGTGGCCTCTTCGACCGTCAATCCCTTGCCGAGATTCGCGCCGAACGTATAGTTACGAGACAGCGAAGAGCCACAGGTGGCGATGAGATCGCCCACACCGGCCAAGCCGAAGAAGGTCTTGGGATCGGCGCCAGCGGCTACGCCCAGCGCGGTCAGTTCGGCCAGTCCACGAGTTTCGATCATGGCTGCGGTGTTCTCACCGTAGCCGGCACCACGGGCCATGCCCACGGCCAGCGCGGTCACGTTCTTCAGGCTGCCGCACATTTCCAGGCCGATGACGTCGGTGGTCACGAACGGCTTGAAATAGGAGGTGGTGCATGCCTCGGCCACCTTCGTGGCATTATCGAGGTTCGTGCAAGCCACCACGGTGGCGGCGGGATGACGATCGGCGATTTCCTTGGACAGGTTCGGTCCGGAAATGGCGGCGAACCGGTCGGCCGGCAAGTCAAGGGATTCGCGGACGACTTCGTCCATACGCTTGTTGGTGCCACGCTCGATGCCCTTCATCAGGCTGACGACGATGGCGTGATCGGGAATCAGTCCCTTGAATTCGACGAGTGCCACTCGCGCGAACTGCGCGGCGATGGCCACGACTACGATGTCCGCGTTCTTGACGGCTTCGGCGCGATCCCCAGTGGCGGTCATGTTGTCCGGCAACTTTTCGACGGACGGCAGGCGCACGGCGTTGTGGTGGTGATCGCGAATGCCCTCGACAATCTGCTGCTCCTTGGCCCACATGGTCACCGTGTTGCCTGCGTCCGCCAGCACTTGGCCGAAAGCAGTACCCCATGCTCCTGCACCGAGAACCGTTATATTTTTACCCATATCAAATTCCTACCTTCGCTTGTCGCGCAACTTCATCGGCACAATCTTGTGCATGCTACTCGCCTAGGCTCCCCGTACGGGAACCGGTGCGGCTACTTCTCAGCCGGGAACGGGCCGCCGGCTTCAGGCCAAGGCTTACGACTCATACTGCGGTAGTCCCAGTAGCCTTCAGCGGGGAACTGCTCGCCACGAATTTCCTCCAGTACTGTGTTCATGCGTTTGAGCACGCGCCACATCAGCTCGTTCACGGCCTCGGCAGGCGGCTCTTCACCCCATGAGTCCATGTCGGCAAGCAGATCGGAGTAATCGAGCGCATGGTCATAGCACATCACCACGTTTTTGCGCGGCCATGGCCACCAGTGTTGATGGAGGCGGCACCCCACGTCACCGCCGGGTACAGCGGCACCTGATGCCCCAGTCTGCGCGAGGATTCAAGGGCGATATATCCCACGCCCTCCTTAATGCTCATCACCCACTTTTTCGGGTCGCGGGTCACGGTGCCTTCCGGCCAGACCGTCAGCGGGCGGCCGGACGTCAGAATATCAATCGAGGTCTCTTCGATCTGCTTGCCTTGCCCGAATGACGCTGCACCGGCTGCATGCCGACCAACTGGAACCACTTGCCGATCAATGGCCACTTCGCCATCTCGCCTTGGCCATGTAACGGGGGCGGCGGCCCATGTGGAACAGGCTCATCATTGGCACGAACACATCAAACATGGTGACATGACTGGCGGCGGTGATGAACGGTCCGGTTTCCGGCACCTGTTCCAAGCCCCAGGCCTTGGTCTTGCAGCTGGCGCGGAACACAATGGACACCCCTCCCAGCAGTCGTTTGGTGGCCTTGGGATTCTGGGCGTTGATTTCCGGCTGATTGGGCGTGCGGGGCCGGTCGGGTAATACTGTGTCGAGTCCACAAGCGTGTGGCGGGCGGCCAGACGCTTGACCTGCTCATCACTCAGCGGGCTTACGGCCGAACGCGGCGACGGTTTTCCTTTGGATGCCATGGTCTCTATTGTGCACGGACCACCGCCCAACGATTCCAGCGCAACATTCCCGGGAATGCGTCGCACAATACGCGGCGGCCCGTCTGCACACACCATGCGCGCAGACGCGCCGGGGAAACGTTCGAATCACTCCACCGCGATGGCGTCGATCTCCACGAGCGCACCCTTGGGAATCATGTTGTTGCCAAAGGCCACGCGGGCGGGCTTGACGGAGCCGATGAACGCCTCAGCGTAACGTGCGTCCACTTCCTTGAAGTCCTCGACGTTCTTCAGGTAGATGGTGGCGCGGCACACATGCTCAATGCCGGTACCGGCAGTGTCGAGAATGTGCTTAATATTCTTCAGCGCCTGTGCAGCCTGCTCTCCAGCGGTCTCGCCCGCCAGTTCGCCGGTGGCCGGATCAATGCCCAGCTGGCCGGATACGAACACGAAGCCATTGGCCTTCACCGCCTGGCTGTATGCGCCCAGCGCGGCCGGCGCCTCGGAAGTGGCTACGGCTTCCATCTTTTCGCTCATATTGTGCTCCTTCTCATCTTGGGGGCGCCCACCTGCTGCGGCCGGCGCCGGTACACATCACCACCGGCTACGACCAATCGCACGATCAGCAACGATTGGCAATGCCGATTACGTAGCAGTCTACTGAGCAAAGTCGCGTTTAGCGCGCATGATGCTCGGCATACGGCCATCAACAGACTATTCCTTGCTATTCCAGACGATTCCAGACGATTCCAGACGATTCGGCTACCGTTCTCGCCAAACCGGACGGTTTTTCCACGACCCAAGCGAGCCGGCATCACCGGCCTTGCCATTGCCGACACCAGCACCAGCCTTGCACGCGCCGAATATGCAAAAGGTTCCGGCGGTTAGCCGAAAGCCATGCTGGTGGGCTTGATGGGGATCGAACCCACGACCTTCTGTTCCGGAGACAGACGCTCTATCCACTGAGCTACAAACCCGAGCAACTTCTTTACTGTACACCACATCACGTTGCATGCGGCACATACGTCGCCAAAATAACGAGAAAATCGCCATTATCGGCTCTACAATGGGGTTATGTCGGAACCTACAGATGACTTCGAATACGAACGCCGCTTCTTCTGCCGCGAACTGCCGGCGGAATACGACGACGGCGACGCCCCGACCCTCATCATTCAGAGCTACTACGTGCATGCCGACAATTACGCCTTGCGCGTGCGGCTGGTCTCGCGCAAGGTTCACGTCGACATGACGCCCGACGTAAATCCGGTGGCCGTGCTGGACGAATACCGCGACCGGTTCTCGGAAGCATATGTCACCGTCAAAGGTCCGTCCGTGGGCGGCACGCGCTACGAAGTCGAGCGCGAAATCGATACGCGTATCGCGGCCGAACTCATCAAGCGCGGCGGCTCGGTAATCATCAAGAACCGGTATTCCGTGTGGATTGAGGAAGACGGCTGGAGCGTGGATGTGTTCGGCGGGCCGAATGCGCCGCTCATCGTAGCCGAGGCCGAACGATCCGGGCCGGTTACCAATCTGACGATTCCGAAATTCTGCATCACCGAAATCACCGATCAGGCGCGATTCAATAACGATGGTCTCGCCAACCGTCCGTTCTGTAAGTGGGCGGATGATTTCGAGGAGGAGCTGGCGCTGGAGGGGCCAAGGTTCCAGCAGTATTTCGGGAAGAATCGGATGGTTTAGGGGGGGGAGCAATCGAGTACGCTCGTGAGCTCCCCTCAGTCATCTACGACGACAGCCCCTCTCAAAGAGGGGAGCCAAAACCACTTAGTACATGAGGGTGGCTAGGCGACGACGGGCGCGGGTCAGACGCGGGTCGGTGGGTTCGGGGATGGCGAAGTATTCGAGCAGACGCTTGCGAACCTGCTCGATATCGGCCTTGTGCCCGGCGGCCAAAAAGTCCAGCAAACGGTCGAAAGCGTCTTGAATCTGGCCACCAATCATGTCGATATCAGCCACGGCCAACTGCGCTTCCACATCGTCCGGCGCTGCGGCGGCAGCGGCACGTACGTCACGTACATCAGCGGCCCCGGAGCGGGCCAGCAACAGCGCCTTCGCACGTTCGCGGGCGGCCAGTGCATCGGACGGGTCGGATTCGAGCACGCGCTCGTATTCGGCGGCGGCACCGGCGTAATCGCCCTCCTCGGCCAAACGATGGGCTTCGGCATGCTCCGGCGGCACCTGCTCAGCACCCACGCCGGCACCGGTGCACCAGCGCTCTTGGCGGCATCGGAATCAGGATCACCCGAGTACGGCGCGGTACCGTTCACACCAGACTGCGCGGCGGCCTGAATGATCTTCGGAATCACCTCGTCGGTAAGTTGCTTGAGCTCGTCGTCACCCGGAAGGCCCTGCAACAGTGGCATCGGACGGCCGGCAATCAACGCGAACAGTGCGGGCGCGCCCTGCACCTGCAACGCTTGGGCAATCGAAGGATTGGACGAGATATCGATACGGGAGAGCTGAATCTGGCCGTTCAGGGCGTTCACCGCGTCGCCCAACGCACGGGCCATCGGGAACAGGCGGTCATCGGTCGGTATCCACAGGAGCAGCAGGATCGGGAAGGTCGCAGAAGTCTGCACCATTGCTTGGAAGGTGTTTTCGGTGGTGTCGATCACGTACCACCAGCGGCAGGAGCGCCACCCGCCTGGCCGGGCTTGGCCTTGACCTGATGCTTCAGCGCCTCCAAATCGACGGCGCCCGCCAATGAGACTCCCGGATTGAACTGCTGCTCTGCCATAATGCCTCCCGATTCCACGCGATTCGCGTACAACAACAATCACATTTGCTGACATTGATTGTAATGCCGATTCCCACCACGTAGGGATTCTTCCACTACGCGGTGAAATTCCCACCACGTAGCAAAACGCCCACCACGATGTGACTCAAAACGGCACCATTGTGCGAAAGGTAAAACTTACCGACATCGTGGTGGATGAATCATATCGTGGTGGGGCGTTAACCGCGCGGTGGGCGGCGGCAACAACTACAGCGCTTCGACCTTTACCGGCTGACGGTCGGCACCCACGGCGGTGATTTGCTCACCGGAGCTTGCCAACGGAATGTACAAGGCCACCACGTTCACATACGTGACCTTCATGGTGCTGGTGTACTTGTCGCTATTGAACAGCGCCTTCTCGTCGTCGGAAGCCGGCTGCGATTCGCGGCCATCCCCTGCCTTGCGAGTCCATTCGCCGTTAATACGGCCAACCACCAGATCACCGGCACCGTCTGCAGCACGCATCACCCACATCTGTTCAGGCACAGCGGTGAATTTTTGCTCCTGCGTACCGTTGTTGCGTTGCATACCTTCCTGCACCTTGGCCGTGGTATTGGCCAGTTCCTGGCGCAGCAAATCGTCTGCGAACTTGGAAGCGTATTGGCTCTTGGAGCCGTTCTGCAGCACATCGGCGTATTGGGCCAAGGCATCGGCGGGAGCGGCCACCAGCTTCTCATCCTTTGCGGTGCCCATCTGCGAGCCAATAGTCGGAATCTCGAACTTCGGCAGCTTGGCGCCCTCAAACAGTCGAGCCATAGCCATCAGCTTGTAATTCTGCTGGGCGGATTCCTGATCGAAGACCAGCAAACGCTTGGACTGCTGATCTTCGGTGGTGGTCGTGATGGTGAACACCGAGCGAGGCCATCCGTCGTCCGTAGGAATCACCGTCTGGGCGATGTCCTTGGGAATGGTCGCATATTCGGACATACCGCCGCCACGCTGATTGATCGTGGTCTGGCTGATGCGAATGTCCAGCTGGGGCCCGCCCATAACGGTCGCATACCCATCGGGATTCTTGGCCTGATCGGCTTCATCGATCGTCTTGAGAATCTTCAGACGAATCTTCTTCTCCTGCGCCTCGGTCAAATCCGGCGCAACCTTGGTGGAGGTATCAGCAGCCGGCGTCGGCAGTTGGCCTTCACAGGCGGTCAACGGCACGACCAACGCCATGCAGGCGAGGGCGGACACACACAGTTTGTTCCATCGCTTGTTCATCAGCTTTCCTCCTGTCCGTCATCGGCCGAGTCGTCTCCGGTATTGACCTCTTGGGCCAAGCGGGAGAAGTAGGCCTGCAGTTCGTCAGGGGTGATTACCGAAGTCGATTCGTTATCGCCGGCGCTGAGGCCGGGCTCAGCGCCGCTTTCGGCACCGGTCTGCTGGTCGGCGACCAGGTTACGCGAACTTGGGTCGATGATAACCGGTGTTTCGGTGGCTTCAGATTGCGAGGATTGCGAGGACGCACGGCCCGAACGCCGATGTGTGGCGTGACGGCGACGATTACGTCGACTTGCACCATCCGGCTTCCCGGACACTGCGATGCTGGCGGGTGCCTCTTCCTCGATTACGGCGCTTGCCATGCCTTCCACCATGCGCTTGCGGCGCTTATGCGGCGGCATGGCGAACACGGAGGCGCACAGTACGGCCAGCACGGCCAGCAATCCGCCGGACAGATAGAACGGCATCGCAAAGTCCGGCACTTCGGAGCGCACCCAGTGCAGCTGCACCTTGGCGTTGGTGACATTTTCGCCCAAATCCACAATGGCTACCGTCGAGGCGCCGGTCTTCTTGCTCTTCAGCGAAACGGACCCAGTGCCGCATTTCACGGCAGTCCACATATCGGAATCCTTGAACGACACCGCGTCATCGGCACTGGTAGGCGCTCCCTGACTCGTGCTGCTTCCCTTCTGGTGCTCAGCTCGCTCCATGATGCCAATCCGGTGATGCGGGTATAGGACTTCTCGGGCGCGACCCATCCGGCAACATCCTTGGACGAACCCAACGCCACGCACGCCTCGTCCTGAGAGGATCCCGAGTCCACGGTTATCGTGGCATTCTGATCCAACAAGGTCAGCACATTCGGATCAGTGACGACATACCGGGAGCCGCTCATGGTTGCGGAAGCGGTGATTTCAGTGGAGGGCTTCCACATCGTGGCATTCATGTACCCAACACCACAGCCGCCACGGCCAATAGTCCGAAGATAGGCGTCACCACTCCACGCATGATTTTGGCATGACGGGATGGACGCTTGGCGCCCTTATCCGGTCCTGTAGTCTGTTCTTCAGCACTCATAACTCAACCATTCTACAATCTTCACCTGTTTATTACCTAGGAGCGCAGAAAATCAAGGTTTACCAGTAGGGTGATGTGTCATGCGTAAGTCTGTTAAGTCTATGTTATCTCCCTCGCAAGGCCGTTGCCCTTGCCTGCTCGCTGGCGATGTGCGTGTCGCTGGCTGCCTGCTCCAGTTCGAGCTCGGACTCGAAATCCTCTTCTTCCGATTCCTCTTCATCTTCCGACTCTTCTGACAAGAAGGGCCAAATTGCCGGCGTGACCGCCAAGGGCAAGCTCGGCGAGAAGCCGACCATCTCCTTTAATACGCCGATGACCGTGTCCGACGGCTCTTATGTGGTGCTGCAGAAGGGCGATGGCGACGTGATCGAGGAGGGCGACCGCGTCTGCGCCCAAGGCATCGCGCTCAACGTTAAAGACGGAACCGAGCTCATGGACACCTGGACCAAGAACACGCCGGATTGCTCGCTGAAGGTGGATTCCAAGACCCTCTCCTCGACCTACTACAACCAGATCAAGGGTGCCAAGATCAACACCACGATTGGCTTTGGCGTCAACGCTCAGGATTCGTCCGGGTACTCTTACATTCTGGCGATGACGTTTGTGTCCAAGTCCAAGGACTTGGAGAAGGCCACTGGCGAGGAAGTCAAGGATGTGCCGGCCAATCTGCCGAAGGTGACGCGAGCCAAAAACGGCGAGCCGTCCATCGACATGAACGGTCAGGGTTCGGTTGATTCGCTGATCTCGCAGACGCTGATCAAGGGTAACGGCGCCAAGCTGACCGACAAGAACACCGTGGTGGTCAAGTACACCGGTTGGCTTACGAATGGCAAGCAGTTCGATTCGTCCTGGGATCGCGATTCCACAATCGACGCCGATCTGTTCAGCGATTCCAGCGGCCAGCATCAGGTTATCGAGGGCTGGCAGAAGGGTCTGGTCGGCCAGACCGTCGGCTCTCAGGTTCTGCTGGTGATTCCGCCGGATCAGGCCTATGGAGATAAGGAGCAAGGTCCGATTCCCGCCAACTCCACGTTGGTCTTCGTAATCGATATTCTCGCCGCGTACTAAAAGATATAGCAGGGGCTCCCTCTGATGAGGGAGCCCCTGCTATATCTAGAACAGCCTGAGACTGTCGTCCTCGGTGCCTTTCATATCGTCGTAATCGAGGATGAGGCAGGTGAAGCCGCGGTCTTTGGCCAGACCTGGGCTTGCGGCGTGATGGTTTGTGCGGCGAAGATGCCGTGCACCGGGGCCAGCAGCGGATCTCGATTGAGCAGTTCGCAGTAGCGAGTCAGCTGCTCGACGCCATCAATGCCGCCGTGACGTTTGATTTCCACAGCACATGCTCGCCCTCGCATTCACGGCCATAATATCCACTGGGCCAATGGCGGTCGGGTATTCGCGACGCACCAGCTTGGCTCCCTTGCCGATACGCTCGATTTGCTCGGCCAGATAGCGCTGCAGATGGTCTTCCACGCCATCCTTGATGAGACCCGGATCTTCGCCCAGATCATAGGTTTGGTCGGAATAGATATGCTGCAGCGTCACTTCAAGAATGTCCGAACCCTTGTCGGCGCTGACACGTAGCACCTTTTCCGGCTCACCAGCGGCGACACTTTCCGGGGAATGCGTCGCAGAATCACCATCCACAGCCCCACCAGCGACACTTTCCCGGGAATGTTGCGCGGATTTGGCGGCTGGTCGATCTCACGAATCGTGCAGGGCGCGGTCATCCAGTTCAGCGGCTTGTAGGAGCCCAATTCGGAGAAAATCAACAGGCTGGAATCGGCTTGATCAGCAATACGCGCTTGGCCAGGGGCAGTGAGGCGTTGAGGCGGCCCGAATACTCGGCCGAACAGTCGGCAACAATAACTCGCATAGGCCACCACTGTAGCGCAACACATGGCATACATAGCAAAAGGGGCTCTCTGGAAAACCAGAGAGCCCCTTAAGGAGTTGGTTCAGGTCACTCGGCGGTGCCGGAGTACTGGACGTCGTGGCCGCGCTCGACCGCCACGGTGAGTTTGTTCGAGTCGAAGGAAATGAATCCGTCGGTCACCTCGAACATGTGGCGATCGCCATCGGGCTCAACCACGGTGAGCGTACCCTGCTTGATCACCGTGAGCACAGGCTCATGGTCGGGCAGGATGCCCATGCCGCCCTCAGAGGCGGGAATGGTCACGCTCGTCGCCTCGCCGTGCCACACAGGGTGGTCAGCGGCGACGATGTTGACCTTCATCGTGGTTTTTTCCGCAGCCATCACGCACCCAGTTCCTTCTGCATGTTGTGCCACTTCTCTTCGAGGTCGTCGATGCCGCCGATGCCGGAGAACGCCTGCTCCGGGACGTCGTCGTACACGCCGTCGCAGATGCGGGTGAAGGCTTCGATGGTCTCGTCGGCCGGCACGTAGGAGCCGGGGCGACCGGTGAACTTCTCAGCCACATAGAAGTTCTGGCCGAGGAACTGCTCGATCTTACGAGCACGGTTCACGGTGGTCTTGTCCTCTTCGCCGAGCTCGTCGATACCGATCAGGGCGATGATGTCCTGCAGCTCCTTGTTACGCTGCAGAATCGCCTTGACGCGGTTGGCGCACTCGTAGTGAGCCTGGCCCACGTAACGCGGATCAAGGATTCGCGAGGTGGAGCTCAGCGGGTCCACTGCCGGATAGATACCCTTGGAAGCGATGTCACGGGAAAGCTCGGTGGTTGCATCCAAGTGGG
>ENA-OQEX01000742-OQEX01000742.1-human-gut-metagenome-genome-assembly--contig:-NODE-742-length-15416-cov-2.093466_pt1 | contig 15416 bp, 19 predicted proteins | sample MGYA00242802_ERZ504649 | MGnify/ENA primary metagenome ERZ504649 (study PRJEB26092, sample SAMD00036194) | human gut metagenome | host: Homo sapiens | study: EMG produced TPA metagenomics assembly of... | reverse complement strand
CACGCACGGCGCACGGCGACCTCCAGCAGCAGAGTGGAGCCGGCGATGGCGCCGTTGGAGACCAGGCGCGCATGCCCGCCGACCACGTTCACGTCCAGCGCGCCCAACTTGTAGGCGCCGTCCGGGCAGTCGGTGGCGGCCATCGCGTCGGTCACGAAGGCCGTGCGGTGAGGCGCGAACCGGAAGGAGAGGCTCACCATCGGATCCTGCACGTGGAATCCGTCGTTGATGAGCTCGATGGTGACGCGCGGGTCCTCCACCGCGGCCGGAATCGGACCGGGTTCGCGGTGATGCAGGCCGTTCATCGCGTTGAACATGTGGTCATGATGCCCGCGCCCGCGTCGAAGCCGGCTTTGGCGGTCTCGTAGTCGGCGTCGCAGTGGCCCACGGCCGGCACCACGCCGGCAGCGGCGAACTGGCGGATGGCGGAGATGCCGTGGGGCAGTTCGGGGGCGATGGTGATCTGGCGGATGCAGCCAAGCTTGCCGGAGGCGGGGTCGGCACCGGAGGCCTCAAGCATCTTATCGACGATGTCAGGCACCGGATCCTTGAGACATTCCGGGTCATGTGCGCCCTTGCGGGCCAGGGCCAGGAACGGGCCTTCCAGATGGCAGCCTAGGATGTCGGGGCGGCCGGACTCCATTGTGGCGCGGACGGTGCGGATGTTGCGGCAGATCACGTCCACGGGTTGGTGATCAGCGAGAGCACCTGGCGCGTGGTGCCATGCACGGCGTGGCCGGCCCGCGCCACGTCGATGCCGTCCGGCCCGTCATCGAAGCTCTTCTCCCATGCGCCGTGCGCGTGGATGTCCACGTAGCCGGGGGTCAGAATACGGCCTTCGGCGTCGATGACCGCGTTGCGATCGGCCGGGTCGAGCCCACCGTGCGGCAGCAGTGCTCGAAGGCCCCTCCCCCGTGCCGGCCGCCACGATGACGCCGGCGGCATCGGAGACGACCCAATATCCGCGCCGTTCGCCGCGCGCATCCACCTTGCGCGCGTTACGAATCGCCACCGGAGCCGGCTTGCCCTCCAGTGCCGCGGTCACGCGCGAGACTATCTCGTTCCTATCAGACATGTTGTTCTCCTTACCGCTCATGCGCTCCCGCTGGCGGGAGCCAGCACACGATAACTCAGATGCCCTGCCAGGCCGGCTTGTGGGTGTAGGCGTAACGGTAGTAGTCCTTGTGGCGCAGGCGGGACGCGGCCTCCTCATCCACGATAATCGTGGCGTGCGGGTGCATCTGCAGCGCGGAAGCCGGGCAGAACGCTGACACGCCGCCTTCCACCGTCTCCTCGATGGCTTCGGCCTTGCCGGCACCGAACGCCAGCAGCACGAGGTGACGGGCCTTCATGATCGTGCCAATACCTGCGTGATGCAGTGGGTGGGCACTTGGTTGATGTCGTTGTCGAAGAAGCGCGCGTTGTCGATGCGGGTCTGTTCGGCCAAGGTCTTGACGCGAGTGCCGGAGGCCAGCGAGGAACCGGGCTCGTTGAAGCCGACGTGGCCGTCGGTGCCGATGCCGAGGATCTGCACGTCGATGCCGCCAGCGGCTTCGATGGCACGATCATAGGCCGGGCCGGCCAGCGCGATCTTGTCGCCGTCTTCAAGCGGAGTGCCGTTAAGTACGTCGCCGGGCACATGGACCTTGGCCGGGTCCAGGCCGAGCGGTTCGACCACAGTGCGATGGATGGTCGCATGATAGGACTCGGGATGGGTCAGCGGCAGTCCGATGTATTCATCAAGCGCGAAACCACGCACGCCCGAAACGTCAATGGCCTCGTCCTTGACGATCTTGGCGAGCGCCTGATAGGCGGCCAGCGGGCTGGAGCCAGTGGCCAGGCCCAGCACGGCGTCCGGCTTTGCTTTGATCAGGTCCGCCACGCAACGGCCGTAGATCTCGCCGGCCTCGGCTTCGTTCTTGACAATGATGATTTCCGGCATCGGTTTCCTCCAGTTCCGTGCGGCCCGCCCGATGCGAGTCGCTGTACCGCCGCCCGTCTTGCGGATAATGGCAACATCCTTGTCACGTCCGGGTGCCGCGCGGCGTTCCAACCACCGTTCGGCGTAGCGCCGATTGGTGATTCGCTATTTGTTAATGATACTAACAATTTTGGACCTTATGAACACTCACGGTGTTTCCTGACGCTTCACACAGGTACACTGGAATTTATTAGTGAAGTTTCATAACAGTTTCAACGACGAAATTGCGCTTCACCGTCTAAGCTGTGTATGGAACAACAATCGCCGTCCACTCGCTCACCATCAGGCAGGAGGAAACATGTCATATCTCGGTCTCAACACAACGACCGACGACCATGCGGCCAAGGCTTCCCCGCCGATGTGCGCCGCAAGAACCGCCAACTTATCTTCAGGTTGTTGTTCCCCACCAACCAGTATTCGCGCGCCGAGCTCGGCCGACGCACCGGATTGAGCCGCGTGGCCGTTTCCGATGTGGTCGGTCGGATGCTGGAGGAAGGATTGCTGCGCGAGACCGGTCAGGCACCCAGCGGCGGCAAAGGCAAACGAGGCACACTGCTAAGCATCGATATCGATCGACTGCGCATCATCAGCATCGACCTGACGCAGGAGCACCTGCTGCACGGCGCAGTCACCAATCTGCTCGGCCAGCCGCTGCGTCACGCCGAAGTCACCCTGAACACCGGCTCATTCGTTTCCGTGGATGTGATCATCGAGCTCATTGAGAAGATGCTGGGCATGTCCGATGGCGAGGTCATCGGCATCGGAGTCGCCTCCCCCGGCGTGGTAGACAACGGCGTGGTCCGCTCCTCCACGATGCGCGGCTGGAACAATCTCGACCTGTCCACGCCAATCGCCGAACATTTCGGACTTGAAGTAAACGTCAGCAACGACGCCACCGCAGCCATGCTCACCGAACGTTTCTTTGGCCAAGGCGGGCCGAATATGCTTTTCGTGCGCATCGAAAGAGGCATCGGTTCGGCGATTCTGCTCTCGGACACGCCGGTAATCGGCGAACTGCACGCGGCTGGCGAGCTCGGCCATATTTCCATCGATCTTGACGGGCCGCTGTGCCCTTGCGGCAAGCACGGTTGCTTGGAGACGATGATTTCCGGAACCGCATTGAAGAAGCAACTCAGCGCAGCAGACGTGGAGCAGCATCAGGGTATCCTTGCTCGGGCGGGCCGCTATCTTGGCCAAGCCTGGCCATGCCTGTGGGCCTTTTGGATATGGCAGACGTATGCGTCTATGGCCAGCCGAACATCATCAACGCGACGTTCATCGGCGCGGCCCAGCAATATCTGGATGCCGCCACATCCTCGTCCTTCCACAAACACACGGTGATTCGGCGCTGCGAATGCGGACCTGACATCACCGTACAGGGCGAGGCCATCGCGTGGTCTTCCAACACTTGGCCAAATAAAAGCCGGTCACCCCGCAACGAAACGCGCAAGACCAAGCGCGGCACAGCACGACATAAAGCGATATAGGACTGCGTGGGAGATGGGGCCTCGGAGACAAATCTGAGGCCTCATCTCCCATGCCCCGGCACTATGCCAGGCTACGCCGCCATGGCGGCACCGATGGCTCCGACTGGTTGGCCGACAGGTGCCAGACGCAGCCGGGCCGCAGGTCCAGCGTTTCGAGGAATCGGCATTGCGATTCGCGCCGGCGCAGCTCAGCCGTGATCACCTCGACCAATGGTTCGCCGGTTTTGGCCATGCCACCGCCCAAGATGATGAGTCGCGGATCAACGGACTGAGCCAGGATTTGTATGGTGTCGCCGATGGCGCGCACTACCATGTCCAGCACATCGACGGCCTTGGCCTCCCGCTTTTTCGCGCGACGAATCAGGTCGGGCATCGGCGGGTCGGCGTTGGGCCACAGACGCCCCACGGATGCGCCCGAGCAGACTGTTTCCAAGCATCCGTATTGCCCGCAAGGGCACTTGAGGCGATGAGGTTCGACTGGGATATGGCCGATTTCGCCGGCCGCGCCGCTATAGCCATGCATCAGCACGCCGTTTTCGACGATGCCCGCAGCCAGTCCGGTGCCGAAGTTCAGGAACGCAATGGTACCGGCCATGCCGTCCGCACCGCCCAATACGGTGCCGCGCCGACGGCGGCGGCATTGACGTCGTTTTCCACATGGGCCGGCACGCCCGAACGCTGCGAGACCAACGGCCCCATATCCAGCGAGACCACGTCGAGATTCACGATATTGCCACATGCCCGCTGGCCGAATCCACCGTGCCCGGGGTACCGACACCGATGGCCCTCACCTCGTCAAAACGCTCACCCGCTGCCTGATGTGCTACAGCGACGATGTCTTCGATCACGGCATCGTTGCCATGTCTGGCGGGAATACGGGCGGAACCCAATACCGTGCCCATTGCGTCAACCAGCACAGCTCGATTTTTGTTCCGCCCACGTCAACACCGATTTTGAGATTGTTCATAGTGTTTTCGGACATCAGTCCTCCCCTGTTCTTCATCGAACGTTTCGCTTGATATCAGTGTACATCTGACTATTGACAACTATCTTAACAAATTCACCCAAGACGACACTCACATGCACGACACGCCGAATGACATATTGATTGCGTCAATCAATTAACAGCGTTAATATCTTAATCAAGTTCAGATTCAAAGACGAGCGGAACAACTCGCAGCGGTGCAGACAAGGAGGACTTAAGACCGATGGCAACAAACACCACCCACGCCACTTCCCAGGCCAGTGTCTCCGAATCCAACCGCTCCCGCATCGTCAAGCACCTGTATCACAACGGCATCAGTTCCCGCGCGCAAATCGCCAAGGCACTGGAACTCACCCCCGCGGCCATCACCAAAATCACCGCACGCCTTATCGAGGCCGGCATGATTGAAGAGACCGGCGATCTGGAAGCTCCAAGAACCGCCGTTCCATCGGACTCAAGCTCAACACCACGCGCTTCCGCGTCATCGGCATCAAATTCGCCCGCTCGCTGGTGCAGATCGGCGTATTCGGCCTGTGCGGCAACGCCCTGAGCATCGAGAACCTGCCCACGGTCTACGACAACACCATCGACGACACCATTGCCACCATCCACCAGCGCGTCGAACAGCTGCTCGACAACGATCCATCCATCGTGGCCATCGGCATGGCCGTGCCCGGACCCTACCTGCGCAACGTGGGCCGCACCGCCGTGGTCTCCAGCATGCAGGGCTGGCGCAGAATCAACTTCATCGACGAATTCGTCACCGCTTTCCGCGTGCCTGTGTTCATCGAACAGGACGCCCGCGCCGGAGCCCTCGCACATTATCTCTTCGACCCGTCGGTGCACGCCGACGCAACCTCGCCTATTATCTGGTCGGCGAAGGCGTGGGCCTCGGCGTCATCGACAACGGTCGCCTCATCAACGGCTTCCTCGGTGCCGCCACCGAAATCGGACACATCTCCATTGACGTCAACGGCCGCCCCTGCGATTGCGGCAACATCGGCTGCTTGAACGCTACTGCTCCACCCCCGCCATTCACGATACGCTCATCGCCGATGGCACCGTGGTTCCCGGCGCGGCCGATATGACCCACACCGAAGCCGCCCGCGCCTGTTCGCCAAAGCCGGCGACGGCGACGAAGCGGCAATCGCCATTGTCCGCGAAGTCGCCCGATACGTCGGCTACGGATGCGTCACCATCTTCAATGGATACAATCCCGAGCACATCATCATCGGCGACATCGTGTCCGAAGCCGGCCCGATACTGCTCGATGAGGTGCGCGCCACGATGGCCGAACGGGCCATCCCCGAAATCAATGCCTCCACTTCCATCAGCTATCCACCTTGTCCGCCGACGCGGCGGTCTCCGGTGCCGCAGCAGTGGCAGTGACCCAATTCCTCGAACACCCCTCGGTGTTCTTCGACGTCTCCTAAACCAAGCGCCGACATCACAAGATTTTCCATACGAAACACCCGATAAAGGAAACAAAGGAAAGGAAACCAACCATGACTACCCCGATCGTTCTGAGCCTCGGTGAACTGCTGTGGGACATGCTGCCGAGCGGCAAGCGAGCCGGCGGCGCCCCCGTCAACTTCGCCTACCACGCGATGAAGAACGGCACCGAAGGCTGGGCCATCAGCGCGGTCGGCGAGGATGAACTCGGCGACGAACTGATTGCCAAGCCAACGAGGCCGGTATCAACACCGTCATCCAGCGCAATGCCTGGCCGACCTCCACCGTCGAGGTCGCACTGAAGAACGGCATCCCGGAGTACACCATCGTCAAGGGCGTGGCTTGGGACCACATCCTGTACACCCGCCAGCTCATCGACGTGGTCTCCAAGGCCGACGCCGTCTGCTTCGGCACCCTGGCCCTGCGCTCCCCCGAATCGCACGCCACCATCACGGAGCTGCTCAAGCACACCAAGCCGGGCGCGATGAAGTTCTTCGACATCAACCTGCGCGGCGACCACTACTCCAAGGAACTTATCGAGGAACTCCTCAAGGCGGCCACCGTCTTCAAGATCAACGACGAGGAACTCCTGCTGTTGCGCGACATGTTCGACATCCGCGGCACCTCCGGCGAAGATGCCTCCCGCTGGTTCATCGAGGAATTCGGCCTTGACTACGTGATTCTGACCGCCGGCTCCGCCTACTCCACCATCATCTCCCGCAAGGGCGAGGTCTCCACGCTGGACACTCCGCACGTCGAGGTGAACGACACCGTGGGTGCAGGTGACTCCTTCTCCGGCACCTTCACCGCCCGCATCCTGCTGGGCGACACGCTCGCCGAAGCCCACCGCAAGGCCGTCAACACCGCCGCCTACGTCTGCACCCAGGCCGGTGCCTGGCCGCAGTACCCGGCCGAGATGCCCGACTACCTGGCTGAAATCGGCAAGTAATCCAAAACCACCTATTTTCCCGATGCTTTGCCGTCCTATACCGCAAAGCCATCCTGTTTTAAAAAGGAGTTACCATGTCCATTCGTGACACCGTCACCGGCGTCCAGCATGTCGGCATTCCGACCACGGATCTCGAAGGCACCATCGCCTACTACGAGCGTCTCGGCTTCGAATGCCTCGGCATCTATCCCAACGGTGAGGACCGCTGCACCTTCCTGCGCCTGAACAACCTGACCCTCGAGGTGTGGACCATGGATCCCACCCCGATGGAAAACGGTGCCATCAACCACTTCGCGCTGGATTCCACGGATATCGAGGCGTCCTTCGCTGAAGCGCAGAAGCTCGGCCTGAACTTCGCGGAAGGTCCATCCAGCACATCGACACCTTCTGGAGCAACGGCATCCGTTACTTCAACGTACTGGGCCCGAACCACGAGGTCATCGAATTCTGCCAAATCATGTAACACCCTGATGGAACCCGGCAACAGGACTATCACTATTCACTAGTCATCATCCATTGATCGATCGATCTGTCATACGTCCATTTATAGAGAAAAAGGGAATACATATCATGGACAAGACCGCATCCAAGAACGTGGCGTGGGTGGAAAGCCCTGACGCTACCTTGATCGCACGCCAGTATTGCAATTTTCAATGACTTCGGTGCTGTTCGCCTTCTAGGCCATCGCCGCAAGCCTCAATGACATTCTTATCACCCAGTTCAAGGCCGTATTCGACCTGAGCGACATGAAGACCGCGTTCGTGCAGTCCGCATTCTATGCCGGCTACTTCATCGTGGCCATCCCCGCCTCGCTGTTCATCAAGAAGACCAGCTACAAATCGGCATCATGACCGGCCTGGCGTTCTTCGCGCTCGGCTGCTTCATCTTCTTCGTGGACCGTATCTCCGCCAGCTACCCGCTCTCGAAGGTCCGCGAGACTCGCGTGCTGACCGTCTACATGATTATCGGCTGCGTGATTCTTCTCGCACCGCCTTCATCCTGCCCCGCCATCGAGCTGTTGGTCGTCGGCCTGTACTTCCTGACTGAATTCAAGCGCGACACGTACACCCCGCCCCAGCTCAAGGCCATGGACGAGAAGAACGAGGCCTGATTCCGCCCCCTTTGTTCGTCATTCGTGTGACTTCACGAATCGACTGACCGCAACCGGTGAGATTCTCCGAACAGGAAATCTCACCGGTTTTTTCATATGGTGTACTCACGGCCACGCTCTTCACATCCTTTCGCGTGTCTTCAACTAAAGCGGTTTAGAATAATGCTGTTCCCTTGATATGTATATCCCTCAAACAAAGAAGTTGAATTTATGACGACCACCGCGATACCGAAGTCGGTCTCGGATTTCTTGCAGCGCATCACGGACCTATGTGGCACCGAACACGCTGATTGGGCCGAGAACTTCAACGCCTGCTTTGCCGATACCCTGACCACCACGGTCAAACGGCATGACGACGGCACCACATTTCTGCTCACCGGCGATATCCCGGCCATGTGGCTGCGTGATTCGACCGCGCAATTACGCCCTTACCTAGCCCTTGCCGCCAAAGACGACGACATTGCGAACTTGATCGCCGGTCTGGTTCGCCAGCAGTTCCGCTACATTACCATCGACCGTATGCGAACGCCTTCAACGAGGAACCGAACGGTGCCTCCTGGGACAAGGACGATCAGTCCGACTTCTCCAGCCCTTGGCTTTGGGAGCGCAAGTACGAGGTGGATTCGCTGTGCTACCCCATCCAGTTGGCTTGGATGCTGTATGCGAACACCGGCAACACCGGTCATTTCGATGCCGAATTCATTGCCGGCGTCAAGAAGATTCTTGACGTATTCGAGACCGAGCAGCATCATGAACGCTCCCCGTATTTCTTCATCCGCGACACGGACATCCCCACCGAATCGCTGAGCAATAACGGCAAGGGGTCGCCGGTGGCGTACACCGGCATGACCTGGTCCGCTTCCGCCCCAGCGACGACGCCTGCACTACACTATCTGGTGCCCTCGAACATGTTCGCCGCCGTGGTGATGGGCTATCTGGAACGCATCTTCGGCGGTGAGATTCTGAATGATGCCGATATCGCCGCCCGTGCCGGCGAGTTGCGCCGCACCATCACCGAAGGCATTGAAGCCCACGCCAAAACGACGAACCGCAATGGAGAGACGATCTACGCATTCGAGACCGACGGCCTGGGCCACGTCAATATCATGGACGACAGCAATGTGCCCTCCTTGATGGCGGCCCCTTACTTGGGATACTGCGCACCGGACGATCCGACATATCTGGCAACCCGACGTACGCTGCTCAGCGACGAAAACCCGTACTACTACGAGGGCGAGTATCTCAAGGGCATCGGCTCACCGCACACCCCGCCGCGCTATGTGTGGCCCATCGCCCTGTCTATCGAGGCGATGACCAGTGACAACAAGGACTTCAAGGCGCATATCCTCGACCGTCTTGTAGCCACCGACGCCGGTACACATCTCATGCACGAAGGCATCGACGTGAACGATCCGACCAAGTACACGCGCGAATGGTTCAGCTGGTCGAATATGATGTTCTGCGAACTGGTCATGGACTATTTCGACATTCGCGTGAAACACTAAGACGTGCCCGCTGAATGCTCATTGTGCACCCACCGCATGTTCTCGTTAAGGAAAGGAACAATCATTATGACCAATAACCCACGTTATACGCTCGGCACCGAAGCCAACCGCATTTTCATGGCTTCCGAAACCTACGAGCTGCTGAAATTCGGCAAAGGCTTCCCAGCACCGAACGGCGGTTCCGGCTGGCTGAACGCCGACGGCACCCTCGACCCCTCCCACGGCGTCGAAACGTGGATCACCAGCCGTATGGCCCATGTGTATTCGATTGGTGCCATGCTCGGATACCTGGGTGCGGGCGAGCTGGCCGACGCGGCGCTCAAGGGATTGACCGGCATTCTGCATGACGACGAGCACGGCGGCTGGTATCCGCAGGTGTTCGCGGACGGCACCCATGCGCCGGGCAAGGTCTGCTATGCGCATGCCTTCGTGATTCTCGCCGCGTCCTCCGCCCTGCTGGCCGGGCGTCCGGGTGCCAAGGAACTGCTTGACGAGGCACTTGCCACGTATGACAAGCATTTCTGGAATGACGAAATCGGTTTGGCCGTCGATACCTGGAACACCGAATTCACCGAGCTCGACCCGTATCGCGGTCTCAACGCCAACATGCACACCACCGAGCATTCCTAGCCGTGGCGGATGCCACAGGAGACAACGCCTATCGAGTACGCGCCGGACGCATCATCGATCATGTGATCGGCTGGGCGAAGCACAACGAGTGGCGCATCCCCGAACATTTCAAGTCCGATTGGTCGCTGGACCTCGAATGCAACGTCGACAAGAAGGATGATCAGTTCAAGCCGTACGGCGCCACGCCGGGTCACGGCATCGAATGGGCCCGCCTGATCACGCAGTGGGCGTTGAGCTCCTTTGCCAACCTTGACGGAGCACAGCCGTACGTCGACGCCGCCGAACACCTGTTCGCGCGTGCCGTGGCCGACGCATGGAACGCCGACGGCACCGTGGGACTCGCCTACACGACCGACTGGAACGGCAAGCCCGTGGTCACCGATCGCATGCATTGGACGCTGGCCGAATCGTTGAACACTTCCGCCACGCTGTACGCGGCCACCGGCGAGGAGATGTACGCCAACTGGTATGCCACGTTCGCCCAGTATGTCGACGAACATGTCATCGACCACGAGAGCGGCTCCTGGTTCCACCAGCTCGACAAGAACAACCACGTGATCGGCACGGTCTGGCCGGGCAAGTCCGACCTGTACCACGCTTCCAGTCCACGCTGATTCCGTTCCTCGACCCGGCCGTGTCCATCGCCACCGCGGTCAAGAACGCGGCCTGACCGGCAATATCTTAGCCTTCTTATCTCCTCCTTCAACGACGTTGGCCCCCGCTTGATAACCGAGGGCCAACGTCGTATGGATTGGAAGTGCTGACTCAGAATCGGTGGTTTCTATATTCCACAGGAGTTACAGGGTTTGGCCGTGCTGTCCCTGACCACCAGTTTCGGGGTGAGGATTCGACGGTTGCCGCTCACCTGTTCGCCGGCGAGCACTTTGAGCAGCAGTTTCGCCACTTTGGCACCGTATTCACTGGCGTCACGATGCGCTGAGGTAATCGACGGGTACGCTGCCTCACAAATAAAGCTGTCTTCAAAGCTGACAATAGCGGGCAACCCGTTCGGATAACCCGCAGATTGCCCCTCCCCTGTTTTCAGTTGCCCGGTGGTATATGCTTCGGCCATGGCATGCAGACTGGCCGCGGCAAGAATTTCCGTCTCGTAGATGAATGCAGTAGGAGCTTCGGCGAACGCAACATCTCCAGCGTAAGCATCGCGGCCTGCTCGGCATCGAAATTCGTGAACTCGATGTTGATGGATTCCAGTTTGCGCCGTTTTGCGAACGACCGAAACGCCGACACACGCCCCTGCGAATAATCGAGATTGGAATCGCCGGACAGATAGGCGATACGGCGGTGCCCCAGTGACGACAGATGTTCAAGCACGGTGCCCATGGTGCGCGAATCATCGATGGACAGCGACGGTACATAATTGTTCGGATCAGGCCACCGGCCAGAACCGCACGCACACCCAGTTCCTTCAGCAGTTTCGGGCGTGGATCGTCGGCTCGCAGATCAACCAGAATCACCCCGTCCACACGCTTGCGTGACGCCCAGTCCCTGTAGACGCTCATCTCCTCGTTCAGCGAACGGCAAGGGCGATACAGCAAGCCGTATCCCTTAGGGCTGAGCGAGGTATGCACACCGGCCATGAAGTGCAACATGAAGGTTTCGTCCGTGAGTCCCTGTGCGGAGCGTGCGGGGGCAAAGCCTATGGTCATGGTTTTCGACGAGCCCAACGCTTGCGCGGCATAGACCGGCGTCCACCCAAGTTTGGCCGCAGCCTCCTTGACTCGTCGTTTGGTTTCCGCGGAAACACCAGGCCGATCGTTGATGGCAAAGGACACCGCGGTTTGCGAAATGCCCAACTCATCCGCGATGTCTTTTAAGCTCACACGCTGCGTGCCTGTGGACGATGGTGATGCCTCGCGAGCAAATCCCATGAATAATCCTCCTTGCAGCCACGCTGCGAATACCACGCTACAACAGATTATTTCCCACTTTGGGCCGCATGTAATCAGCTGTGTTCTAATACCTATGATATCAACAACTAAAACGTTTTAGTCTATGGGTCTCAGCATATGTTCGGATATAAAAAGCGGGATATAGGGGGTGTCTACAGGGACAACCACCCCATATCCCGCTTAAGGCACGGGTATCAACGCACCCGCATACGCAGCGAAACTATTCCATCTTGCTACGAGCACGAAGCACCACCGTGCCCGCTCCGAGCAACACCACTGCGGCAGTCACAATCGCAATAATCGAAGAGCCCGTCTTACTCAGCGAAGAGTCCAATGCGCCATTCTTATCATTGTTCTTGTTGTTGTTCTGGCCAGGCTTGTTGTCGCCGGGCTTATTCGGCTTGTCCGGCTGGCCGGGCTTGTTCGGGGTCGCCGCGACCTTGGTGAATTCGATGGCGACACCCTCACCGATGGACTTGTCGCCCAGTGCGGCCTTCACCGTGTACTTGCCCACCTTCGTGGACACGACGTTCAGTGAAGCCACGCCAGCGGCATCAGTCTTGACAGTGGCGTTGCCGTCAACGGCCGTGACACCCTCGGGCAGCGTAAACGCCACCTCGGCGTTGGTCAGCGGATTGCCGAACGAATCCTTGACCGTTGCCTGAATCGTACGTGTAGCCTTGCCGTCGGCCACGGCCGAGCCGTCAACGGCGGTCAGCGTGGACTCCTTGGCATCCGGCTGAGTCGGGTCAGAGACCGTGCACTTGGCCAGTTCGTCGGCGGTCTGAATCTTCACCGGTTCGGTCTTGTTGCCGTTGTAATCCTCGACCTGCACCCACAGTTCATGGCCAGAGGGGATGGACTTGGTGTAAGAGCTCGGCGTAGTGCGACCACGGATGATGCCGGTGATTGGCGGAGTGCTCTGCGAGTAGGTGTAATTGGCACCCAGCTGCTTCTCCTGCTTTTCACCGTTCTCGTCAGTCCACTTCTCGGTCATGTAGAGGTAGCGCCAGTCTTGAGTCTCCGGACGGACCAGAGTGACTCTATCGCCATTCCATGTCACCGAGCAAGCCGGATACGGCTCAATGGTGGCATCGGCAAATACACCTGTTGCCGTGGCGGTAGTGCCGCCTGCGTTATCGACGGTCACCACATAGCGGGAACCGTCAACCGGCGCATTCGGAATCGTCGCTTCGCTCTTATCGGCAGAGACCTTGACGGTCTGGGAGTACGGCTGCGCGGCGTAACGCCACGAACCATTGTCAGACTTGACGGTCACGGTCTTCTCGCCGGATACCTGCGGATTGGTCCAGGAGACCTTGACGTTACCATCCTTGCCGGGTTCGACTTTCACGCCAGACACGGCCGCTGCTTCGTTCAGCGGCGCTTCGGCGGCCAGCGAGCGCGAACCGTCCGCACCCACGGCGTACAGCTTCAGCGTGCCGGTCTTGGCAGGCAGGTGCTTGACGTACAGGGTGTCGTCGTAACGGCCACCGAGGAAGGTGTTGTCCAAGTAGAGCAGGTAGTTCTTGGCAGTAGAGTAATCGGCGAGATCCCACTTGACGGTCAGTTCGTCGGAGTCCGCGTAGGCGCGTTCCACTTGGAAGTTCGTCGGAGCAGCCGGCGTGTAGGCAGCACCGTCGGTGACGGTAATCTTGCCGATGTTCACCTGGTAATTGTCGATTGGGTTCGCCCCGGCCTTGACGATCAGGCCCAGGGTGGCGATCTTCTTACCCGCGTACTGAGAGAGGTCTACAGTTGCGGTCTTCCAGCCGTTGCTTGCCCCACCGTCTGCCATGTCCACCGGCACTATAGTCTTGGTGTTGTCGGCGAAAATGAGGCCGAGTTGCAGCTTGGAATCGTCGCTGTTGAGCTTGTTGTAGGTCAGTTCGACCTTGGAGCCGGCAGCGACGCTCAAGTCGGTCTTGTAGAGACGGACGGTGTTGTCGCTGGACAGCTTGCCGCTCAACACCAGCGAATCGCCGCCTTCGTAGCCGCCGACCTTGGTGTAGTTAAAGCGTGGTGCCGCTTCATATTTCTTGCCATAGTCGAAGTCGGCTTGCAGCGGGTCGGAATCGGCATCAATCCACCACTGCCATGTCGGCAGAATGTCTTGGAGGTTGATATTGCCCCACTGCTGGTTGCTGGTCTGTTCGCCGTTGTCTCGCCATTCGAGACCATGACCGGTGTTGAACGATGTGGAGAAGACCGGACCGCCGATGACGGAGCGCTCGGCGATCTGCGAAGCGAAACCCTTCCAGCTATCGCTGCTCGTACCATCATCAATATACGGATCAGATATATCCGTCGTGCCCTTCTCACCGGTGGACGAACCAGTCCACAGACGGCGTTCGCGGTCGAATACCTGGTTCTGATACTTCGGGTAGACCTTCTTGTCGTCACCCAACTCGTGGGAGACGAAATCGGTGCCAAGTGCCGCAAGGCTCACATAGGGCTTGCCGTCAGCGTCAAGGTTGACATTCATATAATTCGCGTTGCTGGCGATGCTACCAAATTTCTTCTGTCCGGCCTCGATACCCGCGAATACCGCGTACTTCGGATCAATGCCAAGGCTCTTGGCGTGATCAGCTGAATCTTGTAGCATGTTGCCGCTGAACCAGTAGTTCAGGAAGATCGAATCAGAGATTTTACCCTTGTTCGGATCCTGCACCCACGGCGAATTGGCATCGTTGAACATGTTTTGATAGCTGACGCCGCCATTCGGGTATGTGGCGGAGTCGTACCACTGGATATAAATGCCCTGATCGATGATCTGCTTCATGAAGTCTTGGTAGGCCGGCACATCAGCAGAATTCACACTGGATTCCTGGTTAACGAAGTAACCATCAAAACCATAGTACTTGGCAATCTCCACCAGCTTGTCAGCCACCGGATAGGTGCCGTCGGCACGCTTGCCTTGAAGCAGGTCCTTATAGGTCTGTTCTCCTCGGTCGTTGCCAGAATAGAAGATCGTCGCAATCGACTTCGCGCCATTCTTGTGCGCGACATTGGTATATGCGGCATTCGGCAGATTCAACGTACCGAACTCAAACCATTTCTGAGTCCAGTCAGACTGGGCCTTCTCGTCGTAGAGGCTCTTTGGCACGTTCGCAGTCGGCTGACCATGCCAGGTACCGTAATAATCCGTGTACTGCCAGTAGTTGAACAGGTACTGCGAGAACACGTTGTTGTCGTGGAACGACTCGAAGAACGCGTTGCCGTAGTCGCCAGCAAGGTTGAACATCTCCGTATCGGCCGGCAGTCGGGTCTTTCTGCGTCGCGGCGTTGGCGGCGATGCGGGTCTGCAACGGTACACGGGAGCGCAGGTATTCCGAGTCCTTATCCGCGTCCGGGTTCCAGTTCAGAATATCCAGACCGGTATAGCCATGCTGATATGGCTGGTTGG